>Ga0315909_10004691_pt1 | contig 16001 bp, 29 predicted proteins | sample LakEriMetagenome_11_FD_203527 | JGI IMG/M metagenome (GOLD analysis project Ga0315909, IMG submission 203527) | Freshwater fungal communities from buoy surface, Lake Erie, Ohio, United States - Buoy 2 MA125 | ecosystem: Environmental > Aquatic > Freshwater > Lake | place: USA: Lake Erie, Ohio...
AATGAAAGAGGCAGATGATAATTTGATGCTAGAAAGAAGTCTGCTAGATCAAAAGGACGCCCTATTAAAAGAATACTACGATAAAAATTTAATTTCAGATATTGAATACACTCAAGGAATAAAAGAAAATTCAGATGCACGAATAGCCATAGACAAGGCTGAATACGATTTAAAAATATCTCAGGCACAGGCTGCTTCTCAATTACTTGCATCACTATCTGAACTTGCAGGTAAACAAACAGCAGCAGGAAAGGCCTTGGGAATCGCATCCGCTTTGACAAACACCTATGTCGGTGTGACTGAGGCACTATCTGCTAAGTCTGTTCTTCCTTCCCCTTTTGATGTGGTGGCGAAAGTTGCAAACGTGGCAACAATCCTAGCAAGTGGATTGAAAGCAGTTAAGGCAATCACAGCCGTACAAGTTCCGGGCGGTGGCGGTGGTGGAGGGGCTGTATCAGCGCCTAATATTTCAGCAACTGCACCGGGGGTAGGTGGTCAAGTGCCTACGATTGGATCTAGCCCTGTTACCGCTTTGGGAACTGTGATGCAAAATCAAACACCAATCAAAGCCTATGTGGTAGAAAGTGAAGTAACAGGAACTCAAAAGCGGGTAGCCGATATTGAACGAAGGGCAGGATTTTAATACTTAGATATATGGATAAATTACCACTTTATAAAATGTTTATCGCCGATGATCTAGATGGCGAAGAAGAAGTTGACTTTGTAGCCTTGGTGGAAAGCCCGGCAATCCAGAGAAACTTTCTAGCATTTTCTGAGCAATTTGTAGAACCTACGCAAGGTGAAAGCAAAGAAGATTTTTTGCCTAGATGTATCGAGTATGTGATCAATGAAGGTAAGGAATCAGAACAGGCAGTAGCTATCTGCTCCAATCTATGGGAAGGTAGATTCCAAGAAGATTCCTATAATGACTACCCACAGAGCGCAAAGGATAATGCAGAACGGGGCATCCGTTTAAATGAGGCAATAGGTAATAGATGCGCTACTCAGGTAGGAAAAGTTCGTGCTACTCAAATCATGAATGGTGAGAACCTTTCTAGGGAGACCATAAAAAGAACTTACTCCTACCTAAGCAGGGCTGCTGAATATTATAATCCAGAAGATACAGAAGCCTGCGGGACTATATCCTATCTTCTATGGGGTGGTGAGCCTATGCTCAGATGGGCAGAAAGCAAAATTAATCAAGAAGAATTTAGTGCGCATCTATCCTTCGCAGTTCAGGATGAAGATCAAAGAATTGTATCCGGGCCGTTAATGATCGCAGATCTACCGATCTACAGAAGGGACGAAGATGGGGAATACTATGTAATGTTCACGGGCGAGCAGATCAAGAAGATCGTGCAGCGATTCTTTAAAAAAGGATATCAAGCAAAGGTCAACATTGAACATGGCAAGAAAGCGGACGGGGTATATATGTTTGAAAGCTACATTATAGATCGGGAAAGAGGGGTTAATCCTCCTACAGGCTTTGAAGATGTGGCAGATGGTTCTTGGTTCGGAAGCTTCAAGGTAGAAAATGAGAAACTTTGGGGTGAAGTAAAAGCCGGGACATTCAAAGGCTTCAGCGTGGAGGGTTTATTCCGTTACGAAAAGGCGGGAATGATCATCCAAAAAGAGGAACAGATCATGGCTCAGATTTTTAAAATTCTGGAACAAATTGAACAATAATTACTAACTAAATATTTATAATCATGAACGCAAAAGAAGCACTAGTACAGATTAAGCAACTTCTGTTCTCAGAAGAAGAAAAGAAAGCAGCCTTCGCTTTGGTAGAAGGTAAGCTAGTAGACGGTACAGCCGTTGCATACGATCTTGAGTCAGGTGATATTTTCGTAATTGGTGAAGATGGGGTACAGATCCCTGCACCGGTTGGAGAGCATCAACTAGAAAGTGGTGAAATCGTAATCGTAACTGAAGCAGGTAAAATAGCTGAGGTTAAAAGCGGTGAGCCAAAGGTAGAAATCGAAATCGAAGCAGCGGAAGTACCAGCGGAAGAGCCTAAGAAGGATGAGGCTATGGCCAAATTTGAAGAGGCTATGGGATACCTTGAGAAAAAGGTAGAAGAACTAAGCGCAAAGGTAAAGGCGATGGAAGAAAAAGCAGAAGATGTGAAAGAAGCAGTAAAACTATCTGCTGAAGTTCTTGAATCATTTGCAAAAGAGCCAAGCGACAAAGCAATTACTGCTCCTAACCAATTCGCTAAGCAATTAAAAACAGAAAAAAACGATAGGTATAACAACCTTCAAAAAGCATTTTCAACACTTAAAAAATAAACGACAATGGCATTAGACCTTTCAGCATTAACGAACTATGTGAAGGAGAATGAATTGCAGTTGACTTCAGCTGCTATCTTCTCAGCAAAAACCGCTTCTTTGATCGAAGCACTTGGTAACGTACAAGTGGGTATCAAATCTGCGGAGACTATTAACATCATGACTACAGACGCTGTATTCCAAGCAGGCGGTACTTGTGGTTTTAACTCTTCTGGAACTACTACAATCACTCAGCGATTGATCACAGTAGGAAAAATCAAGATTCAGGAAAGCATCTGCCCTAAAACTTTCGAAGCTAAGTACACCCAAAAGGCTTTGAGAGAAGGATCTACTTATGACTACATGGCTTATGCACAAGAATATTCTGCTCAGAAAGTGGAAAGAATCGGTGCTGCTCTTGAGACTGCAATTTGGCAAGGTGATACAGGATCTGGAAACGCTCAATTGAACAAGTTCATGGGCTTTGGTACTATCATCAATGCGCTAGGCTTTGGTGGTGCAGGTGATCCTATCAATGGAAACTCTGCCAATGTTACTACCTTGACTACTTCAACTGTAATCGCAGCAGTAGACGCAGTATTTGCTGCCCTTCCTGCTGAATTGTTGGACAAATCAGATGTAGTGATTTTTGCAGGTAATGATACCTTCAGAGAGTATGTACTTGCTTTGAGAAACGCTAACTTGTTCCACTACCCTGTAGACGCAGCTAACATGGAACTAGTAGTACCGGGAACAAACGTGAAGTTGATTGGTGTGAACGGATTGAACGGAACAGATTACCTAGTAGGTTTGAGCATGAGCAACATGTACCTTGGTACTGACCTTTTGAACGAACAAGATCGCTTCGAACTGTTCTACGCAAAAGAGGCGGACGAAATGAGATTCGTAGTAGAATTCAAAATGGGTGTACAACTTGCCTTCCCTGACCAAGTAGTGTTCTGGAAGAAGTACGTTGCACCTTAAATAAAATCGGGGAAGATGGTGGCGTCTTCCCCTTCACTTATTAAATAAAATATAAATATGCCTTGTGCCTTAACTCAGAGTTATACGCTTGATTGCAAAGATAGCGTAGGCGGTTTAACCGCAGTGTACTTTGCACCTTATGAAGATTTGGGTACAGTAACCATAGCAGCAGGAGTAGTGACTACTTTGACTATGGATGCTACCAAGAGATTCTACAAGTACGATCTTGTAAAAGAATCTTCTAACTTCGCAGAGGCTGTAAATACTAACGTGCAGAATGGTACTATTTTCTACGCTCAGACACTCGAAATTATCCTTAACAAATTGCAGGTAAACACCAGAAACGAAATCGTTCTTTTGGGAAAAAACAGACTTGCAGTAATTGCGACAGATAACAACGGTGAAAACTGGTTCTTGGGTGTTGGAAATGGTTTGGATCTAACAGGTGGAGGAAGTGCTTCAGGTACTGCCTTCGGTGATAGATCAGGATACACTTTGACCTTTACAGGTAACGAGAAGGAACTTTGTCCAAAAGTGACAGCAGTCATCCCGATTACCTAATACATTTGGTTTATAGGTTAGATGTGAAAGCACCCTCGATTCTGGGGGTGTTTTTTTTTGTGTACATACTACAGGGTTTTTGTATTTAAAGATATGATCGCAATACCACAGGGGGCTAATTCTTCTATTTATGTAACCCTTACAGATAAGAGGGAAACGAATAGCAATGTCTATATCTTTAAATTTAAGCATGAGGTAACCAATGAGGAAGTGACCTTGACCTTAACGGATATTAGCACATTCAAAGATCGTGTATCAAAATTTGCAATCACCACAGCAAACTTTGAGAATAGAACCATCGGATTCTGGAGGTACTATGTGACCCAATCAGGGAGCGGTGCTGAAATTATTGCTACGGGAAAAATGCAATTGACGGCACCTAACTTAAGCACAGCCGGGGTGATAAGATATAACGGTTATAATGGTGACTATAAAACCTATACCACAACATGATAAAATTCCTAAAATTTGATGAAGTGCCTTTGCCTATTTACAAGGAAGTAAAAGGGAAAGATTACATTTTTTATGGGGAAAAAAATGACTACCCAAACTACCTACTCAGGATCTACAATAACAGTGCAAAGCATAACGCAATCGTGACCGGGAAGGTAGATTACATCTGCGGTAACGGGTGGACTGTGAAGGCTGAAGATGAAATGCAAAAGGCCAAAGCTTTTGGACTTATTGATAAGGTAAACACCAAGCGAGAAAGCCTAAATGAGGTCACTAATAAGCTTGTGACTGACCTAACTATTTTTGGGGGATACTATCTACAGGTAATTTGGACGAAGGCCACAGGCGAGATCGCAGAACTTTATCATGTGGACTACTACAAGGTGAGAACGAACGCAGATAATAGCGAGTTTTATGTGTCCGACAATTGGCTGAAGAATGACAACGTTAACCCTCGACCAGACTATGAGACCTACCCGGCATTCGATCCAAATAATCCTACAGGATCTCAAATACTTTACTTTAAAGAATATCGTGCAGGGGTGAATACCTATTCCCTTCCTGATTATCGGGGTGCCATCAGCTACATTGAACTTGATATCTCGATAGGTGAGTACCACCTGAACACCATAAACAACGGGATGTTCTCTAGCAAGCTGATTAACCTTAACGGGGGCAAGGTAAGCCAAGAGGAAGAGGATAGAATTGAGCGACAATTTCAGAACAAGTTCAGCGGATCTAAAAACGCAGGTAAGTTCATGCTAGCTTTTAACGATAGCAAAGAGAATGAGCCGTCTATAATTGACCTATCAGGAACTGAACTTGATAAGCACTTTGACCTTTTGAACTTGACCGTACAAACTGAAATTTTTAGCGGTCACAAGATCACAAGCCCTATGCTATTCGGAATAAAAACCGAAGGCCAACTAGGGGGCAGATCAGAAATGAGAGAAGCATACCAGCTATTCCAGAACACCTATGTAAACGCAAAGCAGCGGGCACTTGAGGAAGTAGTTAACTACCTATTCAAGTTCAATGACATCATCGCTGATCTTGAATTAAAACCTACAGAGCCTATCTCTTTTGAATTCTCAGAAGCCATCATCTCAGCCAACATGACGCAGGATGAAATCCGAGAGAAGCTAGGACTTGCGCCTATCGAAAAGAAAGAAACAGCAGGAGCGCAGGACATTATCAATTCATTGAACAGCCTATCACCTTTGATCGCCACCAAGGTAGTCGAGAGCATGGATGTAAACGAACTCCGAAGCTTGATTGGATTGCCTGTACGTTCTGAAATTGTAACTCCTGAGAACATAGGCGAAGCACCTGCCCCTACTACTGTAGAAACTATTCAACTTTCATGCAGCCATACAGAAAAGGATGATGAAATCCTAAGCTACTTTGAAGGTAAAGGGGTAAGCAAAAGCAAGTTTAAAATCATCCAGAATGACAGGTTAGTTTTTAACAGCATGGATGAATTTGTAAAGCAGGATCTATTCGCTGAATACCTTTTGAATGAGGTGCAGAAAAAAATCATAACTCAGATCCAAAAAAATGAGAATGTGACCGTGCCACAAATCGCCAAGGCGGTAGGCATAGATGAAGCATCTGTGATCTCAAGAATCAATACTTTGATAGATGATCAGGTACTAGTAGAAAAAATCAGCCGTGAAGGATTGATTACAAGATCCGTAACCCGTACAGGGGAAGCAGCTATCAAAAGGCTTCAGCCTGTTACTTCATTTAAGGTGCTATACAGCTATGAAGAAAGGCCAAATGTCCCGGCAGCAGCAAGCGGAAGCCGTCCCCTTTGCGAGAAACTATACAAGGATGGAGACAGCCTTTTATTTACCCGTGAAGAAATCCAAAACATCTCAAACCAACTAGGCTATTCCGTTTTTCAGCTTTGCGGTGGATGGTACACAAACCCAAATACAGGGGTAAGGACACCGTTCTGCCGTCATGAGTGGAGACGCAATGTAGTAGTAGAAAAGACATCACGATGAGCGCAAATGTATTAATGATTTCGGAGCAGTCCTTCAAGGACTTCACCGTAGCTTCCGCAAATATTGACCTGAAAAATGTAACTCAGGTGATCAAGATGACTCAGGATAGATACATCCATCCGATCTGTGGGACTGCGCTTTATGATAAGATCCTTTCTTTGATTGTAGCCGGTACCATTACAAGTGGAGGGAATGCGGTTTATAAGACCTTGCTAGATGACTACCTAACAGACACCCTATTTAATTACGTTCTGGGTGAACTGCCTATGGCGATGCAGTACAAGTTTGTAAATAAGGGAATAGTGAAGCGCAAATCAGAGAACATCACAGAACCTACTTTTGCAGAACTTCAAAGCATCAGCCAATACTACAAGGGATATGCTGAATGGTATGCGGAAAGATCTATCAATTACCTAACTGCAAACAACACCCTGTATCCTGAGTACTTGAATCCGGGCAGCGATGTTACTACTATTCAGCCTGTGAGCAATCAATACAAGGTAGCGATCAATCTAGGCCGTGGTGACTATGAAGACTACAGGCCGTACAGCGAAAGATACCAAGGCAACCGCTACAAAAAACCATTCTAAAAATGGCTTATTCAAAGAACGAAAAGAAACTAAAAGAATTCTTAAGCAAACAAGATGACCCTAGCAAATCTAGTAGCAAAACTAAAAGCAATCCAAGAAGCGCATCCGATGATTCGGACGTTCGGAGAGGGTGATATTTATGACTACACAGACAACGGGGGTGAAATTGTCTACCCTGTTTTCTGGACAGTTGTAAGGCCTTCGCAGTATGCAAATACCACTATGCGCTATCGCTTAGTTCTTTTGTTTGCGGATCTCTTGACTGAAGATAAAAGCAATCGGCTTCAGGTTCAAAGCGATCAGCTTCTTGTGGCTTTGGATGTTTTGGCTAAGCTGAAACTAGATAATACCTACTCATTTAATACACCTCCACAGGCATCTGTAGAATTCTTTCAGGAACGCTTTGATGACTTTGCAGCCGGGGTAAGTATCGACATAGAAATAACTGCTCCTATTCCTTTGAACCTTTGTCAAGTTCCAACTAATTAAAGAGATGAATATATTGAAAAGCGATGAACTCGGAGTACCCTCCACCTTCTTGGCAATGTTTGCTAATGTCACGGCTATGGCTGGGCTTCAATTTGTGAACGTAGTTTTCACGTCAATTATTTCTATTCTTTCAATTATTTATTTGGGTTATAAGTTACGGGCAGAAATAAAGAAAAGCAATGGCAAAGGCTAAGGCAGTAGCGCAGATCAAAATTAGCTTTGGAAAAAGGAGAAACGGGAAGGCAAAAAAGTCCTATTCGAAAGCATTAAACAAGCCTAAAAAATACAGGGGACAAGGCAGATGAAAAACTTCTTTAAATGGGCAAAAGGATTTCTATCTGAAAGTGGTGAAGCTTCTAGCAAAAGGCTAGTAGGTGTAATTAGTGCAATTGCTTTATCATATACTCTTATAAGAAATCAAAACGAACCACTTGTATATTCAGTAGCTGCATTATCTGCTGCTGCTTTGGGGATCACGGCTGCCGAAAAGATATTTAAAAAACCTACAGACAAAAATGAAAATCAGCCCCCATCTTAATTTAGCGGAGATCACCAGAAGTGACACAGCCAAGAGGCACGGAATAGACAATACCCCAACGGCAGAACACTTAGAGAACTTCAAGCTTCTTGCAGATAAAGTATTTGAGCCTATCCGGGAACACTTCGGGGTACCTATTTTTATTTCGAGCGGGTACAGATCTAAGGCTTTAAATGCTTTCATAAAAGGTAGCGCATCGTCTCAGCATTGTAAGGGTCAAGCCATTGACATCGATATGGATGGAGGGAACGGTGAAGTGACTAACAGAATGGTATTTGATTTCATTAAAAATAAGCTAGACTTTGATCAATTGATTTGGGAGTTTGGCACAGACTTTAACCCTGATTGGGTTCATGTATCATTCGTAAAAAGTGGAAACAGAAAGCAAAAGCTAAAGGCCGTTCGGTCGGGAGGCAAAACAACCTATATACCCATTTAATGGAACTAACCAAAATTGCTAGAAATGTTCACAGCATTTCTTTAAGCAAAGAAGAAAATCGTGTAGCCTTACTTTCGGATCTACACTGGGATAATCCTAAGTGCGACCGGGTAATGCTGAAGCGACATTTAGATTATTGCCTTGAGCAGAATATCCCGGTCTTCATCAATGGAGACCTTTTCTGTTTAATGCAAGGCAAGGGAGACAAAAGGGGAAATAAAAGCGACATTTTGCCTGAGCATAACAATGCCAAGTACCTTGACTCAATTGTAGAAACTGCCGTAGATTGGTTCAGCCCTTATGCATCTATATTGACTGTGATCGGATACGGAAATCACGAAACCTCAATTATCAAATATCAGGAGACCGACATCCTTCAGCGATTTGTAGATTTACTAAATTACAAAAACAAAAGTCAAGTTTATGTGGGTGGATATGGTGGGTGGATTGTTTTTAAATATGAAATAAGGCATAGCACTTCTATGAGCAAGACTATGAAATATTTTCATGGGAGCGCAGGCGGTGGCATTGTTACTCGTGGGGCAATCAACTTGACTAGGGCACTAGAAATTTATGAGAACATGGATATCTTTGTAATGGGGCACATCCATGAAAATTCATGCCGTAATGATGTCCGGGATTCTTTGCATTACAATCAAGGTAAGCGAGTCTATGAACTTGAGCAAAGGCAGATTCACCTAGCTATCACCGGTACATACAAAGAAGAATATGGAGATGGATCTCATGGATGGCATATTGAAAGAGGCGCACCGGTTAAACCTGTAGGCGGCAGAATTCTAGTCTTGAATGGCAGAAGGGTTGTTAAGGATGGAGCAGAAAATTATGATTTGTTAATCGACTCAAATAAATTTCCACTATGAAAGCAGTACTTGAATTTGATTTGCCTGAAGATAATACAGACTTTCAGGCAGCCATTAACGGACACAATTATAAAAGCGCAATCTGGGACTTTGATCAACTTCTTAGATCAGAGATGAAGTACAAAGAACTAAGTGATGATACCTACAAGGCCTATGAATGGTGCCGAAAGGAATTGAGAAAAATACTTGAGCAAGATAATTTATTCATAGAGCAGTAATGGAATTTTCAACCGACAACCAAAAAATTCAGATAGCGATCCTATCTTTTCTTGCAGGGGTGATCCTAGCTTTTGTGGTGTACCCTAGACCTGAGCAGGAGACAGTCTACAAGTTTACAACGAAGGTAGAAAGTGACACAATTTACACTCGAGTAGTGGACACAGTTTATGTGCCGAAAATGTGGATAAAATCACAAGTTTTAAGGGATACAGTCCTAATAAATTATCAGGCTCAAATAAGCCTGTTTAAGGCCTCCATTCCTTCGGAGTATGGAAGTACCCATCTAAGCGGTGAAGTCCTTGGAGAAGTCCTAAAAATGACTGCTACGAATGATTTCAAGATTCCCGTGGTAACCAACACGATCACCAACACAGAAACCAAAACAATAGTGCAGAAAGCCAAGGGGATCTACCTAGGTGCCGGGGTTAATTCCCTTCTTGATCCTAGCGTAAAAGTTTCCTATCTGGACAATAAATATTTGTTTCAATACGGATATCAACCTGTGACAAAAATTCACAGCTTGGGGATATCTAAAAAGCTATTCTAGTATGTGGATTGAAATCGATGTAATGCTAGCAGGTAGCACGATGGACTGGAAAGAACTAGGCCTAGATGTTAAGCATGAATTTGTTAGGCGCATGGTTAGGATAGAGGATATCGCCTATGTTCAGGAGTTGGTGAATGATATACAGGTCATGTACTTCTATGACAAAACCTCCTGCCTGATTCGGGGCAGCTACCAAGAGATCCGGGATGAACTGCTTCACTTAGATCAGGAAGGGCAGCTAGACTAATTCGGAATTTAATCGAATAACTGCATGAATTTTTACCAAGTGTAGACAATTTGTCGACACTTCTATTCCTTTTTTTTGAGTATATCCTGAAGCTGATTCCAGATCTGTGACTGCGAATCACCCCAATACATCTCACAGCCATCCTTAGTAAATGGTGGACTCATGAAATAGGATTGATAGTTTCCCGGCTTAGCGGTAAACCGGTAGCATCCTTCTTTGTAGGGACAATTTGTCCCTAGGCACATGGTGATATCAGGCATGATTATTCATTCATTAGTTTATTTTTTCTTTTAAATGTGTAGGATATCTTACATTCTATACCCTTTTTGTAAACTCTACTTAACTTTATCCTGAATCTTCAGCAGGACTAGGTAGCCGATCAGATCATTGATCACATCTTCATCATCCTTTTCAAGGCTTCCGTTCTTTATTCTTTTAAGTTTGTCATCTATCCTGACCAGTAGTCCTTCTTTTGCGGACAACTGACTGAACACACCCAAGGGTTCAAGGGCAGAATTGCCGTACTTCAGATTTTTGTTGATAAGCATTTCACGAATGCTTAGAAGATAGGCTGATACTTGGAAGGAAAAATCATCCATAGATAGGAATTCTAGTTTTTCAAAAGTTTTCATAGAAGAAAGGATTGCTTTACCTGTTCATGAAAATCCCTGAAGGATCTGAACCTATCCCCTTTCAGGTATTGACTGCTTTGGAACTTTGACTTTCCCTTCTTGATCAGGAAGCCATCCTCAAACAAAACGTAAAACTCATTTTCAGCCACAACTTGATTGATAGAAACATAGTCTATCCACCATTCCGTTGGCTTGCGATTTTCATCTATGACTCTGGATGCTTTGCCATATCCAAAAGGATTCAAGATCTCTGATTCTTCCATGTTTTTATTTGCAAGTTATAGGGTTTAAAAATCAGCTTTGAAAAAAATCTCACTTTTTGTTGAAAATATTTTCTAAAATGTTTTTTATTCTAATTTATTTCTTCGATATTTGATTCATCAAACAAGGACATCTAACCTAAACCCCAAAAAAAAATGCCTTACATCGACAAAAACCAAGTAGCAGAAATCAGAAAGGAATTAAAGTCTAAATTTCCTGAGTTCAAATTTTCAGTAACTAGAAGCGATTACAGCGGAATAAGAATTGTAATCTTATCCGGTAACATTGATTTCAATTTTACTTATAGACATATAAACCAATATCACATAGACAGCACCTACACAGGGGCTGCTAAAAGATTTTTAACCCTTATTTTAAATTACGCAACCAAAGATCAGTATGAACTAGTAAATGATGCTGACTATGGAAGTGTTCCTAATTTCTACGTAGATATTAACGTAGGTGACTGGGATAGACCTTACAAATTTATCAAGTAAATAAAAGCCCTTCGGGGCTTAAATTTTTTCTAAAAAAAAAGTAATAAATATTTTGGATTCTAATTTATTTCTAAGATATTTGACCTATCAAATGACACCAAAAAAAACCGCTATGAAAAATCTAAAAATTAACTCAGTAGAAAAGCAGCTAAAGGAAGGAAAAATAGAATGTGTAACAGATCTAAAAATCGGGTTCGTAGAAATCAGAAGCTGCCTCACAAATAAGAGAATGATCATAAACGTAATCTGATAATCATGAACTACGAAACAGAAAACTTCTACGATCAAGAAATCACCTTCACTTACGAAGGTCAAGACTACCTTTGGATAGGTGACTACACGATCGAACACACCGGGGAAGATGAAAGCGAATTTGCCCCTGCCTATGGTGAGATGGAAATCACTATAGATCACACTAGAAGCTTGTCATCCTATGAGCATGGATATGAGGTAATCCCTACCCGGTCTATGCTTATGGAACTAGAACTAGAAATTGAAAGAAACTATTAACCAAAATCAAATAAACAAATGGAAAGATCACAGAGTATCCAGAACCTAACCCAAGGACTAGCCAAGTTTCATGCTATGGTAGGCCGAATCTCAAAGGACGCAAAGAACCCGTTCTTTAAAAGTAACTACGCAAGCCTTCCACACATCTTACAAGAGATCGCAGAACCAATGGAAAAGGCAGGGCTTGTGATATCGCAGTTTCCAAATGGAGACGGGCTTACTACGATGCTGATTCACGCAGATAGCGGAGAGTTTATTTCAGCTACCTATACCCTTCAGATAGTTAGAAACAATGATCCACAGGCTCAGGCTTCTGCTATTTCTTATGCCCGGAGGTATGCCATATCTTCAGTTATGAATTTGCAAATTTCAGATGATGATGCCGAAGCAGCAATGCGACCGGTAAGGCAGGCACCATCACCTAGCAAGGTACCACCTACAGAGCAGCAGTTTGCAGGGATAGTTCAATACTTAAATGGAACTCCAGAGCAGCAGAAGACAGCCAAGGAGGCACTGAAAAAATACACCTTAACCAAAGATCAAACAGAAACCCTAGACGGACTACTATGAATCATGTAAACGTAATTGCACCCGGTGCATACAAACTAAAAAAACAAGTTAACGGAAATTTTAGATCGGTAATTTTAGATGAAGAACTAGATCCGTTTCCTGTGGAATTAATTGGTGAAGATTGCATTCAGATAGAAACCAACGATATGGCATATATCACTTTATCAATAGGCAACCTTTTAGAGATTATTGAATTAATTGAAAAAGCAGAATTAAAATACTTTAAACGAGACAACAAATGAACCTATACGAAATCACCAATGAGGCGCAGTATTTAGCTGCGCTTCTTGAAACAGAAGAACTCACCCCCGAATTAGAAGCAGAACTGCTAATCAATCAGGAACAGCTACAGATCAAAGGCATAAACTACGCCAAGGTGATCAGCAACTACCAAGGGGAGGCAGACCAGATAGACGCTGAAATCAAGCGACTCAAGGCCATGAAAGAAAGCCGGGATAAGAAGGTCACTTGGTTAACCGAAAGCCTTAAGAAAGCCATGCTAGTAAGCGGAATAGAGAAGATAGATTCACCCCTATTCAAGATCTCACTAAGAAGATCCGAAGCGGTGGAAGTAGATGTGGTGGAAGCCCTGCCTTCTTCATTCCAGAATGTTAAGACCGTAGTAACGGCAGACAAGATGGCAATCAAAGAAGCGATCAAAAAAGGTGAGAATGTATTCGGTGCTAGAATTATTGAGAACTTCAATCTACAGATCAAATGAAACAGACAGCAGTAGAATGGTTATTTGAAAAGATGACTGAACAAGGGACTAATCCATATTGGGATATGAGATTTATACAAGCCAAAGAGATGGAGAAGGAGCAGATTAAAGATAGTTATGAAGAAGGCTACTCAGATGGGTATCCAGACAATGGGAAATCAGGGGAACAATACTACAAAGAAACCTACGAAAACAAATGAAACCATATCTATACCTAGGAAAATTTATACAGCGACCTGGAGACTTAGCCCCCAAGGGGGTGAGGTCTACCTACCAAACTGAAAAGCTACCTTTTAACGAAACCTTTGAGAAAATATGGCAGCTTGTAAGCATGAAAGCCTAGTGCCCTTGGTACGTGAACTATACACCCAAGGGAACACGAAGCACCAGATAGCGGAGATCATGGGGATCAGGATAACTACGGTTAACTACATCCTGTACGGGGTTTTAGAAGTTCAATGCAATAACCCCAGAGGAAACCTAGTAAACGAGATGCCAAGGGAACTAGTAAACCGGGTAGTGACCCTATCCTCTTGGGGATATTCAAAGAAAGAAATCGCAGAAGATCTGGAGATCAAGTTTAAGCTAGTAGCAGATCTAGTAAAAGAGGCTACAGATAAAAAAATGATTCAAAAATTATTGTGAAATATTTTGGATTCTAATTTATTTCTAAGATATTTGACATATCATTTAACTCTAACCAAATAACAAAATGAAAAAAGCACTTCAGATCACCGGCAAAATCCTTTACACGATCCTTGCCTTATCACCCATCTTCGCCCTTGGCTACATGCTAGGTCTTAAATTATTGTAAACCAAAAACCAAAATCCAAAATGGAAAATCTAAAAATCAAAACCCTCAGAACAGTAGATGTGGAATCTGAATTCACACTATCTACCTGTTTCACTATTAATCAATATACTCATTACAAGCTAATAGACAAGAATACTACCTTAGCTGTAACCTTCTACCCTAGCAGTAAAGAAAGTATTTTGGCTCTGGAGTTATTCCCCAGCATCCGACTAGAGAATCTACGATACGTGCAGTATGTGGTCAAGCCTGAGAACTACCAAGAGATCACAGAAGAAGAATTTAATCAGCATTTAAACGAGGCTAAAAAATTTATTTTATCCCTATGAAATCCACCGACTCACAGACTGCTTTGATCAAGGGATGGCTGCTAAATGGCAGATCTATTACGCAGATAGATGCCTTGAATATGTTTGGCTGCTTCAGGCTTGCTGCTAGGATAGCTAACATCAGGGAAGAAGGCTTCGACATAGTTACGGACATGATCACAGTAAACGATAAGAGGGTAGCAAATTATCGCCTGTCAAAATGAGAAGGCGAAACCTAACCGAATACGAAAAGGAAGTGATCTTTGAAAGATGGCAGGATCGAATACCTACAAAGGTCATAGCCATAGAATTTGGAGTAAGCTATATGTGCATTTATAACCAACTAAAAAGAAGGAATCTAGTTGGATAATGGAAAAAAGTTTTATATTTGAGTATTGAATCATTCCAGAGGTGAGAGGCTAGAATGATTCCCTAAGGTTAAACTTAACCTCGCCCGGCAGACTCTCACCTGTTGGGCTTTTTTATTTTCAAAAATGAGCGGATGGATTAAATTACACAGGCAGCTTCAAGATCATTGGATATGGTCAAAGCCTGAATACCTTAAGTGGTGGCTAGATATTTTGATGTCGGCAAACATAGAACCTAAGAGGGTATTGATCAAGGGACAGCTACTAGAAGTTAGTAGGGGTGAGGTAATTTACTCCTACGAAACTTGGGCAAATAGGTGGAAAATTAACAAATCTAAGGTTTTAAGGTTTTTAAAAATGCTTGAGAAGGATTCGATGATAGTTCTAAAAAGCGAAACGGTAACAACACGGCTAACTATCTGTAAATATGACACTTACCAAGGTGAGCGAAACGATAGTGAAACGCAAGTGAAACGCATCTGGAACGCAAGTGAAACGCAAGTGAAACCAACTAAAGAAGTTAAAGAATTAAAGAATGAAATAATTTTAAATAGATATATTATAGAGGAAGAATTTTTTATTGAAAAACCTATGCAGATTCCTTTTGCTAACCAACTAAAAAGCCTTCACAATATTTCTGATTCTGATCTAGATAAATTTATTCAGGAATACCTAGCAGTAAATGAAGGAAAAGAATTCAAAGCGATTCAGGATTTAAAAAGGGATTTTAACTATTTTATTAAAAATTCTATTAACTTTCAAAGCAAAGTAACAAACAAGCCTACCTACAGGCCAAAAGAAGAAAAACCTAAAAGCAAAAACATATTTGCGGATATGTATCAGGAACTACTAAGAGAGGAAGAACTAAAAAAACAATCTAACCTATGAAAGGAATAATTTTAAAGCACCTGCAAAAAATGGAATTTGTCTGCGGGCTAAAGCAATTCAAAGAGTACAGTCAAGAAGACGGGGTCGAATTACTTAACTGCCTGAACAAGCTATTTAGTAGCTACGGATGGATGAACGAAAGCCGGGTCGATTACATCCTTCATGCAGGGATGCGGGGGCAGTACGGGGACTTCTACCATGTGAACGA
>Ga0315909_10004693_pt1 | contig 15998 bp, 30 predicted proteins | sample LakEriMetagenome_11_FD_203527 | JGI IMG/M metagenome (GOLD analysis project Ga0315909, IMG submission 203527) | Freshwater fungal communities from buoy surface, Lake Erie, Ohio, United States - Buoy 2 MA125 | ecosystem: Environmental > Aquatic > Freshwater > Lake | place: USA: Lake Erie, Ohio...
GAACCTCGGGCACCACGAAGGGGCATGAGACCCGGCGGCACCGGAGCACTGAGTCCCGACGAGGGCGCCGAAGATCAGCGGGGCGCCACCCGTCGCAAACTCCTCGCCATCGCCGCCGAGCTGGAGGAATTTAATGAGGTGTAGAAAGTGCAGCTCACTTAACACACGCACAACTTGCACTCAACATAAAAACAACGAAACCTGGCGTTATTGTCGGTGTCTTGATTGTAATTTCCGTTACAAAACAATTGAGACATACGATATACCAAAACGTGGTTCAATCCCAGGTAAACCTCAACATTCAAACTGCAAGCGCAAAGGTGAGCAAGTTGGTACTGCAGTGCTAACTGAAAGCAATGTATTAGAAATCAGAAGGCTTGCTTCTGAAAACCAAACGTATGCAGTAATTGCTAAACGTTTTGGTATCCATAAAGATACTGTGTATCGGATCGTAAAACGCAAACGTTGGTCCCATGTCTAAGAAACAAACTCAACCCAAGTTCAAACCAGGTGATCGCGTTGCAGAAAAACCTAAACCTCATGGTGTTTTTGCAACGTCAGTTGAAACATTAAAACGTATCAAACCCTATCGCTCTCAGCGGTACGGCACAGTTCTTGATACAGTTTATAAACCAACTTCAGGTAAATCCACTGCACCTTACGTAAAAATTGTGTGGGACAACCATGCATCAGCTATGTTGCATGCACAGTCACGCATTTGTTTGGAAAAAGATTTACCTCAAGTTACAGAAGATTATTTCACTACCCGAAACTAATTATGGCTATTGAACTGGTCTGGGCTACACCCAATGCTGAACCTTTAATTACAAGGATGGCTCGCGTTAGTAATCCATCTAACGCCGACAATCTTGAAACAGCTCCTAAGTTGTTACGTTATTTGATTAAACATAAACACTGGTCTCCATTTGAAATGGGATCCATGTGTGTATCTATTCAAACGCAGCGTGACATTGCTGCACAAATACTTAGGCATAGGTCATTCTCGTTTCAAGAATTCTCTACACGTTATGCCGTAGCTAATAACTACACAGTTCCAGAGTTTCGTCGTCAGGATACCAAGAATAAACAAAATTCATTTGATGATTTACCTGATGAAACAGTACGAGACTTAACTGAAAAAACAACTGAGTTGTTGGACCAGGTGTATGACTTATATCTACACATGCTTGAACAAGGTGTGGCCAAAGAAACTGCACGACGTATCCTTCCATTGTGTACAGATACTCATATGTATATGACTGGAACGTTACGTAGTTGGATTCACTATCTACAGTTACGTTGCCATGAAGACACACAGCTTGAACATAGGTTAATTGCAAATAGCATCCGCAATATTATCTGGGAACAATTCCCTGTTATTGCAGAGGCAGCGTTTGGTATTGAAACTAAACCTTATCAACCTACTAATGCACAAATCTATTTTTGATTATGGAACTTACATTTCAACTTAGGGGAGCAGCCCCACGGTCATGACTCCGCAAGGCTGGTCACTTACCCACCAGGGGAAACTACAAAAACCCTGATGCCCCTTGGGCTGACGTAGTTCTGCTTCGCCCATCCCTACTGTATTATTAGTACGTCCTGGGTACGACGTTAAACTGCCTATTAGTTTTGCTTATCAATCAACTCAATTCAACCATGACTCTCCTTAAGTTTTCGGTTGGCAATGCCAAGCTTGCTAACCGTTTGATTTTTAATCTGCCAGCAGGATACGCTTGTCCTCAAGCTGGTGTATGCAAGACGTTTGCAGACCGTGCCACAGGCAAGATCACCGATCTGCCTCAGCTAAATGGCACCACTGCAGAGGACTACCGCTGCTTTGCAGCCATGGCAGAAACCAGGCCCAACGTTCGTGCCGCACGATGGCACAATTGGGACTTGCTGCGTGAAGTAATGTATGAAGACACAGTGCAAACGGCAGCTGACTCCTTGTGTAATCTCATTGACAGATCATTGGATGCACAAGATTTCTATGATTTGATTCGTGTACATGAATCAGGTGACTTCTGGACCGAGCTTTACATGAAAGCATGGCTCAAGGTTGCCAAGAAAAGATCTAATCAAACATTTTATGCATACACTAAATCGTTGGGGATGTGGCTCTCATTGCAACAGGAAGTACCAAGTAATTTCTACTTGACTGCTTCGCATGGCGGCACTCTTGATTATCTGCTGCCCAGGCATGCAGATGTATTCAAGCGTATTGCTTACGTTGTGTATACAGAAGAAGAAGCCGAGGCCCTTGGCCTGGAGATTGACCATGATGACAGCCATTGCTTAGGCGATAAGCCTTTCGCATTGCTGGTCCATGGGTCTCAACGTGCTGGCTCTGCCGCAAGTAAGGCATTGTCTCAACGTAAGAAAGATGGGAAGTTTGTTGGTTACCATAAGGAAAAGCTTAAAGTGGCCTAAGGCCTCTTGCATTTAAAGGAAGAGCGTATATCATTTATCCGTTCTTCCTTTTCCTTATGAGTTACGTTATTGCTATGTGGAAAGATGGTGTGCCATACGCCATTACAGCCTGTAATCAAACCAACTCTTTTCAATTAATTCCATTAGATTCAGATGTGGCTTTGAATAAAGCATTCAGCCATCCATATCGTGCGGGTGCTGCATCAATCTTGAATTGGATTCTAAAGAATGAAAGCATTGACAGTGCTGAAGATCTTTCCATCCAAGACGAAGGTCGCTTTCGTAAGTAAACATTGATTACGTTTGGATTAAATTATGTCAACGCTTAAAGAATCTACATTTGCCATGCATCCTGGTGATGTAAATAAATGTTGGTTGATCGTTGATATTGAAACAGATAATCTGTATGATGACGTTACGGTTGTCCACTGCGTTGTCATACATGATATCTGCAGAAACCAAACTTTTACTTACGGGCCTGACAATATTGATGCTGCTCTTCAGCATCTGGCTACCGGTGATGTACTCATTGGTCACAACTTAATTTTCTATGACATTCCAGTTCTGCAAAAGCTGCATTCAATTGACTGCAAATCACGCATTATCGACACGTTAATTTGCACACGTTTAATCTGGCCCAAAGAAGTTCTCGATGGTCTTGACACAGAACAATATCCGCAGGTTCCACCGAAACTGCGAGGATCTGCATCGCTCAAAGCATGGGGCTATCGCCTTGCTGATTACAAAATTGAATTCAAAGATTTCAAAGAGTACTCAGAGGAAATGGCTGAGTACTGTAGGCAAGACGTTGCTATCACCTACAAATTACTTCAAAAGATCCAGGCAGAAAACTATTGTGAGGCAGCGCTCGCTCTTGAACACGACTTTGCTCTGGCAATTAACAAACAAATTAGAGCAGGTTTTCCTTTTGATGTGGATGCAGCTCTTGATCTTGTGGATGATCTCCGAAGAAAAGAAGCTGAACTCGAAACTCAACTGAAGGAAATCTTTCCGCCAATCAAACACGAAACCATTTTCATTCCCAAAGTAAACAACAAGAACCGTGGCTATGTCAAAGGCGAACCGTTTACTAAAGTTTCGTATGAGACTTTTAACCCTGGCTCTCGCCAACAAATTGTTGATCGTCTACAAACAAAATACGGATGGGTACCTGAGAAAACTACTGAGAAAGGTAATCCTATTCTTGATGATGACATACTTGCAGCTTTGCCCTACCCAGAGGCAGCGCCATTGGCTGAATATATGTTGATCAAGAAACGTCTTGGTCAAATTGCTGACGGTAACAATGCATGGCTCAAGTTAGTAAACAACGAGACTAGTTGTATTCATGGTGATCTTGTTACTAACGGTTGTATCACTGGTCGCTGTGCTCACCGTAATCCAAATATGGGTCAGGTTCCTGCTGCCTATAGTCCTTACGGTAAAGAATGCCGTTCTTTATTCCATCCGCCCCAAGGATGGAACTTGATTGGCGTTGATGCCAAGGCATTAGAACTTAGGTGCCTTGCTGGTTATCTTGCATTGTGGGACAACGGAGAGTACGCCAAACTTGTCATCAATCCAGAAGCTGACATCCATACAATTAACCAAGAACTATTTGGTGTGGCTACCAGGGATATCAGTAAGCGTTTACTGTATGGTTTGTTGTATGGCTGTGGTGCATTAAAAGCAGGCACCATTATTGATGCAAATGAAAAAGACGAAGTAGTTCTGCGTCAACAAGGAAGTGCTGCAATTAATTCATTTATGGATGGTGTGCCAGCACTGCGTAAGTTAAAAAACAAACTGTCAAATACAATTACGAATCGTGGTTACTTGCGTGGATTAGATGGACGTGCTTTGTATTGCAGATCGGAGTTCAAAGGATTGAATGTTCTGTTGCAATCTGCAGGTGCAATTCTTATGAAGCAAGTAGTCATTAACCTTCATGAAAATTTAAATGAACTTGGCCTAGTGCATGGACATGACTGGATGCAAAATGCTATGGTGCATGACGAAGTTCAACTCAGTTGCCCACCAGCATTGACAGCCACTGTCCAAGAGCAAGCCTTGAAAGCTTTTCCACAAGCCCAGGAGTTTTTTGGATTCCGTTGCAAGATTGAAGGCGACTCCAGGGTTGGCAACAACTGGTCTGAAACCCACTAATTATTCGTCCCAGGTATGACGTTAAACTGCTTTACACCTAACATCTCGAACACATGAACTTTGTCTCTGTCTGCGCTCAAACAACCGAAGCACCTCGCGAGGTTTATATCAGCGCTACTTCTACTGCCATGCGTTGCAACGTAATGTTGCCGCCTGTTGGTAACAAAGCACCCACTGCAATTGAACTCAATGTCTATGGTAAAAGTGCGGAGCGGTTTAGCCGTACTCCCAAGAACGCACAAATTTACATTCATGGTGCCAAGCTACGTTTTGACTTGGAGACCAGGACGTATTCGTTACACGGCGGAGTCATTGCAACAGTCAATGATCAGTTTCCGATCTTTAATACCGTTATCCTTAGCGGTCGCTGCGTCAAGGACATCGATCAAGCGGATGCCCGTGCCTTCAAGACTACGGCGGATGGTTTGATGATTTGCAATCAAACCCTTTCAGTTAACACTGGAAGGAATCAAGCAGATCTATTTAATTTCTACGCAATCAATTCAAATGAAGACAAGCTAAACAATGCTGAATTGTTGGTTAACTTCACGCGTAAAGGTGTGGGCTTAACTATCCAGGGGCGATTGGTTACTGATGCTTGGGTTGATAAAGAATCCAGGGAGAAAAAACAAATCACCAAGATTCAACTGGTGTCCATGACGCTTGCACCTAAAGTAAGTGATGGACCCAAGCCCATCCAACCACAAACCACTGTGGTATCTGACAGCAATGTCAGCAGCCTGTGGGGCGGCAAGACGGCTGAAGATGAACCTGATCCCTGGACTAAGGCTTCTGGTGGTGGTCTGCCAGAGCTGCCAGGACAGTACGGCACAGCACCTGCACTGGAAGAAGAGCCGTTCTGATGGATTCCAGGATTGAATTTAAATATAAAGATGAAGACTTAACTGTCTCATTTGAGTCTCAAGGTGTGACTACGGATGAAGTGCTTGAACACTTTGTACGCTTTCTGCTTGGCATGGGCTATGCCCGTGAAAGCATCTATGAAGGCATGCAGGAAATTCTTGATGAGCACGAAGACTATCTTAAGAGTTGTGCCAAGTTGGATGTCAGTCCTTTACTTGACTTAAGCTAGGTCACGTCCTGGAGGATGACGTTAAAAGCCTCATGCCTACACCCTAACTTGATTATGACTTCCACTCCGGTTGACATGATGAGTGAGGCTTGGATGGATTCCATGCAAGCTGAAACTAAAAAACCTGAACAATTCTTTAACCCTTCTACAAAAATGACTGTGAAGAAAACCTCTGCAATTGCTACTCGCGGGTTGGAATCCTTTAAGCTATTCCAAGCCAAAGAATTTGTATCGGGTTATCAAAACCTTGTTACTATTCAACCTCTCAATAAGTCCAAGACACGCGGCTGGTTCGTACGGAATTCGGACCTGGACACTTGTGGATGGTCAGCCACCGAAGCTGACTTTGATAAGGGTTCAGTTCTCTGGGATTACAAGCAGACTTTTGGTGTTGCTCCCAATACTTCAGTTGAGGAAGGACTCAATTTCACTGCGCCTCGTCTCCAAATCCTTTTGCGTTCTCCCCTCATGGTTGAAGAAACCACTGGGATGCGTCAAACGATTGGTACGTTTGATAACCTTGAGGTCAAAGAACTTTGGGAAGCTGACAAAATTGCAGCAGACCTTGCCAACAGCAAGGGCGATATGTACAAGCGCAAGTACAGCGTTCGTACCAAATACTTGGTTTACATCCTTACCAAGGAGAATAAGCGGGCTCACAAAATCCCAATGGTTCTGACCCTGAAAGGGCTGAATGGTACTGATGTATCCGAGAAAGTAAAGCTGTACGAAAAAGAAATGTCCAAGTGTCTGAGCAAGGCACTGGATGCAGAAGTACCACTGAGTTTTAACGAAAAGTTCTATGCAACCACGGTGTTTGCACCTGTGCTTGCTAATGAGATGCGTGGTGCCAACAACGTTGAGATCTGCGCTATCGAATCGTTTGACATTCCTGATTACAGCGATCAGGAAACTGCAGTTGAGTCGCTCAGCCGTATGTCAATCCCTGATGAAGATCGAGATTCCACTTGGAAATTCCAAGAGTTGTTCCAGGATTACATCAACCAACATTCCCGGCAAGATGCAGAGAAGTTGGGCGGTGCTTACGGAATTAAAGCTGGGGTTGAAATCCTGCCCGCCATGCGTGGTGATGGGATGGAAATGAAAGCTCTGCAATCTGCTCGTGATCCCAACACAGGTGAGGACAGCAGCCTTTGATTAGGTAACGTCGGGGTTTGTTAAGTCTGTTGCATCAACTGCAACATTGTTAAAGATAAACATATCTTGAACCAAGCCCCGAATAATTCCTTGCCTTTGAGTAGCAATCCTCGCCAAGAGGGTTGCTACTTCTTTTAAGGTACTTACCGAGTTACATTCTTCTATGGTTCGTTTGATTTTCTCTTCCCAAAACTTATCCTCCATTGAGGGTTCGATTTGGAATTTCTGTAACGGTACGTATTTAATCTCGTTCATTTGATTGAAGCGTACAGTTAATTCTACTTCTACACTAAATGTTATGAACAACCAGGAAAAAGCTGCAATCAAAGCGGGTAGTACAGCTGCTCTTATTGGAGGGGCCGTTGCTCTTGCCGTTGCCCATCCGCTGACATGGGCTGCCTTAATTTACGGCACCTATAAGATTGGCAAGAATGCGTACCGACAGGCCGCACCTCGTGGTACTGTGGTCCAGGATCAAGGCGACGAACACCTGTTCATCTAATCCATTTCAAACTCAATTCAATCATGACAACTCAAACGCTTACCGAACTCAATGCGGCACAGGCATCGATTTACACGCGCACAAATCTCCGTCGTGCGTTTGTTGAATTCGATGAGACGGATGTGGCCGGTATCTATGTCCGAGATGATTCTTGTGTTGTGGTCTACAGGGATGGTGCTGAACGTATATTTCCAAAACAAAAAGTAAAAGATGCATTCCTTCAATACACCCATCGACTAAAAGATTTCTTTTCTTATCTTGGCCCTAACTATCGAGGCCCTTCCATCTGGCACAATAATGCATATGTCATGTTTAAAGGATGGAATTATTCCCATGCACTTGGGCATCTGACTTCTAATGCAAAACTCCAACACCACTGGGCAGACAAGTTCATACACCTATCAGACCCAAAGAAAGTCATCACTCTTCTCCAGAGTGACCAGACGGATCTGGGCCATTTGGTTTCACCGGACGGGATGCGCTTTACAACTGGGCCGGTTGATATGGAATCTGAATTGGAAGATGGACCTCAAGCCAACACCGTGCCTAATGAACCTTTCTGTTCATGTGGGTCCTTTCAACGTCAACTCAACAGTCTTTCTGATTTCCAAGCGGAAGTCCAAGGATTCAAACCCTGGTGCATCCACCTGACTTGGTTTAATAAGTACCGTGAGCTGCTGTGCAAACGCACTGACGTACGCAACGAAGCGCGTGGTCAGGTCTCCGATAAGTGCGTAGCATGGTGGTATGCGCCTCCAGGGGATGCAGCCAGGGATGGTCGATTCCTGTTGCTGCATACCAAGTCAGGTCCTCAGGCACCTCTGAGTCACTGGCGTACATACAAACCTAAGGAAGTCTTTACACAAGAACATGCCTGGGATTTGTTTTTTAATATGATGGAGGCGGGCTACATTCCATTTCCAGGCATTGCACTTCCACAACTTTCTTCTGCAAACAAAAAATGACTAAGAACTTAACGCTGTTTAAAACTCTTACAGTGTTGGCTAACGCATTAGAAAAACGTAGCATCCAGGCAATTACGCCAAACCAGCTACGTGAACTTGCTAAAACTACTTTGAAAACCAATGACAACTTGGGTAAGCAAACTGCAAATTGAATGTATTGACGAAGAAGATGGATCAATGATCATCCGCATTGATTGGGATGGGACAGATCCAGATCTTAAATACTGGACTGCTCTTGATCCAGAAGGTCAAGAACAGTTTATTATTGATGCATTAACTGCTGCTATTGATTGCTATGTCGATTAACACTTATGGTATGAATGATGAACAGTATCTTGAACTGTTCCGAAAACAATCTCAATTCTTTTTTTGTACGATGCGAGAAATGATTATTGGTGGAATAGAAGAAAAGGTTGATTTAAACAACTGGCCGCATGAAGTAATTTGGAAAATGTACGAGAGTATTCAGTACGACGTAACTGAAGAAGCTCGTATGATCCAAAAGAAAGAAGACCCTGAAGGATATAAAGAAAATGTATATGAACCATTGTTAATGCCAAGTCATGTGGAGTTGAGCGAAGAAATTGCAGTAGTCAGTATAAAACTTGACGCACTGACTGACTATCTTGCTGAACTGTTAAACAAATCGAAAGATAACTTGACAGATAAGGTAGACTAATGCCCGGTCCTGGTCATGACCCTAAACTGACCGCAACCAACCTAAATTCAAAATCATGTTTGAAACCTTTGCTTCAATGGTTATTCCTGTTCTCAAAGATTTTCTTTGGACAGCGGCCGTAGCGCTGCTGGCCTACACACTAAACAAACTTCAAGCACACTTCGCATGATGTATCCAACATGGATTTGTCATGATTGTGGAGAACTGTTAGGTAATTGGTTTGCCAGTGGTGAATACACTGGGCCATTTAACCTTTGTTCAACCATGCACACAGGAACCTGTGGTGTATGTAAACAAGAAAAAACAGTTACAGAACCAAGAGACTATGGTCATTTAATTCCTGACTGGGAAACAAAATTCAATTCAACACTTCAGACCAATGACACAAATCACAACGACTAAGCTTGAAGAACTGAACATCCTCAAACTCTACGAGCACTATGGTGCCCTGGAACGCTCTCTTCCTTTGCTCACTCCTGAGTCACAAGACTTGGCAAGAGCTGAGCTGGAGACCTGCGCCAGCATTCGCTCAGAGAAGGTGGATCGTGTTTACTATGCAATGGCATCCCATGAGGATGCTTTGGAACGCATTAAGAAAGAATCAGAACTGATGGTGTTGGCCAAGCGCCATCATGAATCGCAACTGAGTTCTTTAAAAGGTTTGCTCAACTGGTTACGACGTTCACTGCCTGTTGATTCCAACAAGATCACAGGTAGAAACTACCAATTTGTTTTGGTTAAAAAGAAAGATTTGACTGTAGAACTTTCAATTCAACCAGAAGACTGGACTGAAAAGGAACGGGATGATTTCTGTATTGAACAAGAGGTCACCACAACGAAGCAAACTGTGGTACGTTCTATGAGTGGTGCAGTTCTTGAAGAAAGGACTGAACCTAAAACCAAAGTCGAAGTACTACCTAATCTCGATGCAATCCGCACTGCTTACCAAGAAGGAAAACAAATCCCCCATGGCGTTAAAGTCTTCCAAGAATACGCAATCCGCTCCAAGCGAATCTACGCAGAGTCACGGATGGACCTACAAGCATCCGAATATCCAGGACAGTTTCTATCTGAAGATTGATCCGCCGGTTGGTCTAGAGGATGCTCACATCAAGATGTCGTGTCACCAACACGCTATTGATGATTTCAATCTTCAGATTCAAATGAATGACATCGAACTATCTCTTCTTCTTGACAAAGAAGAAGAGGTGCTTCCTTATCATGAAAACAAAGCTGACGAACTTGAGCACAAGAAACTAAAGCTGCTTTTAGGTAAGCGGTTCCATCAAAATGCTGCCAGGTCTTACTGGTATTACATGGCGATGGTGGAAAAATAAAACGGAATACAATAAGTAGATACTAAAGGTGTACCATGACTGACGACAACCTGTCCAAATTATTGGCTGGGTTTACCAGTGATGGTACACCTCTTTCTGCAATCATTGGTTCCAAGTTGGAGTGGGGTGTTACCGTTCTTACTGCTGCAATGATTTCTAATGAAAATCTTTCTTCTCAGATGACTGCCGAAGAAATGGTTGATGCTTCTATTAATTATTACAACGTAATTCAAGAACGCCTTGGGTATTATGAAATTTCCAAAACACATTCATTAGAACGCTTGCTGGAAAAGTAATGGAAACTATTCTGCATTTAGGTGGTTCTTTGCAGCGTCTTACTAAGACGATTGAATTAGCAAAAGAAAAACCTACTTCGTTAGTTGTTGTGTCTTCTGAGGGAGACCCGCAAAAAGTAATGCGTACTTTATTGGACGCAGGTATTGAACGCTATCGGATTGTATTAGATTACCAGGCTTGGGATACGGTTACAAACTTTACAAAGACACAATCATCAATTAAAAAAGCAGGAACAAAAACGCTTTATGTTGTAACAGATGGTTTCCATATGGCTAGAAGCATGGGCATTGCTCATGTTATTTATTTTTTGTCTGATGTAAAGCTTGTTGCTTCTCCTTCCAGTGTTGGTAAATCTGAGCCTTGGGACTTACTGCTTGGCGATTGGCTAAGGGCCTTGGTGTGGAAACTGTTTGGCTATCAGCATGTATGGCAACATGTATATGAAGCACGTTGGCCTCAATTGCAAAAAGATGCTGAAATTGCCAAGACGTTATGAGGCATTGCTTTAAAAGCCTGCTATTGTTTTAAGGTTCTTTTGTTCTATCGATGGAAAAGGTTTTTACACCAGTCTTAACTGTCGTAATGACTGTTGAGATTGAGATTGAATACAACCCCTTTGAAGGTCGAACTTCTGAAGAGCTGGCTATTGGGCTCCAGGATGAAATTAACGACTTGATTATGGAAGCCAATCCTAAAATCAAAGGTGTTTTTACAAACATTAACTCAATCGACAACGCTTCCAATGACTGAAGATCTGAAAAAAAAGCTGAACACTGCTGGATCTTTTGATGGTCCTTGGCTTAAAAATCAACTTCGTAATTGGGATGTTGGTTTTGAACAACAAAAAGCAGACTTTATGGAGCACATGTACCAGATTTATCAACCTGGTAATAGCTGCTATAGCGGACTGTGGGAACGTTTTTGCTTGACAGAAGCTGGTCCGTATTGCCGCAATCAATACTTCCACGCACTGGCTGCTATTGAAGAGTTTGAATCTAAAAAAGAAACTCTTTAAACTTAAGTGCGCTCACGTAAGTGGGCGCTATTCTTTTTAAAACACATGACATTTTCTGATTGGCAAAAAGCAAATCGAGTTGTAGCTGAAATTGATGAGCCATTAGCAACAAAAAATTCTAGAGAAACTCTTCACAACACATCAAAAACTTTTGCAAGTTTAAATGCTGCTTTCACTTCCATGAGCAAGCCTAAAGAAAAACTCAAAGAGTATTTCCATGACACTATTACAGAGTTTGAAAGTGAATTAACACCTAACGAAATTGCTGATGCTTTTGTAGAAGTGCTTACCGAAAATTATACACAAGCTTCTGATCAATACAAACGAGCAACTGAGTTGCTTGAGTATTTTCAAAAGTAATTACAACGGTAAAGGAAGAATAGAATAAAGAAATATATGATACAAAGCAATGCCTTTATATAGAGACGAGCTTGATAGCAATCTGTATGAAGTTGTTAAAGTTCAAACGTGCAGCGGGCATCCATTAGAAGTTACAACTAGCAGCGGAACTCCTGTTTATGTGCAGCCAGCAACAACAGCTGGGGATGCATTTGGTCGCTTACGTGTTACTGAACCTTTTACAGTCTTTGATAGTCAGCATCGTTATCAACAGAACAGTAAGTGGGTAACAGTAACGGGTGGAGCAGGTAGTTCAACGTATCAAGCAAATGAAAGTGCCATTCATCTTGCAGTAACTACTGCATCTGGCGATTATATTTACCGTGAAACAACAAGGGTATTTCCATACCAACCAGGGAAATCATTCTTATCGATGTTGTCGTTTGTTTTTGCAACAAGTAAAACCAATCTAAGGCAACGTGTTGGTTTATTTAGTACGCAAAACGGGGTTTTCTTTGAGCAAGTTAACAATGTAAATTATCTTGTTGTTCGTAGTTATACCTCTGGCAGTGTTTCTGAAACAAGAATTGCACAAACAGATTGGAACTATGACAAGTTTGATGGCTCTGGGGTAACGGGACGTATCTTAGATCCAAGCAAAGCTAATATCTTTTGGACTGATATTGAATGGCTTGGTGTCGGTGACGTTCGTGCTGGGTTTGTTGTAGACGGTAATTTAGAGATTGCACATACATTCCATAACGACAACATTAATGCAACTTCTTATATGACTACAGCAATCTTGCCCTTGCGGCAAGAGATTGAAAACATAGGTACAACAGCTTCCAGCTCAACTGCAAAGCAAATATGTGCCACTGTTATTTCAGAAGGCGGCTATGAACCAAAGGGTCTTGGTGGTACGGCCGGTCATTCCGTTACTCAAAAGTATGATCTTACAGCTACTGGTGTATTTTATCCTGTTGCTGGTATTCGATTAAAAAGTACCAGGCTAGATGCTGCTGTCGTGTTGGCTGGTGTTTCGTTAATAGGAACGACCAATAATGCCGTTTACAACTGGCAATTAGTTACCAACGCTACTTCTTCTGGCGGTACATGGGTTGATGCTGGAACAAACGCCGATGTCGAATACAATCTTACGGCAACTGGCTTTACTGGTGGTCGAAGATTAAGTGAAGGATATATGGTTGGTTCTAACCAGGGTTCAACAGTCACTGATCTTAGTCGCACAGATATTCTTAAATACCAACTCGAACGTAATTCTTTTACTTCAACACCGTTTGAATTAACACTAATTGTTCAAACAGACGTAGCAGGTGCTGATGTGCTTGCGGCAATTAACTGGGAAGAAGTTACTGAATAATTGTTTGATAAACTAAAAGTATTAAGTGTTGAATCATGTACACCCCTAGCCCTCAAGCAGCTCAAGAACTTCAGACTGCTCCGATTCAAGCGGTGCCTCAGCCCCAGGACAAGCCTAAGGGTCCTGCTAAATCAAAGAACGGGGACGTTGGTTCGTTCATCCAGCAATGCATTGCCCTTTGTGCCTACATCAAAGAGCTGGAGACCCAGTCTCATTTAATCCATTTAAATTATGAGGGTGCTAACTTTTTAGGGGTGCATGCCTTTCTTAAAGATCAATACGAAGCTCACCTGACGCAGTTCGATACGTTAGGCGAATTCATTCGGTCGATGGATTATCTGATGCCAACGTGTGGTTGCGGGTTAGCCGATATGTCTCCTGGTATCCAGAAGGTCACCAGCTATAAAGGCACTGACCAGCTTGCTGTGTACTACAAGAACCTTGAGGAGTTGGGCATGAAGGCTAAGAAGCTTGAGCCTATCGCTGCCAAGGTGGGCGCTATCGATATCCAAAACTACATGGCTGACCTTATTGGCCAGGCATTTAAAGCTGCTTGGTTTATCAAAGCAACACTTAGAAACAGTTAATGGAATTTTTTAATTCAGCTTCGCTATCTAATCTTCCTGCTGACTACGGTGACATTGCGATGTCTCGTGGACAAGCACGACAAATTATTGATCGGTTTACCCAAGAAGCTGTAAGAAAAAACATAACTCCTAATGCATTCCAAGAAGGTTTGTATTACTTAGGTCAAGTTGGTCAAAGCCCTGATTTTACTCGTAGCACTATTCGTAATACGTTAAAAAGCCCAATGGGTGCTTTAATGCTTGAAAATCCTGGCTTGGCTTCTCAAGCGGTAAATCAATTTGGAGATTTAATTCAAGGTGTTAATCCTGCACTAGCAGGTAAGCACATGGGTTTAGTAAATCAATTACTCCAAGAAGCTAAAAAAGATAATTTATTGCGACCTAACGTAACCAATGAAGAAATCAAACGTGAAGTGCAACAACCAATGTATGGTGCATTGCAAGATTGGTTAAAAACACAAAATAAAAATAACCCAAGTGCATCAAACGTGTTAATCAAATCTCCAATTGGAGCAAACGTAGGACAAGGCGGTAGAACTAAATTTGATTTACCAAGAATGGCTGTAGATTTTCGTTAATTAACCCAGTAAACACAATAAACCTTTGTGTAGTTTGCGATGGCAGACTGCACACACCATAATGCATTTATCAATCTCTTTCTTTATACGCTCCCATTTATATCCTGCCATCCTGGAGACTGTATACTCTTTTTTGTTGTGATCAATATGGTGAAAGTCAAAAGCAATGGGGTGGTCAATTACACCACATAAACTACAGTTGCATCCAAGCTCTTCTTTATACGCGTCAATTAAACCTCGGTTATCAGTTCGTCGTTTTTTAACGTTTGGTTTAAGGCGTGTTTTATTGTTGTGATACCAGGCAAGTTGATATTCTCTATTTTTTTCTGTATCCCTAATTGGCATTTAAAATAATCCTTATCACTAAAGCATAACAAAAACCCCAGGTTTTTATACCTGAGGTCAGCAACCAATACCCGTTCCATCTGGGATGGACTTTGGTATTCTAAATTACTTTTTCTTTGTGGCCCTGGCTTTTTTGCTGGCTTTCTTTGCAGCTTCAGTGTTAGGCACAAACTGTTTACCTTGTTTGCTGGCAGCTTTTTTCTTTGCGTCAGTCTTGGCTCGCTCCTCTTTTGATAAGGAGGCCCAGGCTTTCTCTGGTAAGTAGCGTTTGGTTTGGCCTTTTTGAATTGCTTTATCGGCTGTCATTGTTATTGTTCTACAAAAGTTATTGGAACTCTTCGTAATAACGTCCCATATCATCATAAAGGATACCAAGCATATCTTGTGATAACGTTTTTTGTTGGTCAATAATATTTTGAGCTTCTTCTTTAAGCGTTTGAGGTGTTACAGAAATTCCTTGGGATGCCAAGTTCTCTCTTGCTTCTTTTGCTAAAGCAGGAATACTAGAATAAGTTAGATCGCCACTTGGTTTTCTTAAAACTTGTTGATGTCTTAAAGGAGATAAAACTGCTGCATCCCCTAATTGTTGGGCAGTTTGAAACATTTTTAAATAGCTACCTGCAAGCTTCATTACTTTGACTCCTTGTACTTCTTGGCCGCAGATTTTGCTTTGGCTCGTTTCTCATACTCGTCTTTCGTTTGCCATTTCTCTTTGCCCCACTTTTCTAAATCTTTTTGTTTCTCACCTTTGCCGCCTTTGTATCCACCGCCTGCTTTTTCATACTCTTGTACTAGAAGTTGACTTTTCCTAGCACTCCATTGCCCTGGTTTACTGCCCTTTGAACCAGCCATGATGCGATTTTTAATCCGCTCTCGCAGCTCGGGTTTATCGTATTTACTATCATCCTGTGGCATTAGGATCTTTTTTTTGTCTTTCTTTAATTATACGTTCCCACTTACAAGGTTTTGCAGCCTTGGCCCAATCATTCCCTGGACTGGGGAGAAGTTCTTCTAGCTTCCAGAAGTAATCTGCAAGCCTTTCTTCGTCTGTTGGGATGTGAAAGTCAGCCAAAGAAAGAAGGTAGGTCGCGGGGCTTGCCGTACTTCTCCATGATCTCTTCCA
>Ga0315909_10004695_pt1 | contig 15996 bp, 19 predicted proteins | sample LakEriMetagenome_11_FD_203527 | JGI IMG/M metagenome (GOLD analysis project Ga0315909, IMG submission 203527) | Freshwater fungal communities from buoy surface, Lake Erie, Ohio, United States - Buoy 2 MA125 | ecosystem: Environmental > Aquatic > Freshwater > Lake | place: USA: Lake Erie, Ohio...
ATAATGTGCCCGATCGCCGTATCGCTATTTTGAATCAATGCACGATTCTCTTTGCGCCTAGCCATCACCTCGTGACGATTTCTGACTGGAGGAACACCGAGCCATTTCGCTGTCAATTCGTGCTGTAACACATCTATAAGTGTCTGCCGTTGCCACAACATCGCACACGCTCCCCACAATGCGCGGGTACGCACGCGATGCAAACCATTAACCTGATTTTTCTGATAGTGCGATGGCGTGTATAAACTAACGAAACCAGTGTTGGATGATGGCCACAAATACGGCTCCAATACTCGTTTCGTTTGCGGGTGCAGTGAAACATCGTCCTGCAGCATCAGGATTGTTTCTGCACTCGTGTTTTCTATAGCCCATCGTGCCGCTTGTCGCCAGTTATCCCACACGCCTTTTCGCGTGTCGTTTTGGATCGTTTGCGCATTGACATGAATCGAATTTGGTTCAGCGAAAATCACTGGTTCCATATTCATCAATCGCACCGATGCTATCGTGCGTTTGATCGTAGGGATAGGCCGTGGCGCGGTAGTGATCACGACACACCATGTCTTGTCACGCTGACTGACTGGTGCGGTATCTACTTCCTCGCACACAGAGCACACATCACGTTCAGACATCAATAATGCACACTGCTCGGCGTACCCCAGCACACGGGCGAAAACACATTCCTGACAAATCACCGCCGCGACTGTGCCCGTGTGTTTAATCTGCTTTGTGTTCAGGCAGATCACACGGTCGGGCTGTGTAGATGGCCTCCGAAAAGAACACGCTTTCATATTGGTGTCAATGTTACAGGCAACGTTGTGTTAGTGACTGGCAAAGAGCACGAGGCAAAGCCACCCGCAGATAAAATCGCACTGAAATCTAACGTGATTGGCGCGAGGCAATTAAACGCAGTCGGGAAATATTTGCTGTAACGAAAAGTTGTGCGACGATCCACACCGAATGCGTCAATTGAACTCATATAAAACTCAATGCGCCATGTTTTGCTAGCGACAACACCACCACCACTAGACATGAACAATTTTACGCGAGGGCCTAGCATGTCGGTGCAGGTAGCCACGCCATTAACCGGGTGATTTAACCTAATTTGTACCTCACGTTCGGCTGAGGAAAATTCGCACGGCCCGGTTTCTTCAATGATTAAATCAGTGGCAAATGCCGCTTTTGCACATGCACATTGAGCATTTGTCGCACCTAGTACAGCATCCCACGTCACGAGATAGCGTTTCGCGTACACGCTATCGATACATTTACCGTCAGCACAGGCATTGCTGAGAGTGGACAGTAAACTACTGGACGAAGACGAACTGGAACTGCTGGACGAAGACGAACTGGAACTGCTGGACGCATCCGAGGAGCTACCATCGCGAAGGCATGTACAGCACCAGTTTAGAAACACACTGACCCCCTGTGTTATGCACCGGAAGAACTGCTGCTTCCAGATCCAGCGGGGCCACAATCCCCGAAAAATATCCAGTGACCATCTACCCAGTGTGCAATACCAAAAGTGTTTGGTTGATATGCGGCATATTCCGAATGATTCCAGACCTTTATTTTTTCAACCTCATCGGATGCCTCAGTGTACTCCTCTTCCTCTACAGACCAATCGCATCGGGTGGCGAACGTCCATGTTGGACCCGTCAAAGCATGTGTCGCAAGCGTTAAGGCGTAATCTAAGATAACTGCAATCGGCGGCTGCGTTCCGGTTGGTCGTGGCCCTCTACCAGTGCCACTACTGCCCTGCTGAGTGCGTCGCAGATAATCCTGCCACACAAGGCGCGCTTGTTCACCAACTAATGCTGGAATATTCTCAGCCAATTGTATTAGCCTTTTATGTCAAGTGCGAAATCAATGTTTGCAATTGTTGGTATGACCGCTGAGGCACTTGCTGCGTCGGTGCACGCGATCGCGATTCTAACATCAAGAACGTCACCTTTTTCCAATGTCGTCGGCGTGATCGTAAATGACTTGTCTGCGAACGTCAGACTGTTGATTGACTGTGCCGACGTTGCACACAAATCGGATCCAATCGCTCCGGTCTTGTCGTGTTTGAAACAAACTACGTCCACCGTGCACGATGTATCCGCAATCGTCGTTTTCATACCAGCCGACAGCACTAGAGATACCGTTTCGCCGTCGTCGTAACATTCCGGCATCACAAACGTAAACCGTGCATAGCGTGTCGTGGCTCCTGCTGCTTTCAGGTCTCCGGCCTGCACCATTGGATGAGCGGTGCCAAAAGTGCCGCCTATTAACGCCAGATCGTCGGTAGCTGCGGTGCCCGGCAGGTTTGTATGAAACGCATCCCACACGCGCAATTCAGTTAACGCAACGGGAAACCTTACTGCAGAATCCTGCTCCAGCACAGTGCTTCGCGTTTGCGCACTGAGGCCAGTATTAGGCACTGATAAAGTGCCTCGCACGGTGGCATTGCCTGAAATTGACAATGAATCTGCGGATATCCCCATCGTATTGCCTTTATACTAAACCTAAATCCGAATAAGGAAGCGACCCGTATATTTGCGTATATTTGAAAAGCGGTGTGTTCACGTTGGTTTCTAATGTGCCATCCGATTTCAACAGAACAGGCTTTGCTGTGTCTACGCTTTGTGCGTCCGTTGCTCTCCGCACATCATTCCCGATTTTTACGTAATATCCCTCATGCGTCCATCGCTTATACCATGCCTGCGCGGCTGTGGCTCCGGCCAGTGGTGCCCTAAACTGGATCCGTGCAGTCACATCCCAGCCGCCCTGTGGAGCACCAAAAAAGAATTGACTTTTCGCGGAAAACCCTACTAGTCGAGCGGTTCCAGGCGGCCAGCCGAGAAAGGTGTCTGAGTTTGTAGAATGCCTGTATGCAGAGATCGCATAGGTGTTGATATAGTTGAACCGTCGCCGAATTACACAGGTCTGGTCTGCAATTTCCATTGTCAGACCTTCGACCTTTTCTCCATTTGCGGTGACTATTGCCCGCCCATTGAAATCGCGATCAATCGGTTCCGTAGACGTTACATCTGACCATTCCACGTCAACGGCATAAGCTTCACTGTTATAGCTGGGATCTGGTACGCCTTCATAAACTACAGTGACAACCCATAACGTTGGCCCAATTGGTTTAGGCGTGAATATTTTCGCATAAGCAAACACGCCACTTGGATGTTGTTCTCCGATAGACGGTATGCCGACTGCTGTTAATGGCACCGTAATGCCGTCGCCAATTTCGCACAGCACCTGCCACGCTTCTGTAATTGAATATTTAGCAGAATACAATGAAAAATTTTCAGCGTTGAACGTTCCGCTTGTCGTACTCCACATTTTTGTAACGTTGATTACGCTCATGACACAGCCACCAACTTTGAACCTTTGGCTGTGTTCTCAGCAATCTTCTGCTGCAGTTCCAAGTTTTTTGCATGCAGCTTCGCGATTTCTTGTGTGTGCTTCTGGGTTTGGTCCAGAATCTTATTTGTCTTGTCCATCGGGTCGGAGTTTCGCCCGCTGGTAAGCAATCGCGATTCACTGGCGACAAGTGCGCCGGTTTCTTTCGGTTTCTGCAATGGTGTCTTTTCTTTTTCCATCTCCGCTTCGGCAGCAGCGAGTTTTTTCGCGTTGGCTTCGTCGACGCCCTGATTGATTAACGCCTGAGCCTTAGCGGCTTCCTTGCCCTGTTCGGCTTCCAGTTTTTTGAGTGCCAACCGTTCCTGCTCTGCTTTGACGAGGTCAGCGATCCGTTGCTTTTCTTTGGCAGCTTCCTGTGCGTTGGTCTCTTCGGCTTTCGCTTTATCCTCTTTGGCCTGCAATGCCGATTCAGTGGCCGCGATCTGCTTCGCTGCTGCTTCCTCGACGCCCTGAGCAATCAACGCCTGCACCTTTGCAGCCTCTTTGCCCTGCTCTAATTCTAAAGCACGCAACGCCAGCCGTTCGTTTTCTGTGCGAACAATGCCCTCAATTCGATCGCGTTCCCGCTGTGCGTCCTGAATGGCCTTCTCTGCCGCTTTGGCTCGTTCCTCTTCCGCACGTTTCTGAGCCTCCTCCAGTTCCTTCTGTGCTTCGGCTTTGGCAAGAATCGCGTCCCGTTCTTTCAGCAGTCGCTCCGCTTCTCCACGATCTTCAATGGTCGTGTTGCGGGCGGCATCCAGCAGCAACTGTTCCTCTTTGGTTGCTGCGAGGTATTCCACTTCCTGCTTCAATTGAGCTATATACGCCTCTGATTTGTCTTTCGCTTCGTTTGCTTTGGCGAGTTCTTCATTTTGCCGAGTACGCTCCGACGTAATCTTCTGAAGTTCGTCGCGTTCATCCCGCAGTGCCGCCAGTCTGGCTTTGTCGTTCTCCAGTTGTTCCTGTGCTTGCTTCGCGTATTCCTTACGATTGCCGGTGATCTGCCAGGCGTCGGCCCAATCGTCGACAGCCTTCTGCGATACAGTCACGTTTTTACTGACCGCGTCAATGTCCTTATTCAGCGTGTCCAGTAACGCTTTGTATTCGGCCCGTTTCTTGTCCGGATCGCGAATGAGTTCAATATCCTCTTTCGCGTTCTCCATCATTACGGAGCGAGTTTTCTGAAGCCGGTCTTCCAGTTCTTTGGATGCTTCTTTGGCGCGTTCCAGTTCGCGGGTAAATTTCTTTGTCTCAAAAATCACATCGCCGATTGCTTTACCGATAGCGGAACCGATCGTGGCGGCCAGTGCCACCAGCCCGAGCTTGAAGGCGAGTGCCCCGGCTTTGCCCTGCTTAGACACTTCGGCAAACGAGCTAAGCTTCTCGACTGTCCCGGACACATTCGCCGCGAAGTCTGCTGCTGATGCGGCTCCCTCCGCTCCGAGAGCTTTCGCGAATCCTGACACGGTTTCAGAGGTTTTCTTTGCAGAACTTCCGACCGACTTAATCTGCTGTTCGCTGTCCTGAAACGCTTCCGCAACATGTGCCTGAGCTGCTGCGTACTGTTCCGCGTTGATGGCTCCGGCTTCATGTGCCGCCGCTAAGTCATCCAGTTTCTGCTTGTATTCTTCGGCTGGACTCTTCATGTCCGCCAGCATCGAGTTCACTCGCTTGAGTGACTTGTCCATGTTCTCCGCAGTCGTGGCGAACTTCTGCGACGCTTGGTCGTCAGCTTTGATAAGTATTTCGACTGCTTCGCTCATTCGCTACTTTTCTCTCTTCGCTTTCGAAGAACTGAACAGCGTCGATAAAACTTGCTGACTGATCCAACACACCACCACTGATCGGCGGCATCCCTTTCCCGAACAGGTCAATCAGATCAATTGACGTCACAATCGACCGACAGTAACCGTTCGGGCATCCTTCAACAGTAAAAACACCGTCCTGACAATCTTCACATCCGCCGCCATTGCATGACGGGCATTCGATTTCCAGCAGGTTTGGTTTCTCACTGACGTCTCGACACTGACCACGGGTGCAACTTCTACAGATCATTCCGCCCCGAATCAGTGCCGCTACTCTGTACTTTTTTTTTCGTCCTGTGTGATGTGCTGGTTGTACATCGCCTTTCGAAGCACTTCCCGAGCCTCGCTATACGTCAACACGTCCCGCAATGCGTCCGGAGTGAACTCCATTCCGTTCATGTGCTTCCAGCCGACAACAACGGTGGACAACACTTTGCACGTCTCATCGAACAGATCGGCGATTGAAACGTCATCATCCTTCGTCCACAGTTCCAATACAGTTCCGATAGACTGCTGGCCCCGCATTGATTGCGATTTGGCAAAGAACGTTGGCCTGCTGTCTGCTGGCTTGTCCTTGTCGGTGTCCAGTACAATCGGGTACTGCTGCCCCGGTTCCAATGCGAGTGGCATATACTCTTTCAGTCAAAAGCAATTGTGAGTTCTGTGTCTGCACTGCTGCCAGCCGTCGCCAGCCATGTCAGGTTGTCAACCATCATGTCGGAGCGGTTGCCCTGCTGTTTGTTTTCCAGTTGTGCTTTAGGTGCTGCAATCGTGATCGATGAACCAGAAGAACCGATCTGCATGGAAAACGCCTGAGCGGTCGGAGTTAACCAGAGAGAATCTCGGTCTTGCGTTGCCACAAGCACGGACTCTGGATCTGCTGTGATTATTGGTGCCCGGTTCGTAACCAACGCAGACACGTATCCAGAGCGGTCACTGGCGTTAACACATTCCCGCATGATCACGCTGTTGCCTGCGTCTACTTCGACGTTCGACGTACAGAGTGCGACACTGTTCCACGTCAATGCACCGGCAGCGAATCGCAGTGGTGACACCGTCGGATAGGTCGGAGTGATCAGAGCTGTGTCGGTTTCATTGCTGGAGTATTTGCCGGTGAAGGTGAACTCAATGTATGCCACTTTTCCAGTCGGGCACACAATCTTGAATGTTCCCATTGCACCCGAAAGCAGCGTGCGCTTGCCATCTTTGTAATGACCAATCGTCAATGTTTTGACGTTGCTGCCTGGGCCTTCCGACTTCGGCGAAAATGTGCCGGCGGAATCCACCCAGCCGCACGCTGGCAGCAGGACACTGGCCCAACTGGGAATGTCAGTGCCGTTGTACGTGAGATCATGAATGATGGTGCAGGTGCCCGTCATTCCTTCGGCAATGCTGGTCAGGTAGTTAAATCCGCCCTGTCCTTCACGTCGAGTAAATGCCACGTTCGGCTGAATCATGAAATCGCGAGCGTTGTATACGCCTTCAGTTCCGCTGAGTGATTCAGCCGTTCCGATCGTGGATTCTACTTTCGCAGCGAAAACCGCGCGACGTCGTAGCAATGGCATGAGTTCTTTCCCTTATGTTTTGACGAGACCACTCGCGCGGAGTACGTTCAGGTTAATTCGACGATCGATCTGCTTGCGGAGTTCATCTTCGATAATTTTGGTGCGTGGAATCGTCAACTTGTTTTTGACGTATACACCCCATGTGGAGACGCCCTTTTTCTGTACGATCGGCAGCCGTGATTTACCCAGCCGCTGAAATACATTTCCCTTCCAAGATGTCTTAACGGCACCGGGCTTCGGCCCCATAAACGCGCCTTGAATGAACCCTCTGCCGCCCACTTTTGAAATCTTGTAGGTCACGCCCTTTTTTGTTTGCTTCGCTCCGAAGTGCCTCAACCCTAACCGAGGCGTTTTATTGAGCCTCACCACAGCCGATAGATTCGCTTCAGTGGCAGACAATCTGATACTCAGGTGTTTTTCTGAATCTGCTTTTTTGATTACGACTCGATCACGAATTTCCCGGCCCATTTCCAGCCGTGTCTTTTTCGACACCTGATTGATTGCCGCAGCCAGTTCTTTTTTGAACTTCTTTCCTGCTGCGATGCTGGCCGTAATCAGCCTTTCAATCTGCTGCTGATCAATCTGCACCAGCATCATGTCCGCACCTGATACGGATCGTTTTCATCCACTCGAAACGTGATCGTAAAACGCACCATCACACCTGCCATTCCGCCAGTCTCTTCGGTGTACTCTTCCACTGGTCCGTGAGTCGTGTTAATCGCTAACCCGCCCCATTGATGCCACAGCACCGCATCCGTTGCGGCTTTAATGATGTCCGCGCCCATGCGGTTACGAAATGTGTCAATCGCGATCGTGCTTGTATCTGACGGCTTTACAATTCCTGCCACAATCGCTTCTAGGTCATAGGCTGTTGCCGGTGGATTACCGGGGCAGCTCATTTCTGGATTTGGAGTTAACGATCCCTGATGCACATGCACCACTAAATCTTTTGGTTGCCACGTGGCAACCTGAGTTGATCGATACGCATTGTCGAACGCCGCAGCCATTCTGGTGCGCACGTTCGCCATAATTTGTTCGACCACCGGTTCAGACATTAGATCACCGCCAACTGACAGACCCCAGAGTCTTGCGACACAAGAGTCATAAAGGAAAAACGTTTTGGTAGCGTTTGCCCGACCTTCAACACGAACTCAATTTCATCCTTGCCGATATTGATTTCCTGAGACGCGATACCGGAGCGGCAGGAGTTGTAAACTCGTAGCGTCGCTGTCGGTAAAACAGCATTTCCGGAAGCGTCAAAAATGGCGGGCGGGTTCCGTTCGATAATGGCGAGAATCGGACGTCTCCCGCCGCCATTTGGAAAATACACAACCGACTCCCCGAACTGCGAAAGCAGCATCGGGAACCCTGCAGCAGCAAAGTGTGAGTCGAATGTAGTCGGCACGAATCAACCTCAGGTTGTGATATTGCTGAGCAGGTGCCCGGCCTCTGGGTAGAGAACGATTTCGTCCACGTCGTGACGTACTCGGATGACGTTGCCGCGCACCACCTCATCACGATAGCTCTCTACTGTGCCACCGATAGACGATCCATCCTCTGACCAATGGAACGTGCGGCCAATACAAGGCTCTCGCATATCGGCACCAGTTGCAATTTTGCACACCATTGCGTATTCACCGGACCAAATCTGGCCGATAGATGCGGCCTGACCTTCTTTCGCGCTGTTTTTGCTGGTTCCAGCAACGATGATGTAATCCAAGTCAAATACCTGTGCCAGCATCTGCACAGTCACATCCGACGCCTTCGTTGCGGATCCAGCTCCCGCACTTTCAATACGATCAATCACCTGTGCGCTGTTTCGCAGATTACGAAACACCTTGCGATTGATCACAAGAGCGTTTGCCCACAGGCCCGAGTTGTCGTAAATCTTCTGCACAGCCGCCTCGACATCAGTGAGTGGCACGCAATTTGTAGCGTCATCCCACTCATGCGTGATGGCGGTTGTTAAACTGGATCCCGTCCATGTAGACGTGTTGAACACAGCATCAGCAACACGCTGTTCTGCGTTTCGCAGCACAGCTGAAAACGCTCGCATCGTGCTGATCTGCTCCGCGTCAAAATAGTCGCGGTACATCTTCGCCTCCCGATCGTCTACGGGTTCTTCAGCACCGTGCTCTTCAGTGGCGTAAGTCGCTGGTGCAAACGTGAAGTTCCCTCTCGCATATCCGCTGCCGGGCGCTCGCTTCGTATCACGAGCCTGCAGTAATTGCTCGATCGGGATCTTGCCGAAGTTTCCAGCCTGACTCATTACATCGATCACCGGGAATACCTGTGTGGCGATGTATCCAGCCTTTTCAGACTCAAGATCGAATTCCAGAAACGTGGCCAAATCTGGCCGCTGTGTAGCCAGACTACTCGATGGACTAGGCATTGCATTATCTTTCTTCCCGATGCAACGCGATTATGAAACACACAGAAAAAAGTCCCCCGGGTTTGGTGGCCACCTCCCCCGGGAAACGCATCGGGCTTCGTTATGATCCAGCGGTATCGCCGAACAAAGGCAGAATTTCGACAATGTCACCGTCAGCGGCGGCAGCTTCGAGCAGAATTCCCCGCAGAAATGCTCCCGTAGCCTGGACGTCATTTACCTTGCCGGATGCAGCGGTGTACATCTTCGCTCCCACAGTAGCTGAACTCGCAGCGATTGCTTTGTGCGTGCCAGATTTATTGATCCACGCAACGCCCACCTTATCACCGCTGACTCCTGCTTTAATCGTCACGCCGACATCTTGGTCGGTCGCACCGGCCAGTGCTCCAGCTGATGTAACGCGGCCAAACATAGGCACCGTAGCCGACAGCGTTACTGTCCCATAATTTGAATCGTTAAACTGACTCATCGTATTTCCTCACAAATGTGATTGATTAAAAACAGATTCACGCAGCTAGTCAGCGAGCGTTTGCCTCTGCCAGAAACGCCTCGCGAAGTCCAGGATTGTTGCGGTTAGCGAGTGCGACCGCTTTCATTTTGTTATTGCCGGTCTTTGCCATTGCTGCATCCACCGCCTGATCCCATCGAACGCGGGCAGATGGTCCGCTGGTGCGAGCCTTAGCGACTGGTCGAACGCCTGCTCGGGCTTTGGCCTCTGGTTTCTTTTCCTCGTCTTCCATGGCTGCGGGTACGAGTTCTTCTTCGTCCTCACCTTCAGTGTCGGTCTCGGACTCCATCGCCTTGGCTTTGGCCATTTCCTCTTCCATTGCGACGCACTTGGCCCGCAATTGCTCGTTCTCTGCCATCATTTCTTCGATGGCCGCAGACGCGACTGATGCCATAGGCAGAGATCGCTCAAGACACCTAACGACAAATTCTGCTTTCGCTTTCGGAAACGCCGCTTTGATCTCCTGGAGAGTGGCGGCAACTGGCGTTGACTCTGGCATAGTTTTGCCTTTCTTTGAGTCGTTGTCACCGCCTGAGCCCGCCCCGAACAGGGCTGCAACAACTCCGTGCGGCATGTTCTTAACTTTCGCAAACGCTCGCCCGATCACCGGCTGTCCGGTGATTCGCTTTGCGAGTCCCATTTCTACAGCTTGCTGAGCGTTCAAATATGTTTCGTTTTTCAAAATGCCTTTAATCTCATCTTCACTCTTTCCAGATCGCTGAGCGTAGGCAGAGACCATTGATGTTTTCAGTTTGCCGAGCAATTCAGATTGACGGGCTAACTGCTCATCATCACCTTCCACCTGTGTATATGGGTTGTGCAGCATCATGTACCCATTCGGGCTGATCTCCACGTCCTCAAATGCACACGGAATGAAACTAGCGATGGAAAACGCGGATGATTCGATTGAAAGAGACTTTGGTCCCTGATACTTCGCGAACTCATCATGAATCGCGAACCCCTCGAACACACTTCCGCCTTCACTGTGAATTACCACATGAATCGGATCCGTGCCGTTTTGCGGAAGCTGTTCACGCACCATGGCGGCGGAAATCTCATCTTTGCCTGTGCCGATCACACCGTCGATTTTGATCGTTTTTTTCATGCAGTCACCTTCGGTTTTCGCTTCCGTTTGGCCGATGGTTTGCTTTGCGTTTCTGGCACATCATTGACCACTTCCGGGGTGTTCACAGTTCCGTCCATCGCGTCAGCAATCAGAACATCCACGGACTGTTGCGTTAGTCCGATACCACCCAAATACACACGTGCCGCTTGCTCGCTCGATTCTCCTCGCGACAACTCCTGCAGCACCTTTGCGATTGCTTTGCGATTACGATTCCATTGCTGCGTAGACAACCCCGCGAATTCACCCGTAGGCTGAGTAGCTTCAGCCTCACCCGACTGTTCCGCTGTCTTTTCCTGCACTGCGATCGCTGCCGGATCCTGCATTGCCATTGTCATACCGGCAGGCATTGGCAACGCGATCAGGTCACGCCATGTGATTTGTGGGCCATTTGGAAACTCTGCGTTGATCTTTTCTGCCTGTGCCTGTGCTCGCTGAATCGCATAGGCGTTGTCCTCGATTGATTCTTCTGCGATCTCTTCCCAGTCTTTGCCCCGTGCCGCGTGCAATCGTCGAGGCGACGTGAGTGCGTTTTTCAGTTGTTCTGCGTCGCCCTGAGCATCCGCGACCGGCTCAATATACGACCATGTAGGCAGGTTCCAGTTGTGGCGAAAAATCACATCGCCGAGCTTGCTGTACGCCTTCTTAAACTCGTTTTTCGACTGCTGCAGTTCCCACCACAGCCGCCACCTGTACGCACCCTTATTGAGTCGACGCACGAGGTTCATTTGATCGGCAACGAATCCCTTTCGAGCCTCGTCAACAGCCCCGCGCCATCCACTGAAGTTCGTTTCGCTGCCATCCATCAAAACGAGGCAGAGCGGCAGGCCAAAATTCACGCCGATGATTTGCAGGATCAGTTTCACCTGCTGAAAATATTCGGAGTTAGGGACGTTCGGGCTGAAGCCTTGCAGTTCCTCTCCAGGCTGACCGATAACTTCCATGCCTGGAGCGACACCTTCAAGCTGTCGCGTTCCTGCTGGTGTGGTTTCCGTCTTTGCGTCTCCGTACCCGTCAGCCGATGGCAAGCGATTTCCGCCGGTAGCCATCTTGCGAAACACTGCGAAACAACTCACCACCTGCTGTTGCACGAGCTTCGCGAAGTTGATGTCTTCGAGCATGCCGGACAAAGAAAACACAGGAGCCAACTGAGTGACGCCACGAGTGACTTGCACCCGTTTCGGGTCATAGACGTGGAACACCTGACGAATACCGTCCGAGTTGCGCACGTCAATCGGCGTGACGTCACCGAACTGGCCGAATTCACTGAGTTCTTCAGCCACGTGATATTGCACCCGTCGGCCGACACTATCCGTGGTCACTCCGAGAAAGGTGTCCTCAACCTTTGACTTTGTGCGGATTAGGTGTGATTCCAAAAGCTGGAACGAACCATCTTCAGTTCCAGTGACGACAATGTCACCATCAACCGATTCGCTGCGGCAGCACTGACGTTCAATCTCTTTCCACGTGAACTCTCCCGTGATATCACAACGGTCGGGGTCACTCGAAAAATCCTCCCACCATTGCCACAGTGCATTGTCAAGCCCCTTGTCGCCGGTCTTTGGGTCAAGAGTGAACCCGCTTTGCACGATGTTATCAACGCGCCGATCAGCGAGAATTCCCACCAGACCGTCATTGCGGTCCATATCTCGAGCTTGTTCGATCAGTTCGTAATACTTCGATTCGCTGCGGAAATGGTAGTCCGGGCCGGACCCCATCGCCGCGACGCCCGTGCGACGGCGAACGAACCGACTGTAACGGGTGGCGTCGTAGTCAGCACGGATATCGGAGAACGCTGATTGGATATTGTGCGGCTTAGCGGTCATCGGAAGTTTTCTCCCGCACCGAGAAACCGCACACCACCCACGGCACCACCAGTGGTGGTATTCGCCGCTACGAAGTCCTGCGCTCGCTTGAGCATCGATTCGACGAAGTTTTTACCGATTGACAAAGAACTAGATTGATTGCTCGCGGATTCGGCGCGAAGAATGAGCCAACGTTTCGCAGCGGTAATAAACGACTTCGCGCGTGCAACGCTGGCGACTTCTTCAAAGTCTGCGTAGGTGAGCAGATCAGATTCGATGTCCGCGATTACCATGCACGGACATTAGCACGCACTTCGATCGGCGTGTGAGAATTCCGGAAATCGGGTTTACGGGATTCCGGGTACGGTTATTTTTTAGCGAACCACATAGCGCCGAAAAAGAACATGACCAGCCCGGCCATAATCGTGAGTATTCCACAGCCGTTTATCACTGAGTAGTACCAGTCGGTGTCAGGTGTTGAACTGGCATTGTTCGCGGAACCTGAAATTTCAGCGCCAATCAATGCGACCACAACTCCACCCACCAGCATGAACCCCGATGCTGTCTTTTTCATACCAAAACCTCGTTTTCCAAAATCCAAAGGACTGCTTTTGCCTTATCGGTCACTTCAGTGCCGTCTTCGAGCTTGGCACCTGCGTCCTGCAGTTTACGGATTTTGTCACTTAAAATCTTCCGATGCTTCGGAGGAAGTAACACATCGACGCGCCGAACATGGGCCATAGACGTCACGTAGTTTTCCTCTGGTTCCTGACTTGTAACGTTTTGCAACGCAGCTTCCAGTAACTCTTCACCGGGTTTTCCGTGAATCGTCATACCCGGTTTGATCCGATTATTATCGGGTTGCTCGCTGTCGATTCGTGGAAGTGGTTTCGCCATTGATTTACCTTTCCGTCGCTAAAAATGCCTGACCGTGAGGATTCACGATTCGTGGTTTCGGCTCAGGCTTTGGTTGTGGTTTAATCGGTTCCGGTTCAGGAATCACGAGACGCAGCCCTGTGCAACCAGCTGCCGCACAGGCCAGGGCGTAAGCATCCAACCAGTGGTTATTGGTCTTGTCGTGGACAATCCAGACTCGCTTATTGATCTTGCCATCCACTGGAATCAACTGCTCAGATTCACTGACCATGTGGCGGGCAAACTGCAGATGGAACTTCTGGTCACCGTGAGGCGGATCGAATAGTGCAATAGATCCCGGAAGGCGAGTGTCATCAAGGAACGCATTCACAAGGAATCTGTCCTGCCCCCATTTCTTCCAGTATTCCGTGTTTACGTTGTACAACCACATTTCGTTGCGTTTGCTGTCGGTTGTCTTGTGGGCATGGGCCTGCAGGAACGGTTCGTAGTCCGGTGTCTGTTTCTTCTGCCGGTATCGATCCATTGACCAACCTTTTGACGGGAAGAACGGAGCGCCTAACTGTCGGCATGCCTCATAGATTGAATCCGTGAAGTCCCCCGAGTCCACGAGCACCAGCAACGGCTGAGCATCCGCAAAGACCTCCGAGTCAGCGAACTGCTTCAGGCTTTCCAGAATGCCGATTTCGATTGCCTGCTCTGACGAGTATTTTGTCAGCCCGTGCGTTTCAACGATCCCGTAATCAGTGATCCACATTACCATCTGACGAGTGCAGGATATTTTCACCCAGTGGCTTTTGTATTTGCCAATGTCCACGCCGACGAATGAAAACACGCGATCATCAGGGACTTCGCTTTGCTGAAGTCGCGACAATTGGCCAGCAACTCGACCGGGTGTGAGCGATGACCGTTCAGCCTGTTCTTCTGGATCCGGATCGTTTTGGTATTCGGCCTTGAACGCGGAGAGATTCGTATCCGCAATTTTGTTGTATGCTTCCTGAATCGCGGAATAGACAGCCTGCCTTCCATCCGGCAGTGTGATCTCTTTGAAGTTGTCGGCCAGCATTACAACGCCCGCATCCATCGCCTCACGGTTAGCCAGGTAGAACTCTACCGCCGCCATTCCGTGCCGATCGCCGGCCTGTTGACACTTGCGCCGCAGTGCGATGTATTCATCCCACAGGTCACCGTTTTTCGGCCACGATTGAATCCATCCGTATCGCTCGCCTTCCCATGCTGGTTTTTGCTGCGGATCGGTGAACTGAGCGGAAACACAATACGTGTTTTGCAACGTCGTGACCATTACCATTGCGAGTGGCTTGTCTTGTCCCTCTAAACCCTCGATGTCTTTTTCGATGATCTCAATGCGGTCCTCAATCTGCTGGTAAGACTTCGCGGATTCGCGTGTCTCCGGATCGTCGATAATCAAACAATCGGGCCGGTCGTCGTCGATGTTCATTCCACGGAATGCGGCATCAAGTCCAGCAAACGCCATTTTAACCCCGCCAAAGGGGGACCATTCGCGATCGAGAGACTTGAGAAAGTCATTGGCGTTACCGGGAACTCGTGGAAGTCTGAGGAAATCAGTTGTACTCCAATTGATGTTGGTGAGATGCCCGTCCACATGCTGACGAGCGGCTCGCTGTGGAGCGCCCTCGAGATGTCGCACGGGTGCACAGATTTCCGGAAAGTCCTGATATAGCAAATCGTTGTTTGCCCACTCGTTTCTATAGTCTCGGTAAATTCGACCTGCCAGATTTGTTGTGGCACAAATTGGAACGATAAAACGAACCAATTCACAAGCCGTCGCATATATCAGCATTCCCTTGACGATAGTAGATTTTCCGCGACCTCGTGGGGCGGCTACAGCTTTCTTGCCGCCGGTCGTGGCTCGATCATGAATAGTCTGAATGATTCGGCTGTGCACTTTGCCGAAGGACTGCCGAAACTTTTTCGGCATGTAGGTTTTCAGAAACAACTCCGGATCTGCAAGACATCGCAGGCGTCGAGCAGGATCAACGCACTGGGGAATCTCGATTCGGGCGGATTCTGATCTTCTGTTTCTTTTTCGGGTGGCGTCTTCTGATCGGTCATCGCTACCGCTCCACGATTTCAGCGCCCGCTGCTTTAATTCCTTCAATGCCGCTATCTGCTTTTCCCGCGACATCTTCGATAAGACCAACCTCAATTCCGAGGTCGGCAGCGATTCCAGCCAACTGATCGTGTCTGGTAGTAACACGGACATCTATCACCTTGTGTTCATCTTTTTGGTTCTGAGCTTCCATCGCGATCAGATTCCGCACCGCTGTCTGCTCGGCTCGATCGTCCCCACATCGCAGGCCACGCTGTATTGCTGCGAGTGCATCCGCTTTCAGGTCGTCAGTCAGCCAGCGGTTTTTGATTGCTCGCTCAATCATCCGCATCTCCCCCCTGACCCCCATTCACCATCCTTTAATGATTCCGGATTTTCGGAAGATCTGATTTTCCGGCCATTTTCCCGCCGGACTGTGTGTGATGAAATCCGGGTCTTTCGCCGTT
>Ga0315909_10004698_pt1 | contig 15991 bp, 23 predicted proteins | sample LakEriMetagenome_11_FD_203527 | JGI IMG/M metagenome (GOLD analysis project Ga0315909, IMG submission 203527) | Freshwater fungal communities from buoy surface, Lake Erie, Ohio, United States - Buoy 2 MA125 | ecosystem: Environmental > Aquatic > Freshwater > Lake | place: USA: Lake Erie, Ohio...
GCCATGAAGGCTTCCTCGTTAAAGAACCAGCGTGTTTGTTGTTGATTTTTGCTTGCTGCCAGCAAGGCCTGATACTTGTTGTAGTAGATTTCATTGTTGACAAGATAGTAACCCAGTTTTTTATTGGGTTCAAAATGTAGACCAGCAATGGAAGCGTGTTCGATTTTGTTTAGCATCAGGGATAAAATATTTATTGAATGTTATAATGGTTAATTAAATACTATACCAATTTAAATTTATGATATTACCATCTTGCAAACTCACGCCAAGAGCAGTTGTTCACTCACAAAAAAATCATTGGCATTTTGATCTCAACAAACCCTCGGCCGACGGTTGTGATTACGTGCATGTGAATAAAACTCTTCCATCTGACCTTTGTCAATTGTTGTTGGAATTGCAAAAACAATCTGTCAAGTCGATGACTTTTGATGGTAATTTTTACGCAAATTCTTCTAAAAAATTCGATAATCCAGTTTTCCAAAAAGATTTCAGTGATGCATTACCGGATTTGACAGATAAAATATTTGATAAAAGTCGTCCTTGGTTTACCAGTTATTACATTGACACCGTGCAACACCCTGGACTCATCACAGAAATAGAAAAACAATTAAATGTTGAAATTATAAAATCCACTGAAAATCACATGCTCAATGTTGCACTTCGGGTGGCCATTCAGCGTCCGGGAGATGTTACAATGAATCACATAGATCATGTGTACAATAAATTATCTCAGGATCCTTATGCAGACCCGGGTGAACGCAGGTTGGTGGTGTTTTTAGAAGATCATGTTCCTGGGCAATACTTTGCCATTGGCAATCATAATTTTCATCCCTGGAAACAAGGACAAGCATTTACCTGGGATTGGGGAATTCCTCATCATACAGCAAATTTGAGCAACCGACCGAGATACACATTAATCATGAATTTTGATGCAAATAAAAATACTCATCTAGGTTGTAAAGTATGGAAATAATACTTGAACCCGGGCAAACTATTAAAATTAATTTGTTGGAAAAATCATCAGTGACATTTTTTCCAATTGCATTTGGTCAACAATGTTTTGTGTCTGATTTGGAAATAAAAAATAACACGTATCGGGCACCGACGAACAGTCAGCTACAAGCGTTCAATGCCAGTTACGAAACAATGAGCTTTATTGTGGAACTTTAGTTAGAACCTGGAACTTCTAATTGGCTCCAATCGCGTTCGGGCCAAATTTTTTGCAATGTGTTGCTGCCATCTTTGAATCCTACCTGTACCGCTATACGCAAACTTTCCATGTTTTCTATGCTGTGTAAAACCAGTGAGTCGAGCATGACCCAGGTGTGGCTGGGAAATGTCGCACGCTCTAGTTCAATTAAATCATCATAACTAGAAGGAAACGTTGCGTTTGGTCTTCGCAAGGGTTGATTTTTTTCTTGCCAAAAAATTGTTTCCACATTGGTTCCGCCTAGATCAACAAGATATAACAGACTCCAATCTCGAGAAGCATCACTGTGAGGAACACTTAAATTTCCTTTTTCTCCATGACTGGCAATTCGTACTTGAGCCTTGGGGGCCAGATCGTCACCGATGTTGTTTCGAACCCACTGTTGCAATGGATCGTCGGCTTCATCTCCTCGATATCTTCCACCGGTAAGTTTTTCGTTTCCTCGAAAAACAACCATTTCTCGTTGACACAACGGATTTGGATGCGGTGGATCGTTTTCTATTCTTTCTAAAACTATTTTTTTGACATTTTCTAACAAATGATCAGGAATAGGCGGCAGATTCGGATAGTAAATAAGATTTTTCATAATATTTTATAAAGAAGTGTGTTTGAGTAAATATTTATGAAAAATAATCGTGCTATACTTAATACTACATCCACTCAAACGACCAGCAGAACGACAAGCCGACTTATTGCGAGCTTCGTTAGATCTGTACGGGGTAGAATACACCGAGTGTGTTGTCACAGCAGTACCCGACGGAGCCACCATCATCACAGACTGTTTTGTTATGGAAACTTCCTGTGGTGATCCGGGACATGACATTGCTGTCAAGATCATTGAACGTGCTGCAGGCGGAAACAACAAGATCGTATTTTATTATCCCAGCGAAAGTTATGCCACCTTGTCGGCAAGTTTTTGCCCCACAGCAGAAGCACTGCAAGCCAAAAACATTTTGGGTTATTTGATCAAGTGCGGCGATTGGGACATCGATGGCTACGCAAAGAACTATAACATGCCCGAGTTCTTTGCCTGGATTATCAACAACGAATTCAATCGTGCTAGACTGGACTATACTTGCAGTCAAATTGACACAGTGGAAAAAACACACCGATTCCTATTTTTGAATGGTGAACGTCGAGTCAACAGAGAACGCCTATTTGAATTATTTCGATCGGCAGGCTTGTTAGACTCTAGTATATGGAGTCATAGGTCGAGCAAGAGTGCAGACGGGTTCGGCCCTGATCAAGATTGGCCAGATCCGTTTGTACATCCAGACTTCAGGTTCTATGCTTACTACCCCAGTCATTACTATAATACTCAGATAAGCATAGCCAGTGAAACAACACAGAACGAATGGTTCCCAACTGAAAAGACCTACAAGAGTCTAATGCTAGGACACCCATTTGTGGTTTACGGCGGTCAACATAGCTTGGCCAAGATTCGAGCCCTGGGCTTTGAAACCTTTGGCGATACCATAGACGAAAGCTATGATCTTGTGCCTTACCCGCAAGAACGTGCAGACCGTTTGATTGCCAGTTTGATCACAGCCGGTAATCCAGCACCAAGTATCCATAATAGGTTACACTTCCAAAAAGTGGCTAATTCGGCTTACGGTAATCTAATAAATATCTTGCAAGACATAGATAAATGTGTTATAATCAAAGAGAACTTTTCAGTAAGCAACACCATTTTAAACAAGTATTTTTTAAATTAAGGCCTATATGGGATCAAAATATCACAGTCGTCATGAACAGTTGGATGTAGAAAAATGTGTCAAACAATCAGGCGGCAACAGGTTTGATTTGATTTTGATGGCCAGCCAACGTGGTCGTGCGATTAAAAATCAAAATCAACACAGCACTCACATGGAACACCATCATGGTGTGGTTACAGCACTATTGGAAATCCAAGACGGAAAAGTAGACACAGACTGGGCTACCAAGACCAAATGAAAGACAAGTTAGTACAAGCCTACATGCAAACAGCAAGAACATTTGCTGAACTCAGTCACGCTCGTAGATTGCATGTGGGTGCTATTGTAGTCAAAGATGATAGGATTATTAGCATCGGCTATAACGGTATGCCAGCCGGCTGGGACAACGATTGTGAAGAAATAGTAGAATTAAGAGAGGATGGACATCATGAACTCAAAACTAGACCAGAAGTTTTACATGCTGAAACAAATGCTATTGCAAAATTGGCACGTAGCAATGAGTCTGGGCATGGTGCTGATTTATTTGTTACTCATAGCCCTTGCTTAGACTGTGCCAAATTGATCTATCAAAGTGGTATAGCTCGGGTGTGGTTTGGATCAGCTTACAGAGATACCACCGGTGTTGATTTTTTAACTAAGTCGGGCGTGGAAGTCAGTCAGGTAGAACGACTTTGACCAGCACCTAAAATGCAGGCATTGTCGTTGTCGTATTCAACCAAGGTCCATGTTCCAGTTTTAGAATTTACAAACAAAGCAATTCTGCTTTTGCCGGTCAGGTTGTTGATGCTGTCAAATATGATGACTTCGTTGAATTCTTCTCGTAGCATTTTGGTAACTTCAGGTGTTCCAAAACAGTCAACAGGTTTTTGAGTAGTAAAAGCCATGGCAGAAACACAAAAGAATGTTGCCAATAGAAATATTAATTTTTTCATGTTTTGCCTTTATAAAAAAGTATTTATGGAGAGTTGGCCGAGCGGCTGAAGGCACCGGTCTACTAAACCGGCATAGTGGCAACACTATCGTGAGTTCGAATCTCACACTCTCCGCCATATAATTATGTTAAAAGACTCATTTTGCTCAAGTCCCTGGTTCCACATCAGATTAACTTACGATGGTAGTTATGATGTGTGCCGCTGGAGCAAAAACGGCGTTACAGACCTCAACATACGTACAACATCTCTCATGCAGTTTTACAACAGTGAACCTATGCGTGAGTTGCGAAAACAACTGTTGGCAGGCAACAGACCACAAGAGTGCGAACCTTGTTACTATCAAGACCAATTTGGGAAACTGTCGGGCCGTGTCAGGCAACTGAATAAAAGTGCAATTAACATGACAGAGTTTCCTTTGTCATTCCGTTCAAGTCCTCACTTACCTTTGATCGAATACAGCAATGACATGCAAGGTGCAAGCAGTCATTTTCCCACAGATTTACAAATAGACCTGGGCAACACTTGTAACAGTGCTTGCATCATGTGCGACCCTACTGCAAGCTCACGTTTGGTAGCTGACTACAAGAAACTAACCAAGCTAGACCATCGACTATTTGCTGAACCCAAACCTTACCGGTCATGGACTGAAGATCCTGCTGTGGTTGATCGCTTTGTGCAAGAGCTACAAACATTCCCTTACATACGTTACATACATTTCTTGGGCGGTGAAACATTGTACAATCAGGCCTTTTATGACATCTGTGAGCACTTGGATGGCACGGACTTGATAGTAGGCACAACGACCAATGGCACCATATACGATGATCGTATAGAACAGTTGATACCACGCTTTAAAGAATTCCACTTGGGCATCAGCATAGAGTCAGTTACTGCATTAAACGATTATGTACGTTATCCTGGTCCTACTGACCAGATTCTGGCAAACATTGTTAAGTTTGTGAAGTTACGAGATCAGCACCCTGGCCTAAAACTAGAATTACGTATTACCCCTAACTTGTTTACTATCAGTGAATTGGATCAAGTATTTGAATTCATGATCAAATATGATATCATTGCTGAAAGTTGTAACATACTGCATCAGCCACGTTGCCTACGTATGGAGCTCATGCCCGATGACATCAGACAAGAAACCATAATTAAACTACAGGCCATGGTTGATCGTCTGGGCGATTATACTCCACAAGTCAACACACGCCGTAGCGATCTCAGTCACGAGATTATCGCACAACTGGCCAACGAGTATTTAGAGTTTGTTAAGACATATACACGCCCAGCAGATGCCGAGGAATCACTCACAGAACTAGTTGGTTTTTTGAAAAGTTTTGAAAGCATAAGAGGCAATTCAATTTTAGATCATGCACCCAGATATGAACGATTTCTCAGACATATTGGATATTGATATCCAAGACCAATTGCAAGTGCGATTGGTTATCCAAGTACACGGCGCAATACACTATCGCATGCGTCTCAATGGACATTTAATTACTGATTTGGATACAACCTATACTGTGGGTTTATTCAGCACAGTTAATTTAAAATGCACAGTAATCGAACCCAATGCGGGTGCAGTAGAAATTAAATTGTTGGCGATAAATGGACAAGAAGTCTTGCCCAAATATCAGCATCTGGCTCAGCCATCAACCGCCTGGATTGATCGTGAAGGAACCTGGAAATTCACAATCGATCAACCGTTTTATCCCTGGTATCATCGTATTTCTGGACAAGGTTGGGTTGCATAATTTTGATGTATAGTGTATAATAAGTACAAGTAATAAGTTTGGGCACATGGTGTGGCGACCATCTGATACTTGTGGTAGTCCTAGTAACGGTAGGCAGTACAGCCCCGTGGCATGAGAATGCAATATCGGGTACTCCCGAGGGTAAAAGTAATTTTAAAACTGTGAACGGGTTCTAGATACCATGAAAAATGCTCGGGAGAGCAAGCCTTTTAGTGCGGGATAGCGACCCGTAGGCATTGTGGTCCACAGTCGAAAAGCAGATTTTAGTGTGCCCAAACTTATTAATTTGTATAAATACTCTTATAGTCCATATTGGAGATCCCCCATGAATCACAAAACAAAAATCACCTGGTTGATTGCACACGAGCCTGTAAATCTATTTTTACGTACTGCTGAGGCGTTTAAAGAAAAAATTGCCGAGTTGACCGATGGAAAATTTGAAGTAGACATCTACACCGTAAAAGAGTATGATGCAAAACATCCATTGAAAAAAACAAAAGATTCGACCCTGAGTTTTAAAGCAGATCCAATGATTTTGTTAGATTCGGAAGAAATTCAAATGAGTCAATTGCACATTACCGATTTGGCACGTTGGCACAGCCCGGAATTCCTGGCACTTGAAATGCCATTTATTTTTCAAGATCACGACCATGCTTCACGTGTGCTGGAAGGACCCATTGGTCGAAAAATGCTTGAAGGTTTAAAAGACAAAAGCCCGGCTCTGGGCATGGAATTCACATATTCAGGCGGATTTCGTTGCGTTGCCAGTAACACACCGATCAATGGTTTAGATGATGTTAAAAATGTCGAGTGGGCTACAACATACAATCCTGTGACCATGGACACCATCGAAGCCGTCGGTGGAATCCCCAAAGTGTTTACAATAAAAGATTTATACGTTGATCGTAATTTCATGGACAAAGAAGGTCATCTTGCAGACGCACTAGAAACCACTATTCCTCGATATCTGGCACAATTTCAAAATACTGTTAAGCAGTATCTTATCAATACCAAACACAATCTATTTTTAACCAGCATCATAATTGGTAACAAATTCTGGAACACATTGACCAAAGAAGATCAAGAAAAATTCAGCGAAGCATGTAAATATGCCAGTCGCCTAGAACGCAAATGGAGTGTAGAAGAAGCCGAAGCATTTGCTGCCAAGAAAGATCACAGCGATATTGGCGTAACCTACACCGAACTCAGCGATGAAGACACAGCGAAATTCAAGCAAGCAGTGGCTCCACTGTATGACAAATATCGCGATTTCTTCTATCCTGGACTCATTGACGGAATCATCAAATCATAAACTGTGGATTCACCGTTTCAACAGCAACTCAAACAACTCACATTTAAAACATTTTATCATAACCAAACACAAACATTTGGTTATGATGATTTGTTTGCTGACCAACGTGTGATTGTTTTTTCTCTGACACAAATCAGAACAACTTGTTCAATGAACCAATTGAAAAGTTACATAGACAACCACGATAAACTGATCAACCACGATATTGATAGTGTGTATGCAATTGATTCGACTGACTGGCTGATAGGTCCACAGATCGATAAAAGAACAGACAAAATCAAAGGACTACCCGACCGAGACATGAAATTTGTTGAAGCATTGGCTCGGCATTACGACTATCAAAAATCTACTACTGATCTAGCCAGATTCTGGCAATATGTAGTAATTCTCAACAATGGAGAACCAGAAAAGTTATGGCACAACCCATTCAAAGAAAATGCATCATTGGCAGTGCTAAAGGATCAAAAATACAGGTATCGTAAATTGTCTCCGGATGCAGTAGTTGAGTACCTAGTTGACAACCTCGAATAAAACAAGTATAATATAGTTTTATTGCCCTTTTAGTTAAATGGTATAACAGTTGATTTGTAATCATCAATTGGCAGTTCGATTCTGTCAAGGGGCACCATGAATTGACCTATAATACATTTTAATGTATAATTTAAACTCGATAAACTAATTGAGATATAAAATGAAAAAAATTTATTTTTTGCTGTTTTTAAGTGCTCTAACAATTTCCAATTTGGCATCGGCTGGTAACAAAGGAGATGTGTATGTGCAGGCCATCACTGTGGGTTATCACTGGGAAAAAGAAACTACTCGTGCCTCGATGGGCGGAGACAACATGAATTTTGGTGTGGGTGCCGGGTATTATTTTATTGATGGCGTTGCCATTGGAGTCAAAGTAAACAATAACAGCATGGGAAGAACCGCCAAGAGTCTTGTGGCCACCTTTGACGTATGGTCCATGGAAAACTGGAGCATACACCTAACACCACAAATTTCAACAGGTTATCAAACATCCAGATGGAATCACGAAACCAAATCAATGGTGTTTGGACAACTATGCAGAAGATTTGATGGAACCAAATTTGATGCTTGTATGAGCACATTTTTATGGCAACAAGGAACTTACGACAAGGCAGCGTATACCGGATTAAATTTTAAATATACCTTTTAATCATGACAGAATCTAAAAAATCTAAAAATCCTTTTATCAATCTGGCCAATGCCGCCCGTTCTGCTGCCGGAACACCCAATGTTCCTGGCAGTAAAACAGCACAGGTACAGACCGCCAAATTTGGTGGTCAAGTCAAAGGCAACAAGCCAGCCAAACGTAGTGCTGGTCGTGGCAGATAATCAAATACGTTGACAATAAATCCTGTTCGTGTTATACTGTAGTTTAGTATAACCCAATTGGAGAAGTCGATGTTTGAAAGTCTAGAAATCCGCAGAGCGGCAAATGGTTTTATTTTGGTAGTCAACACCGAAGAAGATGCTCAAGAATTTGTATATGACACTGAACGCAAATTGGTTCGTGTGGTTAAACAATACCTGGGTGAAAAGATCAGTCGCGAAGAATCTGCTGAATAATTACCAAACAAAGTTCTTGGCGTAGTATTCTACTATCAGTTTTAATTCTTGATCAAACATGGCCTGGGGTCGCCAACCCAGAGCCCTTAACTTGCTGTCATCAATTGCGTAACGCACATCTTGTCCTTGACGACGAATCGTAGTATCCAGGTGTTCGTCATACAGGCCTTTGCATCCACCCAAGTAATACAAGTCAATGATTTTCCGAGCTATCACAATGTTTTGTTCTTCGTAGTTGCCAGATATATTATAGATATCATTTTGTACACCGGCTTCGATCAGTACAATCACTGCCTCGGCGGTGTCTGTGGCATGCAACCAGGTTCTACGTGGTTGCCCGGCATCATGCAAGGGAATAGGACGGCCCAGGCTCAGGGCCTTGATTGATTTGGGAATAAACTTTTCAATGTACTGCCCGACACCATAGTTGTTGGTGGGTCGCACAATCACATATGGCACACCAAATGTTCTAGCCCAGGCCAAGATCAATTGATCCGCAGCAGCCTTGGTGGCACTATATGGATTGCTGGGCCGTAGCAGGTCAGTTTCATGATGGGATCCTTCTACTATGTCTCCGTACACTTCATCAGTGCTAAAATGTAACAAGGTAGGTTTGTGCTTGGTATTTTTAATAAGTTCAAGCAGGTGCCAAACACCATTGATGTTGCTCTGTAAAAATACTTCTGAGCTGGCGATTGAATTGTCCACATGCGTTTCAGCGGCCATGTTGATCACATAGTCGCATTCGTACAAACGGTCTATGTCATTGATATCTTGTTCGTCAAAGGTAAAGTTGGGAGATTCATAAAACTCATCCAATAAATTGGGCGTGGCAGCATAGGTTATCTTGTCAACTCCACGCACATACCAGCCACGTGCCAGGCAAGCACGAGTCACATGACTGCCCATAAATCCCAGACATCCTGTTATATAAACCACACGTTTCATATTTTTCTCATTAAATTTAAATACCCCGGTTGGGAACTGTTGATCCAGTGACCAAAATCCTGTTTTAGATCTTCCAGACCTTCAGGACGGTATTGAGCAATACCAGGTAGGCTAAGCAGAACTGATCTATCATCATCGGCCCAGTGACTGACACCATCATGGCTGTAATCTCGATCACGCCCAGAACCCAATAACTTGATGTTGACGCCTTCGTAGTTCACATAATTGCGTAGAAATTCAAACGGGCGATAAAGCAAGAAACTGCTCATGCTGTAACACACTGGCACAAGACCTTGTTCGGCCATGCCGATGGCCACACCAATCATGAGTTGTTCGGCAGCACCCACATTGTAAAAACGATCTGGGTAGGCATTGCGAACATGGTCTAGCACACCAAAACCCAGGTCTGCTGTGATCACACGTATGCGATCATTTACACTCATTTCTAACAACAGCAGTTCGGCACACTCGCGTCTCATTGCGTGATCTCCTGATAGTCTTGATCTTTGAGCACATAGTAGTGTGTCAGCAAGTCTTGGGCAAATGACCACTTCAATGGATCACTTAATCTAATGTGGATACGTGGTAAAAAGCATTGTAGGCGTTGAATTAGGTAAGTAGAGTCAATGGCGTCGTATGCACCTAGTCCGTTGACATTCACATACACTTCTAAATTGTCAACTGGATGCTCGTGAATAAAACGTAAACTTTCCCAGATACTGCCTTCGGCACACTCTCCGTCACTGATCATGCAGTAAACTCGTTTGTTTGGGGTGGCAAGTGCATGTCCCACAGCAATGGGTAACCCTGATCCTAGGCTACCTGTAGAGCAGTATAAATGATTAGCCAAATCCTTGCCTGGATGTATGCCGTGCTTATGTAACATTGCCACAGGATCCACTCCGTAGTGTTTTTCTAGTACAACATACAAGGCCAAGCCGGCGTGTCCGTTACTGAGAATAAACACTTCGTCGTCTTGACGTCGAGCATAAATTTCTTCAATGATAGGCAAAGCACTCAAGGTTGAACTCAAGTGACTCAATTTTTCTTGATAAGTTATGTCAATGACTCTGCGAGCCAGTGCGGTTATTTCCATGCAAATATTTGATCGTGTATGATTGGTTCGGCTGAATATCCAGCATTTTTTAAAATAGCAATAATATCTTGACGATTGTTTTCCAAGTTACCAGGCCACGGTGCGCCAGTATTGCCATTAGTTTGATGCACTTCAATAAACCATGATCCAATTTGGTTCTTGACTGGATCTAATGTAGCATCAGTGATGGCCAAGGTCTCGGATCCTTCTATGTCACACTTGACAAAGTCTACCCAGTCCAAATTGTTTTCTTTGAGCACAGTGGCCAAGGTGCGTGCCTGCACACGCACTTCCTCGCCCACCTGATTTACGATGCTGTTGATGGTAGGATTGTCACTGATGTAAAAACTGATTTCTCCGTCGTGATCGCTTAGAGCCACAGCCTGTCTGTGTATTTTGTCAACACCGTGAGTGATTTTTTCTAAAATATTAAAAGTTCGTGGAGTGGGTTCAAGACATATGATACAACTGGCACTGTCTTGTGCATAAAGACTAAACAGTCCGATGTTGGCACCAACATCCAAGATGACCAGATCATCTTTGCTACTTAACACAGGATCATACATGCGATCAGTATTGATCTGTTGCAAAATAATGTCGGTCATGTTTATGCCGCCTTGATCAAACCATGCAGACACTTCCTGGTCATCCATGGCAATCTCGTAAATCCTGTTTTTTGTGGTATTAATTTGTTTTTGCATTTTTCATCTTTTCTATAAAATCTTGTATGCCTGCTTCTAGGTCGTATTGCGGTTGGAATCCGCATCTGATGCGTAGCTTGGTGTTGTCGCAGACCCAGATTCGGCTCTCATAGGCCTTGCTGAGTTGATCACGTTTTTCTACTGGTGCTGTACGTCCAGTTATCCGCTCCCAGGCTTCTAGCACTTCAAAGTTGCTGTGCTGTCGACCTGAACCAAAGTTTATGATTTCTCCCGGCTCCCAACCAAAATCTTTGACATGATCTATGGCACGTACAAAGTCCTCAATGTAGATAAAATCATGATAGCCTTGGTACAAGGTCATGGGCTCGTTGTTGTAAAACGCACGGTATAGAGTAGGGAACAGTCGGTGCGGGCGTTCGTGTATGCCATAACCTGAGTATATTCTTGCTACCATGGTTTTAAGTCCGTACTGTCGGGCATAGGCCTGACACAGTAGTGTGGCTGCACCTTTGGTGGCCTGATACACATCCACTGGATTGATAGGATCTGTTTCTGAAGTGGCACGATTCATGGGTCCATATTCGGCGCTGCTGCCTATCTGTATAACTCTGCAACCGGGGCAGTATTCTCTAACACTTTCTAGGATTTCATTGACCATGCCAACATTGGTATCGTACATGAGTTCGGTGCGATATATCTCGCCAGCACAGTGAATGATCAGGTCGGGCTTGTACATGTAGATGGCCCCACTGAGTCTGACACTGGTTCTGGTGTGTTCGATCACTTCGTGGTCGGCACTGAAATAGTCAGCCAGGCTGCGTCCTAAAAATCCTGTGGTTCCGGTAATTAAAATTTTCATTTGACTTCTTGTAAAAATGCTTGTAATTTTGTTTGATGTATCAACAACAAATCTTCGCTGGGTTGTGCAGGATCTGCTAGTTCAAATGTGCGTGGATACAAGGCCACATAACCCATGCTGTCAATGATATCAAACATGCGTTTAACTGCGTCTGCACCAAATCCACTGAACCATTCTACAAACAGTTTGGGTCGGAGAGAGTCTACAAACTCTCTGCTGGCATCCAGGATGGCAAAGTCATGTCCTTCGGTGTCAATCTTGATCAAATCAATGCGTGCCAGTTCTTCAGCAGTGAGGTATTTGCGGCACAAGGTGTCTAATCGCATGCCCGGCACATCAATGCTGCCAGATCCGGCGCCAATGCCCCAGTTGTGATTGACCAAACCGCCGTTGCACATGCCATTGTTATGGTCGCTGAATGTCACTGTGACATTGTCTGCTGTGGTCACTGCTTCAGTCACAGGAATAAATTTGCCCATGTGGCGATTCATGTGACAAGCAAACTCCAACCAAGGATATATGGTGGGATTACACTCTGCAGTCAACACACAGTAGCCGCTCATGGCCATCATGGGCACAGCAGTATCTCCGCTGTGAGCACCGATGTCTACTATGGTAGTGCCAGGTTGTAGTATGCGACGCCAGTTATAGGTTTCAAGATAGATATCCACGGTGTCAACAAAATCTCTGTGACCTTCGTAGGGATGATCCATTTCGAACCAGTAGCCTGTCACAGGCCTGCCGTAACGTGCAAAGTCCAGACTATATGCCCGACGAATTGGGGGTACAGTAAATTGAATTTCTGACATTATCTTACTATCTGTTGGCTGAGTTCTAAAGCACGAGCGATACGTGTGGGTTTGTAAGTACCCGGCCAGTGTACGATCCAGTCACCCTGTTCCCAGGCACCCGAGTTGCCCATGATATCAAATCGGGCATCACAATAATCATATATGTGTGGCTCATAACTGTTCATGTCACGTTGTGGCACCAGTTTGACTATGCTGCTGAGATCTGGAAAGGTATCAATGATGACCTGTTGTTCGGCCCAGCTCTCGTCTTTGTATTCTTCTTCTTTGTCCACGATCATTTGCAAGTAAGCACGACCTGCTTCGCTGTTTCTGGCCAAAAAGTTACCGGAGTTGATGTTGAGTCGGTCCACGGGCACAATAAAGTGGTAGTCGTTGTCTATGCGATCTTCGATACGCACAGTCAGGTTGGTGATCATGGCATCGCACTCGCTGAACAACAACCATTCTATATCAGGCCTTTGTTTAAAAATATCCAGCACATAGTGGATCTTGTTAAAGCCCATGATAGGACTGTAACGAGTTTCCTTGAGCACATGGAATTCATAGCCGTAGCGTTCACAGTATTCTTTTTTGGGTGCGTCAGTTAAGTCGGCTAGATCTTGATAGTCTTCGGTATTGATGCTGGCAACAGCGTACATATGGTCCTTGAAAAATTGACAGTAAGGTATTTATTATGCTTAAATATGCTTATGAAAATATATGATTGTTTCACGTTTTACAATGAACTGGATCTATTAGAACTGCGTTTACAAGAATTATACACTACAGTGGATCACTTTGTCATTGTGGAATCTAACCAAACCTTTACTAATCGCAAGAAACCATTTAACTTGTATGACTATACTGAACGTTTTCGACCTTATTTGGACAAAGTAATTTACGTACAGGTCACAGACATGCCCGGCAGTTTGAATCCCTGGGACAACGAACATCATCAGCGTAATGCCATTGTGCGAGGTCTGACACGGGCTGATGACAATGACATCGTGATGGTCAGCGACGTGGATGAAATACCCAGAACACAGGCTGTTGATTACATGCGTCGCAGTGATCAAACCATATTTGCCATGCGTATGCCCATATTTAATTTCAAATTCAATTACATGAAATTGGATCCTGATAGATACAATATTTGGGGCATGGGTGTCAGATGTCGTGTGTTACGAGATATCACGGCCAATTCCTTGCGTGACATGCGTTTTGGTTTTTTTGGCAGTGAATATCAGTTTAGTAACAACGGTTGCGAAGTGGTAGAACATGCAGGTTGGCATTTTGGTTACATGGGCGACAGAAATTATTTGATAGACAAAGCCCAAAATTTTAGTCACCAAGAAGTAAACACACCAGAGTTTCTAGCACAAATTGATCCTGAAGCCAGCATTGCCAAACGCACCAGTTGGAAGCAAGACAGCACAGATCAGTACGAAATTGTAGACTTAGACAACTATTTTCCCAAACACCTGCTTGAAAATCAAACTAAATATCAACAGTACATTTTGTCCAATCCAGTTACACAGGCACGAGCCTTACTACCAGAGTTTCCATATACTATTAAATGAACGCATACACCTTAGAAATTACCACCATGATCGGTTGCCCATTGATGTGCAACTATTGTCCGCAAGACAGCTTACGCGAAGCCTATGGTGATGATGTCAAGTACATGAGCTTGGCAGATTTTCGAACTATTGTAGACAAGCTGCCCAAGCACGTGAGATTAGATTTCAGCGGTCAGGCTGAACCTTGGGTCAATCCCGACTGTACAGATATGTTTGAATATGCCATGCAACAGGGATATCGAGCAGCCATATTTACAACCTTGTACAACTGGGATGAAGCCACGGTACATCGCATGGGTGAGTTGTTAATCAACTATGCCAGTCAGGTGGATATTGTCAAAATACACTTTCCCGATGACCAAGGCAACATGAAAGGCTGGAAGCCCAGTGAAGAATGGAACTACGCATTTGCTGGCATCACCGCTGTGGTAGCAGCCGCGGGCATACACTACGAAGCCATGACCATGAGTGATCACGGTGTGCATCCAGCCATTGCCGACTTGCCTGGTGTTGGTGTCAGTCATTCCTGGAGCATAGCCGCACACGATCGTGCAGGCACACTTGATACCACAGCAGTCAAAGAACAACCCATCACATTCAGCCCCAGACACGAGCGTCCAGTAAAGTGCTCCAAAACTGATCTCTACAACCAAAATGTCTTGTTGCCCAATGGCGAAGTTTTATTGTGTTGTATGGACTACGACAAAAAACACGTGATTGGTAATCTGCTGGAGCATGACTATGCAGATATCAAAACCACGCCCGAAATGCAAAGGCTATTGCAACTGAATGCTTTGCCCTATTACACAGATGAAAGCCTGTGTAAGAGCTGTACTGATGCTCAAATTGTTTGACCTTGCTGTTCAAACAGCGTATAATACTAAATTCAACTAGGAATCAAATGTCAAAAACAGTATTAATCACCGGCGGAGCCGGTTTCATTGCACATCATGTGATCGACAAGATGTTGGAGGAAACAGACTGGAAGATTGTGTGTCTGGACCGTTTGGACATTTCGGGTAACCTAAATCGTTTACACGACATGCTACAAGACCATGATCCGGTCAAAGTAAGCCAGCGACTACGCATTGTATTCCACGACCTCAAAGCCGAACTCAACGAAATGATTGTCAAGGACATTGGTCCTGTGGACATTGTGTTACACTTGGCTGCAGGATCGCACGTGGATCGCAGTATCCAATATCCCATGGAGTTTGTGCAAGACAACGTGGTTGGCACGGTACACCTACTGGATTATGCTCGCAATCACCTGCCCAACCTGGAACGTTTTGTGTATTTCTCCACAGACGAAATCTTTGGTGTTGCTCCTCCGGGAGTCAGTTATCGAGAATACGACAGATACAATTCAACAAATCCGTATTCGGCAAGCAAAGCAGCCGCAGAAGAGTTTTGTGTGGCCTATGAAAACACCTACAAGATGCCTATAGTTGTAACACACACCATGAACGTGTTTGGTGAGCGTCAGCATCCAGAAAAGTTTATTCCCATGTGTATCCAACGTGCTAGAGATGG
>Ga0315909_10004699_pt1 | contig 15987 bp, 11 predicted proteins | sample LakEriMetagenome_11_FD_203527 | JGI IMG/M metagenome (GOLD analysis project Ga0315909, IMG submission 203527) | Freshwater fungal communities from buoy surface, Lake Erie, Ohio, United States - Buoy 2 MA125 | ecosystem: Environmental > Aquatic > Freshwater > Lake | place: USA: Lake Erie, Ohio...
CAAACTTATATCGAGAATTTACCTCATGGTTATAATACCATCATTGGCCCCGAGGGACAGGGCCTAAGTCAAGGACAGAAGCAAAGAATTCTTATAGCCAGAGCTGTTTATAAAGAACCTGATATTCTTTTCTTTGATGAGGCTACCTCATCTCTTGATACCTACAATGAAATGTTGATTTTGGAAAATATAAAGGCTGCATTTAAAAATAAAACAATTATCATCGTTTCACATCGTTTAAGTACCGTTTTAAAAGCCGACCAAATAGTCGTTATGGAAGATGGGGAAATGATTGAATGCGGATCTCATGAAGAATTAACCTTTGTCAGAGGTGCCTATTATCAATTAGTTAAAAATACATTGGAACTAGGATTTTAAATGAAAAATGAAAATAATATAGACGTTCGGAATGAAGAAATTTCAGAAATTTTAGGCACTCCTCCTGGATGGATACTAAGATTTGGCACTTTAATTTTTTTAATAGTTATCGTTCTATTAATTTGGCTATCCTATTGGATTCAATATCCCGATGTAGTTGAAAGTGAAATCATTGTATCATTTAATGATCCTCCAACAAAACTTATATCTCCCAAAGCAGGATTTTTAAATGAGTTGCATACCACACATAATCAACGGGTTAAAAAAGGACAATTATTAATATCTTATAATTCTGAGGCTGATTATTTAGATGTACTTTCTCTTTATGAAAAGTTACTGATGGTTAAACCTACAAATCAAACCTCTATTATATCTTTACCATTGACAGAAAATTATAACATAGGAGCATTGCAGAAATATTTATTTCAGTTCCTAGATAAACAAAAACAATACAATTTAAAGACAAATGAGGGAGTAGAAGTAGCAAATAAAAAAGATAAACAGAAGCAAATCATTTCTTTAGAAAATGGCATACAATATTCATTAAATCTTAAAGATAATTTAGCAGTACAGATTGAGAATACACAAATCCAGTTGAAAAATGAAGAAGCCATGGTAAAAATGGATAAATTATCTCAATCTGAATTAAACAAAACAAAAGATAAATTAACCGTTCTTGTTACTAATTTAAACACAACAGAAGCCGAAATAAAAGATAAACAATTCAAAATCAGCAATTTAAAATCTGATTTAGTTAATTTAAAGGTGGGAAGTGAGAAGGGTAGGGAGGTAGCCATGTTAGAAATAAACGCTGCATTTTTGCAACTTAAAACTAATGTCTCCGAATGGATTTCTTTACATTTAATTATTTCACCCTCAGATGGAACCGTCCAGGTAACGAATAAATTTCTCAAATCAGGGCAATATGTAAACAAAGACGAACCCTTATTGATGGTGATTCCTCCGCAATCAAATAAAATGAAAGGGATTATGAATATACCATTTACTGAAAGTGGCAACATCCGAAAAAATCAAACGGTATTAGTCAGGTTAAATAGTTATCCGTCTTCAAAATATGGTATAATTCAAGGTAAAGTGGCTACAAGTTCAAGTATAGCTTTAGAAGATAATAAAAAGTTGGTCACCCCAGTAACTGTTTATTTTATTAAAGGTTTGGTTACAACCACTGGATATAAAGTTTCAACAAAAAAGGAACTTTCAGGTACAGCAAGAATTATCACACAAAATAAAAGATTCATACAACGATTGTTCTAAATAGCTTCTTGGTTAGGAGAATACTACTTAACATAATGTAAATTATCTGCATAAAAATAATTCAAAAAAATCCTCCAGGATTTAAATATCCACAGAGGATTTTTTGCTTTTAAAAAAATATTAACTTTCTATCGTTGCATTAATATTTTCTGTAAGTTCCTTAGAAATAGCATTCTTAGTGACGCGTATGTAAACCTTAGGTGATACTTCTAAAGTTACAATAGTGTCCTCAATCTTAGATATTCTACCAAGTATTCCACTACTTGTTACTACATCTTTGTTCTTGTCTAAGCTTTCTTGAAATAATTTTTGTTCCTTCTGACGTTTTGCTTGTGGTCGTATCATTAACAACCAAAATACTAGAAACATAGAAACAATGAAAATAAGGTTAATCCATGATGATGAACCTGTTGCGCTGGCTTGTAGTAAAAAAAACATAGCTTTATGATTTATAATTTAGTTTTTTGATGTGACAATTCCCTCTAAATATAGTAATGTTTCCACAGGAAATGTATTGGCTACCACCGTAATTAGTTTTCTCTGCTCATTTATCTTACCCTCACTATTAAATTTAACTTTTATCAACCCTCCCCTACCTGGTTCAATCATACTACTTGGCCATTCCGGCACCGTACAACCACAAGTACCATAAACATCTAATATATATAGTGGATATCTTCCTGTATTCGTAAATCGATATACTTTTTCAACTATTTCGCCTTCTTTTATCTTGCCAAATGAAATAATGGTCTCTTCAAAAGCTATTTTCGCCACTTTTGAAGTATCTAATCCTTGCTCACCCAATGGATTTCTAATAATTTCAGAGGGAGTTAGTTCCCTACCTAACCTTATTTCTTCCACCCTTTTTCTACTCTTCTCATTTTCATCATTTTTATGGCATCCAACTATGCATAAAACCAATAAAAAAGAAAAACACAACCAAATTTTACTCATTCCTTTCATTTAATTTTGCAAAAATAAGGATTTTGTAACAATGAATTTCAGTTCCTTATTAATTACTATATTTTTTTATAATCTTTGGGGATAAATCCTTACTATGATTCATAAATATGCTATGGGAATTATTGGAAATGGTTCCTGGTTAGCACTCATAAATGATTTTGGAAATGTTTCCTGGCTCTGTTGGCCTCATTTTGATAGCAGCTTTCTTTTTGGAAATCTACTGGATAAAAATAATGGTGGTAATTTTCAAATTCAACCGCAATCTGAAATTATTTCTACCTCTCAGAAATACCTTAATGACACAAATATTTTAATAACTACCATAGAAACCAAAGATGGTAGATTCGAAATAAATGATTTCGCTCCAATATATTACAGCCCATCAGATCTAATTAGACCTCATATTTTTATAAGAAAAATCATCCCAAAAAAAGGAACTAATTTAATTAAAATTGAGTGCTCCCCTACTTATAATTATGGCGGGTATCAATGTAGCTCCAACATAAAAGAAGATTGCATACATTTTAATTTGTTGGATGAAGATCTATTTCTTTACAGTTCAAAGACTGAAATTTTAAGTGATTTATCCGCTTATTTTATTTTAAATGAGCCTATTTATCTGATTATAACGAATGAAAATCATAAGTGGTATGATATAAAATATAAAGCAGAAAATTTATTATTTAAGACAAAAGATTACTGGGAAACATGGGTTAAGAATTTAACCATTCCACCATTATTCAGTAAGGAAATAATCCGATCAGCCTTAACTTTAAATCTACATGTTTTTAATACAGGTGCAACTATAGCTGCTGCTACTACCTCTTTACCAGAATTTCTTGGTTCAACACGAAATTGGGATTATCGATTCTGCTGGATGAGAGATAGTTATTATACTCTATTAGCATTTTTCCTTTTAGATAATGAGGAGGTAATAATAAATTATACCCAATTTCTAGCTCTCATCAATGAAAAATATAAGGAAAGATGGCCGCCTTTACATCCAATATCCTTAGATAAGGATCCCAACGAATTTGAATTAAATTTACCTGGTTATTTAAATGAAAAACCAGTAAGAATTGGAAACCAAGCCTTTGAACACATTCAAAATGATATATATGGTCAGGTAATCACCACACTTCTCCCCTACTTTACCAATGACAAAATTGCTTTTGACCTTAGAAAAAAATATCTGCCAATCATATTTAATATGTTAAATATGATTGAAAAAACAATGGACGAACCAGACAACGGATTATGGGAATTCAGAGGTTTAAAACAATGTCACTGTTACACCTATTTATTTCATTGGGCAGGATGTAAATCTGCTTTAAAAATAGCTGACTTATTTAACGATGAAAATATACTAGATTTAGCTTCTAAAAATTTGCCAAAGGCCATCGAAAAAATTGAAAATTGTTATGACCATGAAACAGGGCTTTATTATCAGGCCATAGGAAATAAAAATCTAGATGCCAGTTTACTTCAGCTTATAACTATGCATTATTTGAAACCAGATGATCCAAAAGCAAAACGATTACTTTCAACTTTGGAGGAGGCATTATCTGCAGAAAATGGACTTTTTTATAGATATTTACATCAGGACGATTTTGGTACTCCTGACGCTACCTTTTTAATTTGTGCCTTTTGGTACATCGAGGCTTTAGCTATTATGGATAATAAAGACAAGGCCATTTCTAATTTGACTAAAATATTAAATTATGGCAACCACTTAAATTTATTTAGTGAGGACGTCCACGCTAAAACAGGTAGTCAATGGGGGAATTTCCCACAAACATATTCTCATGCCGGACTGATTCAAGCGGTAAATGCTATACATAATCCTTATTATATTCCATTATATATATGAAAAATATTTACCTCCTGGGTTTTATGGGGTCCGGAAAATCTTACTTAGGTAAATGCTTGTCCGAAAAGTTTAATTTGAATTTTCTAGACCTTGATCAATTAATTGAAGATTCTACACAATTAAGTATTCCACAAATTTTTAGTAGTATCGGCGAAGAAGGATTTAGGGAACAAGAAGCAAACCTTTTAAGAAAAACAACTGATTTTAATCAATACATCATATCCTGTGGTGGGGGAACCCCATGTTTCCATGATAATATGAAATGGATAAAAGACCATGGAATATCCATTTATCTAAAAACATCAGAGGCATTATTATTTAAAAGACTAAATAATCAAAAAACAGGAAGACCATTAATAAGCAGTATGTCAGATGACGACCTTAGACATTTCATTTCAATAAAAATTAGTGAAAGAGAAAAATTCTACGAGCAGGCAGATTACCTTTACCTTCAATGGGATGATAATAATACGCTTATTGATTTAGAAAAATTTATAGCAGATAAATTACAAAGAGGTAGGTCCTAAAATAATTCTGGGACCAAGCCATTTTCCATCATATCTTCCTGACACAATTTCTAAACGGAAATTTTTTAATATATTATCTAAAGCGTATCCCATTTCTAAATATGGTTTCAATTTATCAGTAAAAGCAATATTGATGAAGAGGTTTTCTGGTATATTCGACTTTTTAAATACAGTTAATCTACTCAATAAAAAATTATCCGTTTGTATTTGAAGATGCAATCGATGAAAATAATTATTTGTACTGAATTCATAGTAAGGTAAAAGTCTGAAAGTAGAAATAATAGGATGACTAGTTTTCAGAGTTCTTCCGGTTGGAAAATGGTAAAAATCATTAAAATGAATAAATTCTTGTTGTATAAATTTACCTGATGATAAGTTCATGTCCAATCTTCCTAATTTTTTTATTACGAAAGATTGAGATAAATCCAATTCCAAATAATCAAAATTAGACTCACTTTTCATATAACCAGATAATCCCTTCTTATAAGTAAGAGTGAAAAACGATAGATATGACAAAGAAAAGGAATTAATAAACGCCTTATCATTCAAATTAAATGATTCTAAGGGTTCATTGCGCTTGAAATTCCAACGCTGGAATGAATGATTATCAAGATAGGTTCTATCGGAAAAATCCGAAGATGCCTGTAAAATAAATTTGGAAAAAACAGTTTGCTTTAATTGAATCTTAAAAAATTTCTTTTCAATAAACAACAACGGATTTTCTCCGTCCAAAACATTTATGATAGAGATAATTTGTTCATTTTTTATGAATGGTTGATTAACCTGGGTTAAAAAATTTCCACCAGAAAATAAGAGTTGGGTAGACTTAAAATTATCTTTATAGATAAAAGCTGATAATTCAGCAACAGCATATAACGCTTTCCTTTGAATTGCATACCTTGGTTTTAATGAAAACTCCACCGGTTTATCATAATTGAACCTGGTTGTAAATCCAGTTTGCAACAAAAAACCATCTATAGGATTAAAAAGGGGAACATTAGAAATTGGAGATAAACTGATATCCCAATGATTGTTAACCCTTATATGTACGGAGTCTAAAAATACCCCTGGAAAGGAATCAATAGGTACAAGTGGTCTTGACAAAGAAGTATTTGCGTACAACAAATTAAGATTAAGGTTAATGGCTAGAAAGAGACCAAACAACCTTAATTTTAACATATTGAATACCAATTAAATGGCTTGATGATTAAATGGTTGAATAACCATTTCAGAAACTACAGCAGAAGTAGGTTGCTGACAGAGAAACCAAATAGATTTTGCTGCTTCTTTTACTGCAATCATCTTATCTCGTTGAACTTTCAAGTCTATATTATCCCAGAATGGTGAATCAACACCCCCCATATAGATATTAGTTATTCTTATTTCAGTTCTTTTTAATTCTTCTCTAAGAGACTTTAACATACCGTTTAAGCCATATTTTGACGCTGCATAAGCGGCGGCACCTGCCATAGGCGTTTTACCTAAGACACCAGGGATATTGATGATAAGTCCTTTCTTTTGCTCTTTCATTTTTGGCAGAACCGCTTGAATCAAACTGAAAGCCCCCACAAGATTTACATCGAGAGAATCTTTAAAATCTTGAATACTTAATGATTCAAAAGATTTAATAATACCAATACCCGCTGCGTTTATGAGTATATCAATAGGGGCACCTGTCATAGATTGGATCTCTTCAACCATAAGATGGATACTTTCTGTATTTTTAAGATCAATAACAAATCTATTTTTAACAGGAATACCTATTGAGCTACAAATAGTGTTAAGACCTTCGGCATTTCTTCCGGCAACAAAAACTTTAGCCCCTGACTGATGTAAAAGTTTACATGTTTCTGCCCCTATGCCGCCCGTTCCACCAACGACAAGAACGATTTTATTTAATAAAGTTTCCATTTAAATTTTCGTTTGAATAGATTGATAGAAAGCATGTCTTACATTTTCTTTCTTGAAATCACCACCAAAATCAGATGTTACCGTGGTACATCCCTGATGTTCTATGCCTCTTGCCTGCACACAAAAATGAACAGCCTCAATGTAAACAGCTACACTGTCCGTCTCAAGAACCTGCCTTAATGTTTCGGCTATTTGTCTGGTTAATCTTTCCTGAACCTGTGGACGTCTGCTGTAATAATCGACAATCCTGTTTAATTTAGATAAACCGATAACTTTATCCCCTGGTTTGTAAGCGATATGGGCTTTTCCGATAATTGGTAAAAAGTGATGTTCACAAAAAGACTGAACGGTAATATTTTTTTCTAGCAAAACCTCTTTATAGCCAAATTTATTCTCAAAAAGAGACATATCTGGCATATTTTTAGGGATTAAGCCACTAAATATTTCTTTAACGAACATCTTTGCTACTCTACCTGGAGTACCTTTAAGAGAATCATCAGAAAGATCCATGCCTAAAGTTTCCATAATTTCCTTAAAATGGTGTTGAATTTTCACCATTTTTTCAGCATCTGATTTATTTAAATATTCAGTATTTACAGGTGTTTCTATCGAAGTAGTTTGGTGGGAATCTCCCAGTTCATCTAACCAAATACTCTCATCAACGAGGTAAGGATGATTTGTTCCATTTTTCTTTAGAGGTTCATTCAGATTTTTTAAATCCTGATCGATCATTTTTGGACTTTTAAGAAATGATAAAAATAGAAAACATTCACTTCTTATAAAGGTTCATAATGTTATGAAAGGAAACTTAAATTATTAGTGTAGAGTCTTTATATTTGCAAAATCTTTTACTGAACAGAAAATTTCAAAAACAGATTAATGAAATACGATTTAATTATCATTGGTACAGGTCCAGGCGGCTACGTTGCTGCTATCAGAGCTTCACAACTTGGCATGAATGTAGCTGTAGTTGAACGAGAAAACCTTGGAGGTATTTGTTTAAACTGGGGATGTATTCCTACAAAAGCCTTATTAAAGAGTGCACAGGTATTTGAATATGTACAACATGCTTCGGACTATGGCATTCAACTAAATGAAGCTAAAGCTGATTTTCCCGCAATGATCAAAAGGTCCAGAGGGGTTGCTGACGGCATGAGTAAAGGAATACAATTTTTATTAAAGAAAAATAAAATCACCGTTTTAACAGGTGACGGAAGTTTAGTTTCTGCTAATACAGTCAGTGTAACTGATGCTAGCGGAAAGGCTACCAATTATGAGGCAAAAAATATAATTTTAGCCACTGGAGGAAGAGCTAAAGCATTACCTAATGTACCCATTGACGGAGAAAAAGTAATAGAATATAGAAAAGCCATGACATTACCAACTCAACCAAAAAGATTGGTAGTTATTGGAGGGGGCGCTATTGGCGTTGAATTCGCTTATTTTTATCATACCATCGGTACCGAAGTTACGTTAGTTGAATTTCTTGAACAAGGAATGTTACCACGTGAGGATGCAGAAATATCAAAGGAAATTTCTAAAATCTATTCAAAAAAAGGAATCAAAGTACTTGGAAACACGTCAGTAGAATCAGTAGATACGAAGGGAAAAGAAGTTTTAGTAAAAGTTAAGGATAGAAAAACTGGAAACTTTTCTGAAATTGCTTGTGATATTGTTCTTTCTGCTGCAGGGGTAATGCCTAATATTGAAAATATTGGCTTAGAAAAGGTAGGTATTATCCTTGAAAAGGGCTTAGTAAAAGTAGATGAATTCTACCGAACTAATATACCAGGCGTATATGCCATTGGTGATATTACAGGAGGTCCCGCTTTAGCCCACGTAGCAAGTGCAGAAGGCATCACCTGTGTGGAGAAAATGGCAGGACATCATCCGGAACCTATTGATTACCAAAATATTCCATCTTGTACCTATTGTGTACCTGAAGTGGCTTCCGTGGGTATGACAGAAGAAGCGGCCAAAGAAGCAGGTTACAAGCTAAAAATTGGTAAATTTCCTTTCTCTGCTTCAGGTAAAGCCTCAGCTGCAGGTGATAAAAGTGGATTTGTAAAACTTATTTTTGACGAAAAATATGGGGAACTTTTGGGTGCCCATTTAATAGGACAAAATGTTACAGAGATGGTAGCAGAACTTGTTTCCATAAGAAAATTAGAGACAACGGGTCATGAAATTATTAAAACCATTCATCCTCACCCTACCATGAGTGAAGCGATTATGGAAGCTGCTGCGGCCGCATATGGTGAGGTGATTCACTTATAATCTATTAATTTGTTATTTATTTAGAGAAACGCTTTGATAACTGTCAAAGCGTTTCTTTTTTTAAGGAAAATTCCTTACTATTGATTGTAATTGTTTGTTAAATATTAACCATTTCAATGTATGAATGAATTAACCTTATTGGATTGGGTAATTTTCGTGTCCTACGGTGTATTAATAATGTCCATTGGATTATGGGTATCCAGGGATAAAAAAGGACATGAAAAGAATTCCGAAGATTATTTTTTGGCGGGTAAATCACTCCCATGGTGGGCCATTGGCGCTAGTTTAATTGCAGCCAATATTTCCGCTGAACAGTTTATTGGTATGTCAGGTTCAGGCTTTGCTATAGGTTTAGCCATTGCTTCTTATGAATGGATGGCTGCGCTGACATTATTAATAGTTGGAAAATACTTTCTTCCTATTTTTATCGAAAAAGGTCTTTATACCATTCCGGAATTTATAGAAAAACGCTTCAGCACCCAGCTAAAAACTATTCTGGCCCTTTTTTGGCTTGCTTTATTCGTGTTTGTCAATCTCACAGCCGTATTGTTTTTAGGCGCAAAAGCATTAGATACTATTATGGGTAATGGCGATGGTTCATTATTTATGATTAGTATTATTGGTCTTGGATTATTTGCAGCTTCTTACTCCCTTTGGGGTGGATTATCCGCCGTAGCATGGACTGATGTTGTTCAAGTAGTTTTGCTAATCATTGGAGGTATGGTAACTTCCATTATAGGTTTACAACAACTTACCCCAGATGGAGGAATTATAGATGGCTTAAACCATTTAGTTACCGTTGCCCCTGAAAAATTTTCCATGATCATTTCTAAGGGTGAAATAATAACACCCGATGGAAAAGATGCTTGGTGGGATTTACCAGGAATAGCCGTTTTAGTGGGCGGAATGTGGGTTGCAAACTTATATTACTGGGGATTTAATCAATATATTATACAAAGAACCTTCGCAGCTAAATCTTTGAAAGAGGCGCAAAAGGGCATTGCTTTTGCCGCTTTCTTAAAAATGATTCTACCTTTTATTGTTGTTTTACCTGGAATCATTGCTTTTGTATTAAATGCCAGTCCTGAAGGTGTCCTTATTCCAGAAATGTTGGATCCTTCCTTTAAAAGACCTGATGGATCCATTATTAATGATAACGCAGCGCCATGGCTAATTCAAAAATTTGTACCTGCTGGAATGAAAGGGCTGGTATTAGCCGCTTTAGCTGCAGCTATTGTGTCATCACTGGCATCTATGCTAAATTCTACCGCCACCATTTTTACGATGGACATTTATAAACCTATTATAAATAAGTTGGCTACTGAAAAACAAATGGTTAATGTTGGACGTCTATCCGCTGCTATAGCTTTAATTATTGCCATCTTAATTGCACCCATGCTTGGGAACCTAGGTCAAGCCTTTCAATTCATTCAAGAATATACAGGTATCGTGAGTCCGGGTATTCTTGCTGTATTTGTAACTGGATTGTTTTGGAAGAAAACCAAAAACAAATCGGCCATTCTGGGTGTGATTGTCTCTATTCCCATAGCCATGTTTTTTAAGGTAGGTCCAAACGGTTGGTCTGATTCCCCCATTTTTGTGATTTTACCTTTCATGCATCAAATGATGATAACGTGTTTGGCTTCTATAGCTGTCATTGTTATTGCAAGTGAAATAGAAGGAAAAGGACAACCTGATGAAAAGCAGATAATTTTAAAACCAGGCATATTTAAGACCTCTGAATCATTTAATATAAGTTCAGCTATCATCCTTTTGATCTTAGCCTTTATTTATACCATTTTCTGGTAATAGGCACTTTAAAGAAAACCTGGAGATGATAAAGTGAATTTATCATCTCCAGGTTTAATACCAACTATAGCCTATGGTTGCTTCTATGGAACTTCCTAATTGATATATTGATTTACCAAAAGGTACATCATAAGCAATAGAAATTTTAATCTGATTATCAAACAATCCAATCGTTTTTCCAGCAAGAAATCCAACCTCAAAATGAGAAGTGGCATTAGATGAAACACCTGCTCCAAACCAAAAAGTCTGATTGTGCTGATATCTTATGTTTCCATCTATAAATGGAAGCTGTCCAGGTAGATACCGAACCCATGTGGATAAATCTAGTATAGCTGTTTCATCACCTAAACCAAAAAAGTCAAAAGGTATATATATTCCGCCAACAGCATAAACATGTCTGAATCTCTTAATGGAAAATAACTCCTTACCTGAATCTATTGCTTTAAATTTTGCGGTCAAATTCATGAATTGAGGAAAAGAAATCCCTAAATAATATTTATCTTCATTTCTGTAATAAATACCAATATTCAAATCAGGTAAATAAGTTGAAGTTGGAATAATATCAGGTTCTGCGATGGGAAAATCAGCGCCATTTATCTTTGAATAATAATTAATAGCACCGGCAGAAATTCCAAAACTTAGAAATTTCTCATCTCTTCTACTTAACCTAAGTTTATAGGAATATTGTAGATAAGCCCCATTATTTCCTAATAAACCTATTTTATCAGAAACTAGCTGTAATCCAAAGGTGCTGTTTAAATTATTGTTTACCCATTCCGCATTCAGAACATTAGTATTTGGGGCATCATTTATATTTAATCCAATGCCCAGATATTGAAAACGGGAACTTGCTGAAACTGTATAAGGATATTCAGCCAGGATATTGTTATTTGAAACTGCGGCAGGATTTATAAGATTCCAATGGTCTCTATATAAAGTGAATGGTGTAAGTTGTTGACCATCAGCTTCGGATGCCAAGAATAAAAAATAGATAAAAAGTATACGAACATACTTATTTGATAATTTCTTTATCATAATATTTATTCCATCAAATAAATGATTCCATTTTGTACTACCTTCTCATTATTTTCAATTTCTCCTATTAAGGAAAAATAATAAGCACCCGCTGGTAATTTAAGTTGATTTTGAGATAAACCATTCCAATTACCAACAATTTCTCCTTTTTGTAATTGTAGAAATTCCTCTTTAAAAACTACTTTCCCCCACCTATCCAAAATATTTAATCTTGCACTGTACATAGGCCTTGCCGCTTCAAATTTCCATACAGGATTATTGAAATTTGGCCTTAAACCAATGGTTGGGTATATCAGGGTTCTTGGATTATACGTTACATTTAAGATAACTTCTGCGCGATCACAATTATTTGAGCAATTTCCCGTAGTATCAGTATTACATACTTCATATACAAATATTAGAGATTGATCTTCTGAAATATTAGGATCACGGGAATAAGCAAAAAATCCCTCTTTGTTAACAATTACGTTTCCAGAGGATGGCTTTGAAATTAAATTAATCTTTAAAAATGAAGGAGGAATACCTCCTAAATCATCATTCTCAAGAAAATCAAACAATGCCGTATTTTTTGTGTCGTCTAAATTTACTGTATCATTTATTAGTTTGGGCCTTGGAACATAATAAACTAAAAGAGAATCTGTTATAATACAATTTCTTGTAACGACAGTCCATATAAAGTCATTTTTCCCAGGAACTAATCCTTTAACCAAAGTATTTTCATTTTGAGGATCACCAATAATTGCTGGGCTACTTGTCAGCCATTTTCCAATGGTATTGGATGGCATATTAGCACTAATAAAAACGGAATCCTTCCCACAAACTGTTTTATCAGATTCGGCGAAAATTTCATTAATTTCTTTAGAAAAATTAATTGAAATAGGTCCAAATGCGTTTGACGTACATTTTTCACTATTTATACGTACATAATAATTACCAATATCCTTGCTTTCAAATTTAGGAATAGTGAGCGAAGGAGTTAAGGTATTAATAAATCCTCTTGGTGTTTGCCAAATATAAATGAAGCCATTGTCTTGTTTATTTGTTTGCAATACTATGCTGCTACCGGGACAAACCAAGGTATCTGATACTGCAATTTTAAATGGCGTTTCAGGTGTAGCCAAAATTTTAATGGGAGTACCTTGCGAAATTGAAAGGCATGGATCATTTAAATCTAATGTACCATCTGATAATTTTCTACCAATAACAGCTGATATATAATAAGTTTCTCCAACTATCATTCCTGGATAATATTTTATATTTCCAGTGGTATCCAAATTTAAAATCTGATTTCCTAAATTTATACCTGGACTATTATGTGTAACAAACCAACGACCATTATTAAGTCCTAACTTCTGGTTGCTTGCATCGTATTTTGATTGTCTAACCTCATTTTTACAAATAGAGACCATATTCCCATCCATAACCCCTACTATACCTTCACAATTACAGACCAAATTTTGTGATAATTCACCAAAACAATTATTACTGTCAATAGCTGCAACTTCATATTTACCTGCATAAGCATTTTCCAGCAACAACCCCTTTTGTCCATTTGACCAGGTTACATCCGTTGGAGAGGTGCTTTTAACTTGAAGGACAATTTTTCCATTTGGCAGATTACAAGCGGGTTGGTTTAATGACGAAACATATAATTCCGGAGGTTTAATAGGGGTAACTTTAATATCTTTTCGGTTAGAACATCCATTAGCATCCGTAACAGAAAAGGTATATATGCCATGTTTAACAATGATACCCGGACTGATTTGATTGGTATTCCAACTATAGGTGTAAGGTTTTTTTCCCAAAGTTACTATAGGATTTAAAGCTTTTTCCTCATTTTCACAAACAAAAACCTCATTGAGAATTTGAATATCAGGGCTTTTTAACAAAGTAAGCGGTAAGGAGGAAAAAGTTCGACAACCCTTAACATCAGTAATTTCTACACCCACTTTCTGAATAGAATCTACTGTAGGATAATCTACCCTAGTTGTAGTTTCACCACTCGCCCATTTTATTTGGTAGGGAGAATTTCCCGATAAAATATCTACTGTAAATGAAGAAGGAGTATTACTACAATTTTCCTTTTTCCCAATAAGATTAATTACTGGAATTTCAAATATATTCAATTGAGATGTTGCTGAATCTTGGCATCCATCCAAATTAGTAGCCCATACTTTTAATGATTTTGATTCATTCGCAAAAACTTCAATTTTATTAGATATTTCACCAGTACCCCATTGATAGGTAGTTACATTATTTGGGTCAGAAGGAATCTCTATTAATACTTTATCTGATTTACATGCTTCAAATATAGAAGGCAAAACAATATTTGGCTTATTAAATGGCAATATTAATAAACTATCTACTGCCATACAACCTATCAGATTTATTACTTGCAATCTCATGGTAATTGAATTGAGTACCTTCTTAATAATCTGTGATTTGGTCTGTCCGTCAGACCATTGATAGCTACTGATTCCCACTTTATCCTGAATATTAGGATTAATTAACACTTCGTCGCCTATGCAACGCCGAATAGTATCAGGAAGAAGTATTTGGGGAATCTCTTTTTTTAACTCAATAAAAGTAGATTTTTTATCCGTGCAACCCGTTTTATCTGAAACAACCAAAGTTAAATTAGTATTATTAATTAAAGGAGTATTAAATTCTGCGGATGTATTGCCGTTACTCCATAAATAGGAATAAGGAGCCAATCCACCAGTTACTTTTGGGTTTATTCTGACAGATTCATTTATACAAAAGGTATGCTTAGGATTGAGTTCCAAAATGGGTTTTTCTTTCCCAATAATTCTAGTAGAAATGATGATTTTACATTGATTAACATCTGTAATTGTAGTAAAAATATTTTTAACCGAATCAACAAAATAGGTTGCTTCCGAAGATTTTTGTCCATTTGACCAGTTGAAATTAAATGGACCTGACCCTGAAATATCACTTAAATTTACTTTTACGCTATCTGCCAAACAACCATTAATGATAGCAGGCAGGGTTGCTTTGGGAGGAGAATTTACATTAACAATAGTTTCAGCAATGCCTGAGCAACCTAGTTTATCTTTTACGAGTATTGAATATGTAGATTTAGTTAATGGTTTCAGGACTAAAGATTCAATCATTGAACCATTATTCCATAAAAAATTCAGGTCTCCCCCATTCGTTCCAATGATCGGTTTTAAGGTAATAGAATCACCTAAACAAATATTTGTATTTGAAGGTAAAGTGACAGAAATACTTTTTGTTGTTGAAACCTGAATAGCCCCTTCCCCAATACAATTATTTTTATCTGTCAATGTAATTTTATAAGTAGTTGGTATTAGGGGCATTGTTGTAATAAATTTACTGGTGTCACCTGTACTCCATTTATATGTGAAGGGTAAGGTTCCGCCGGAAGGAAGTGCCGTTAAGGTCGTTGATTGACCAGGACAAATTTCAAAAATACCTGATATAGAAATGGTTGGATTAGGAGTAAGTGTTATACCGGATATGGCTGTTGCAATACACCCATTTTGATCCTTAACTCTAAGCGAAATAATACCGGATGATGATAAAGAGGTGGTTAACGTTGCATTTGTTGAGCCATTATTCCATAAATAATCATATCCAGGCATTCCACCACTAACCAATGGTGATAATGTAAATGGGGTATTTGCGCAAGTGATTTGAGAGGTAGGTAAAAAGACCGATGGATTAGATTTCACATTTAAACTAACAGTTGCAACACTTTTGCAATTACTGGCATTAGTTACGGTAACTGAAACATTCGTTGAGGTAGATGGAGATAAAGTAATCGCTGAAGCAGTGTTTCCGTTACTCCATGAAAAAGAATTTAATGTGGTACTTAACTTTGTATCAAGTGTAATAGCATTGAATTGGCAAACATCTACAGCAGTTGGTAAATTAACCGAAGGATTAGCATTCATTCCT
>Ga0315909_10004701_pt1 | contig 15984 bp, 32 predicted proteins | sample LakEriMetagenome_11_FD_203527 | JGI IMG/M metagenome (GOLD analysis project Ga0315909, IMG submission 203527) | Freshwater fungal communities from buoy surface, Lake Erie, Ohio, United States - Buoy 2 MA125 | ecosystem: Environmental > Aquatic > Freshwater > Lake | place: USA: Lake Erie, Ohio...
GTCTTGCCCGGCTGGACGGGTCACAGGGGGCAGGCTGGGGTCAGCGCCGGGGCGTTAATCCACCGGGACGGGCTGGGGGCGCTGGGGGGCGTTTTGAGCCGGGGTAGGCGCTGGGCAGGGGGTTGACTCTCCCGGGAGGGGAAGCCCGGCGCTAGGGGTCAGCGGGAGGGTTCGGCAGCGCACGCCGGGAGGGCGCTGAGAGCGCCGGAGTTAACCCCAAAATCAGTACGCGCAAAGGTTGCGACGGGAGCGCCGGAGGGGAGCGCCGGAGTTAGTCCTGGTTGTGATCTGCTGCGCCCGGTTTGCGGCAGGCGCTGGGAGGCGCTGGGAAGCGCTGGGGCGCTCCGGGCAGGCGCTGAGCCGCCCGCACCGGGAAGCCGGGCGCTGAGAGGCACGCAGGCACAAAAAAGCCCCGGTGCTGTCCCGGGGCTGTGTGTGTGCGCCTACCTACCTGCCTACCTACCTGCTAGCCCACAGCATAAAGCCGAAGACCACAGCGCCGAAGATGCTCCACACGATAGCGGCGGCGGCAAGGTATCCCAGCATTTCCCACAGCGCAAAGCCCCGGCGCTTCCCGGTGCGCTTAGCGAAGGGCGAGCGCTTAGCGCTGGGAAGGATTCGGGACGGGCGCAGGGTGCGCTCGCCGCCCAGCGGGTCGATATGCCAGTAAGCGTCTCCGGCGGCGACAGCGTCTTCAGCGTGCAGGTGAGTCACAGGCTTCCCATCTTTGCCCGGGAGGATGAAAAGCAGGTCGATAGACTTAGGGAGGTTGCCGGAAGTCTCCGGCGGGAGGTTTTCCGGCAAGCCGCCGGAGAGCGTGTGCGTGTTTTTCACAGGGAGAGACAGCGCTAAAAACCGGGGTCAGTCAACCCGCGAAAAATGCGGAGCGCCGGGGCGCTAGTTTGTGCGCTAACTCCGGCGCTGGGGTTTAGTCCAGGTTGTGATCTAGTCAGCGGCTAGCGCCGTGCCTGCCGGGTGCGAGCGCCTGCGCTGGGGCGCTGGGGCGGCGTGCCGCTCCGGGGCGGCGCTGTGCCTAGCCCGGGCGCTCCGGCGGCGCTGTGTGCGTGCGCTGTGCGCTGTGTGTGCGTGTGTACCTACCTACCTACCTACCTACCGGGACACAAAAAAGCCCCGGGGTCTCCGGGGCTGTGTGCGCTGGGCGCTGTGCGTTAAAGCGGAGTCAGTCCGCCGTAACAATTCAAACCCCTTCGCCGTAGCGCTCGCATATCAGCGGCGGCACGGCACAGGGATTCGTGCGCTTCCGCTTCCGCTATCATCCTAGCCCGGAAACGATATTCCCGGCTGAGCGCTTCCCGGTTGTCTACTGTGAAGGATTCGTTTGCGGCGGCTTGTAAGGCAGGCAGGCGCTCAAGTGAGCGCTGAGCCTGCGCCCAGTAATGAGCGGCCTTTTCTTCCAGCGTGATAGGTTCGGCGCTCATCCGTTAATCTCCTTTTCCAGCGCCGCCGTGTAGCGCTCAAGTTTGCCGACAATCGCCCGGAGGTCTCCCACCTTTTCGCCCAGCGTGTCGATATCGTGCGGAGCGCAACGGGCGTGAATTGCTTCCCGGTGTGCGCAATCCAACTGAGCGAATTGCTCCCTGTAGTTTGCGAGCGCCTGCCGGGCAATGGCTAGGCGCTGTGCCGGACTGGGGCGGTCACTCACAGCGCACCCCCTTTCGTTTCCTGCGCTCCGGCGTTTGCGCCTGTCCCGTGGAAGCGGAAACCGATTAGGACGGAGCGCCGGGGGTTAGCGCACAAGCGGCAGGTAGCGCAAGAGACTAGATCTCTAGTCTGTGCCGGGCATACGATACCTTTGCGCCCTTCCGGCGTGTGAAAGGTTTCCGGGGTGGACTGGGCAACAGTCACACACACGGGCAACCCGGTAGCGGCGAGCGTATCGGCGTGCGCAAGGTTGTTTGCGCTGAGGTTAATCGTGAACCCTACCGCAAAGGCGTACCGAATTGCTTCCAAGTTTGCGGCGGCGATGCGCTTGCGCTGTAGCGGCGAACCTGCCGGGACATCAGCGGCACGCACGGGCTTGTGCGTGTATGTGAATCCCCTGCGCCCGGAAGCGGCGGAGACTTCGGCGAGCGCTTTAAGTTTCGCCCGGTCAACCCGGTTGCCTTTGCCGGGCAGGTCTCCGGCTTGATTGTGCCGCCACACGGGAGCGGGGTTGCGCTTCAGCGCCTCAGCGAGCGAGCGCAGGAAAGCGGCGAAAGGCTCGCCCAGTTTCCCGGCGCTAACCTTGCGCCAAAACATCCCGAGAAAGGAATACTTGGCATAGCAGGTTTTGCGCAGGGGGCAGGCGCTGGGGCAGGTTTCGGCGCTAGTGGTCGTTACGACTAGAGCGCCGGTTTTGGAGTTACTAGACTTTGGACTGATATGGTATCTCATAAGCACGCATAGCAAAGCCCGGGGGCGGAGCTGAATCAACCGAATAATAAACACGGCAAACAAGCCGCGAAGAATCCGGGCAGGCGCTTAGTCCAGGTTGTGATCACTCCGGGCGCTTGCGCCGGGTGCGTGCGCTGTGCGTGTGCGCCGTGCGCCGTGCGCCGGGTTCGGCTGCGCTGACGCTGACGGCGTACTCTACCCCGGACGGCGGCGGCGTGTACGGCGTGCGCTGTGCGCCCGTGGCGGCGTGTGTGCGTGCGTACCTACCGCCTACCTACCCGGCGAGAATACCGGGCAATAAAAAGCCCCCGGGGTGCGGGGGCGTGCGTACCTACCTACCTACCTACCGGGCTAATATCCGGAGCGGTTGTCGGCTTTGATTTTATCTCCAGCGCTCGGGCTGTCCTCGCCGTCATCCCACATCGCAAGGCAATCGTGGCACGCCCAATACAGGCGCTTGCCGATGCGCTTAGCGCCTCGCTTGGATTCGTAATGCGCTTCGACCAGATACCGGGTATCGTGCATCTCGCCGTCATTCACTTTCGTGTCACGGAGCATACCGCCGCAACATTCGCACAGCGTGGTGCTGGGCAGGTCTTCTTCCATTACGATTTGCCAGCCGCCCCGGTCACCCCGGCGCAACATATCTACACGCTCCCACACGCAATGCAGGTGCGAGAGGCTTTTGCCTAAAAGTTTCGGTTGGTCGCTCATAGTGATTCGGCGTGGCTGATGTCAGCGGCGTAGCGCTTGAGCGCTTCGGCGATGGCGTTGGAGAGACGCTGAGCGGCGAGGGAATGCGCCTCAAAGTACTCCCGGTTGTGTTCGATATCCTCGGCGCTGTAATCTTCTGACGGGGTTTCCTTGCGCCAGTATTCGTACTGCTCTCCGGCATCATCGCCGTGCTTATCAGCGGCGAATTGGGCGGCGGCGGCGAGCGTGGCAGGCGCTTCCCATCGCACATCCATTCCGACCAGAGCCTGGTCGAGTAGATCACTCACGGCGAGGGAGGCTTGCACCTCGGCATTCTCCGGCGGCATCTCGCATTCATCCGGGCTGGTGGCGGCATAGCGACTGCGCACATCGTCTGGGCTGATGAGCGCCTGCGCCAGAAGGAGGGCGTGCTTCTTGAGTTCGTGCTTCATATGCGTACTTCGTACCGGGATTAGTAGCGACCTCCGAAAGAGTCATCCTCGATGCCGTCATACTCGTCCGGGCTGGGTTTGCGGAAGTGGTCTTTGGCGCAGGTGAGGCTCATCCGGGCAGACTCGATATCGAACCTCTGCATTTCCTCGCAGGCATCGGCGAGATTCTTGATGCCGAACGCATCAAAGTGCTTATGCCCGGTCTCCCGGTAGAGCGAATCGATGATGCCCGTGACACTCCGGGCTTCCCGGCAGATGTGGCGCAGAGCGTCGGAGTCGTAGCGGTAGCCCTCAGCGTAGTGCTTGAGGTCTTTTGCGTGCTTGTGGAGCGCCGTGGTGCGCTCGCCGTGTCCGTTGAAAATCTCGCTGTGTAGCCAGCGAGCGTAGCGGAGCGTAAGCAGTTTGATGGACGGGATGGTTTTCATCTGGGTTGGTATCTGGGTTGTGGGTGGAAATGAATTAGGTGAACAGCGCCCCGGTGAGCGCCTTGCCATCGTGGACGGCGAGCCAAGCCTCACCAGACTGGGCAAAGAAGTCCCTGCCGAATTCGTTGCGGGGATAACGCTCGGTAGCGTAGTCCTCGACAGCCCAGCGCTGGGCGCACAGGCGCTCGTCAGCCTCGGCGGAGAGATCGCTCCCGTGTTCCCACAGGTCGAACAAGTTGCAGTAGTAAGCCTGCAAGACTTCCCAGCGCTGTCCCCGGAAATCGAGGGAAGCGAATGCGATGAGGTCTGCGTCAGACTTGATGGAGCGGAGCGTGTACGGGATGGACATAAGACCCGTAGTGTCTACCCGGCTACCCTACCAGTCAACACCCCATTCAACAAAAAGCCCCGGTGCTGTCCCGGGGCGTAGCGCCTATTTGCGGCGCACAATCACAGCCAGCACCATAAGCGCCAGCATCGTGCCGATGGGTATCACAGCGGCGGCTTCCGGGGATCTCTCGTTACGGATTCCCAGCCCTCCTCGGCGGCGAGGTCGAGCGCATAGCCCAGCGCCGTGTGCCAAGCCTCCTCGGCTCGTCCCGGGCGCTCCTCGTCCGTAGCCTCGTTGATAGCCTGGGCGTGTTCGGCGAGCGCATCCAGAGCCTCGCACCTACCTACCCCGTCACCCATCCGGCGGCGCATCACGCTGTCTACCCCTACCGCCCGGAGAGCGCTGTTAAGGATTCGCTCCCCTGCCTTCCGGGTGCTTTCACCCTTGGAGCGGATATATGCCACAGTCATCATACCGGACATACTGGCGGACAGGCTGAAGCCCGGAAGCAAGGGTCTACCCAGTTGCTGGTCAGCGGCACGGCAGGCTTCAAAGAAGACGATGAAGTCTTGGTCGCTGTCCAGCGAGTGGGCAATCTTGCGCTCCCGCTCCGGGTGCGTGAGTTGAACCACGCACAGTCCGCACAGGCTACCGCTCTCACCCTTGCTTGCGCTGAAGGTATTGAACGGCAGTTCGGCGTAATGGGCTATGACACCCTCGCTTCCGCAATGGTCGCAGTAACACTTTTCTTTGCTCATAGGTCGGCGGATTCGCTGATCGTGATGTGCTGGTCTTTCTCCGGGTCTTTAGAGATTCGCACATCCATCACGCAGGTGTTCGTCCCGGTGATGTACGGCGATTCTTCCATAAAGATTCGTGCGGCATCCTCTTTGCTCTTTGCCCGGATGAGGCTCACCTGCGCCTGCACAGCATATACCCGGTACAGCCTACCTGGCTTCTTCAATTCTGCCTTACTGCGAATCTTCTCGATGTTGATGCCATCGACCTCGGTGTAGTTTTCTTGAAACTCCGTCATCCACTTGCCAGCGGATTCGGATTCAAGCGCCAGTTCGACAGCCTCTTCCTCGTTAGCGGCTTTGATGTTCGTGACGATGTCCACATTGCGGACTACTTGGTATTCTTTCATAGTCGTATCAGTTAGTGATGCGCAGGAGACCGCCACGGGAGCAGTAGTCGAGGTAGCACAGGACATCGTCTTCCATATCCGTGTCCTCATCGATTTCCTCGTCCCAGCAGGGCGTGGACATAAACTCGCCCTCGGCATCGCACTCGTCATCATTCTGCTCCTCAAACCATCCCATGATACGCTCCGGGTAGGTGAGCCACTTGTAGCCCTCCGGCGTGAGCGAGCGAGCAAGGCGCTTGAGAGACTTAACCCGGATGAAGACCACATCCGTAGTCCACCCGGTTAGGTCTTTCTCGCCGTCCATCAATACGGCGGCTTCAGCCCGGTCACAGAAGTCGGCAAGGGTGATGCCAGGTGATCCCGGCTTGCGCTCTAGGCTGTTGAGCCACTTGGCGTAGTGCTTGGCATCCTTCTTGAACCCGGCTTCATCCACGAACGGCTTGCCGTCACGGATGCGCTTGATTTCCCGCAGGCGGTCAGCGGCGCTGACAGCGTCTTGGTAATCAGTTTCCGGCGTACTCCTACCCTCGATGTTAGTGAGGGAGGCGATGGCGGATTCCAGAAGCGCATCGATGTTGTCCATCTGCATCGGAGCGGGGGCGGGGGTTTTCTTGGGTTTGGGCATATGTGTGTTGGGTTGGGAATTAGACGACAGAAGAGGTAGCCCGGAAGTTGTGGACGAATTTGATTTCGACCAGATAATATTCGTGCTTAGGGTCACCATCCTTTGCGAATTGTCCGTGGACAAGTGCATCGGTGATGTCCCCGTGGATGCACAGCCAGTTATCGCCGTATTGTTCGGTGTGCCAGATTCCTTCAGCGTCCTTCCAGACGATGATGTGGTCGGCGTTGCGGTTAATGCTATCTGCTAGTTTGGTCATATGTGTGCTGGGTGGGAATTAGTCCTGGGCGTGGGGATCAGCCAAAGATGACATCGCCGTAGACGGCAATCTGGAGGATAGCCCCGGCATCGATGACATCCATCTCACCAGCGATGTCCTCGTCCCCGGCGAGCAGACGGGCAATCATCACCCGGTGGTGCGCCGTGGTCTTGGGGTCGATGAGTTTAGGGAACAACCTACCCGCCAGTACCTCCGGGGTGAGGCAGACGGGCTTGAGCAGATTGCCTTCCGTATCGGCGAGCAGTTCGCTGTCGCTGTACGCATTCTTGGTAGGGTAGACAGTAACCTCCGCCCGGAAGCCATTGTTGGTCTCGCCGTGCTTGTAGTTAGTCCACTTGCGGTAATCGGAGAGGGTGTACTCTCCGCCCTCCGTAGCGGTAACGATGATGTTGGAGAATGCTTCCAGCGCCTTGTCAGAGAGCGCCGGGAGCGTGATGGTGGGTTGCGTGTTATGGTGCATAAGCCCGGTCTTTCTCAGCGCCGGGTGCGCACCAGTCAACACATCATTTAACCTTTTTCCTTTTCGCTCTCCCGGTGGGCGTGGTCGGCGCAGGCTTCCAGCGCCCGGACGGCTCGGCATAGGACACATCCATCCCCATAGGCTCAAGCCCTAGGATGTTGTAGTCCGTCCATTCGATAGCGTCCTCCCGGGACAGGTCGTACAAGCCCTGGCACACCTCGATCAGTTTCCAGTAGTTGTACACCAGCCGCCCGGAGGGTTTGACCCGCTGGACTGCCTTGGCGAATTCTTTGTGTGGCTCTAGTTTGATGTTCATAGGAAAAAGTCTTTCTGCTCCGGCGTGCCTGCCACCCGGGCGAACCCGGGCTGGCTGAAGAGCATACCTACCTCGGCGGCGATGCAGATATCGAGCGCCAGGGCATAGGGTACTTCAGCCCGTACCGCCGCTGACACATTGCTGGTTATACCTGTGTGTCCGCCCCGGGTTGTGGGCGTGTGGCACGGCGCTCGGTGACCACAGGGAAGTTTGAGCAGCAGGCTCTCAGGGAATACCCCGAACAGGTCGGTGGGCTTCTGCCACTTCATCCCGTACTGGCAATAGGTCACAGTACGGCGCTCGTACTTCTGGATGCATTTCATATACCTCATCTTCGCCCTAGGGTTTTCGATAATTATGTACCTGGGGGCTAGTTGATCTATCAGCCTCACAGTATGCTCAAGTACCTTGAGGGCTAGTTTGGCCTTAATGGTCTTGGGCTGATGGGGTTTGGCGCTTTTAAGGCTAGTCCAGTTAGCCCAGGCAGCGAGCAGGCTGAATGTCTCGCAGGGTGGGGAGGCTAAGACGATGTCAGGCTTCCAAGGAAAGTCCTGTACCCCGACATCCAGTATGTTTTTGCAGATGTCCGGCTTGAAGCGCTTGGAGAAATCTACGCTCAGGACTTGACCACGATCCTTGAATGCTGTACCCCAGCCACCAAGTCCTGAGAATAGATCGATTACCTTCACTCCTCGATGATGGCTTGGAGGTATCGTTTGCGGAACTCAGCGACATCTTCGCCAACCTCAGGCTGGCACTTGATCTCGTTGATGCGGCTACCATAGAGGCGGGTGGCCTCGCAGATGGATGCCCATAGTTTATCGTACCTGCGGTACATCATAACCTTCTGAGACAAGGTCATCTCCTTAGCCGTGGTCTTAGGATCACGGCAGGCGAACGCCAGCGCCCGGAGCGTGTTCCAGTTCAACCCGGCGATGATGTCATCGCTGACTGCGGCGGCAAAGCGATCCCTGGCACGGGGCAGGAGGCTGAAGTATTCAGATACTTCTTCGATATTACTGGGCTTATTTTTGGTCTTGGTCATTGGAGGTAGGGTCGATGGGAAGGAGTTGGTAAAGGTTGGTAGCGAACTTGCTTTCAATGTACCCGTAGGGGTGAGAGATGTTCATAGTCTTGGCTTGGGGCGTGATGATAGTGAGAGGCAGTACGCTCACGGCGAAGCGGAGGGTGATGTAATCTTTGTCCTCCAGTACTTCTTTGGCGTGCTGTTCAGCCTGCTCCTGGGTGTCGTAGGACGAGACGGCAGTCGAAAGGTCTTTGGACGCATTCGAGAACCTGTTAATGATGACGAGGTAGATCGTCTTGGTGTTATCGGGATTGCTCATAGGAAGGACAGCGATCCAAAGACCGCAGACCTATCCAGTCAACCACCAATTAACGCCTTTTTGTTTTTTTATTCCGCAGGCTTTTCAGCCGGGGTAACATCAATGATTGTGCTGTTAATGTTCAGCAGTTTGTTGATGTCGTCCGCAGAAATCTTGAGTTCGGCCTTAACATTCACAGTCGGCGCAGCGTCCGTGACCTTGTCCAGTTTATCGATGGCGATGGCAGTCGAGAGCATCAGTTGCCCAATGGGGATGCTGTCTACTTCGCTGTCCAGGCGGCTCAGACCCTTATCAATGAACGAGGCCAGGCGTGCGGCGGTGCGGCGCTTGAACGCCAGCATATCCAACTGCCCGGAGTCAGCCAGGTTGTTGCGGATGCCGGACACGACCTCACGATCCACCGCCACCAGCCGGGCAGTCTCAGCGGGGGGAGTGCCTTGCTTAAGCAGGCTCTCGATGCGTTTCTTGGTGGCAGGGGGTAGGGTGCGCCCGGCCTCCTTAGGGGTGTCGTCTAGTCGCTCGTACTGGGGATCCGTATCCATACCCTCAAACTACTTGGTTGACTTAGATTTGCAAGCACCATAAGCCAGGCTAATGCACAAATATATCCTGCCTATTGAGCCGCCGCCCACCCACCAAGCCGCCCTGCGTATCCTGAAGACCCGGGACGGCAGGCAGTTCATCGGCAAAATGGCTAAGTCATCCGCAAAGAAGTGGTCTAACGCAGCCACCCTGATGATCCAGTCCCAGCGCCAGATCAAGCAGGCTGATACTCTTAACGCTCCGTGCATCGTGAACATAACCTTCTACTACCCGCACACCAAAGAGAGCGAGAAGTACTGCAAGCGCACGAACCAGACCCACATCGCCAAGGCTACCCGTCCTGATCTGGACAATCTAGCCAAGTCTGTGCTGGATGCGATGGTCGATGCCGGGGTGCTGAAAGATGACGGCGCTATCGTTGAACTTGGCCTCGCAAAATATTATGCGTCCGAACCCAAAGTGGTGATTGACATTGATGTTCACCCTGTGTTTGACTCCTGACCTCTCCCTATGAGTACATACAACAAAGTCGTAAAGAACCTGTCCTTCGCCCAGTACAAGAGCGAGCCTGCCGTCAACGCTTCTTTCCTTAAGAAGTTTGCGGTGTCTCCCCTGTACGCCAGCACCGATGAGTTCTCCTCCTCCGCCGCCACCGACCTGGGTTCGTTTGTCCACGCCCTGACGATTGATCCGTCCTCGCTGGATAACTTCGCCTGCCTCCCGACCACCGGGGAAGGTAGCAAGAAAGCCCGTGACGAATGGCGCAAGGCTCACCCCGAAGGCGTGCTTCTCTCTCCCTCCGCTATGGAGCAGGGCAAGGCTACTGCTGAAGCGCTCAAGCGCAACGGAGACTTCGCTCACCTGATGAGCCGTGACCCTGACACCGAGGTTTCTATCTTCGCCCAGCATCCCCGCTACGGCTGGGATATGAAAGGCCGTGTGGACATCCTGCTCGATGACGGCAAGACGATGATCCTTGGGGATGTGAAGACCTACGGCAAGCCGCTCACCAAGAAGTCTCTCTTCTGGGATATCCGTGAACGGGGCTACGACATCCAACTGGCGTTCTATCGCCGCATCATCCAGACTGTGCTTAACCGCACCCCGGATGAGATGGCGCTCTACTTCGTTGAGACCGAGACCAGCGCCCACGATTCGGTCAAGGTCACGCTCGATGAGGGCTGGCTGGCTCACGCTGAGATGCGACTGGACGAGTACTTCCGGATCTATGACGAGTGCCACAGCACTGGCATCTATCCCGGCTTCAACTTCGGCAAGCCGCTTCACCTCACGCTGGGAGACAACCTGTCGTGAGCGAGCCTAAGGAAGGATTCGGCCTCTGGATCCCAGGGGCTGTTCTCTCACGCACGGACATCAGTCTAGAGGAGAAGTGCCTCTATGGGCTGGTGGAGGTGCTTGACGGGGGCAAGGGGTGCTGGGCATCCAACGAGTGGCTTGCGAGCCGCCTGAGCGTCAGCGAGAGGGCGGTACAGCGCTATCTTGCCAGGCTTGAGGAGGTTGGTCTGGTCATCAAGGTGATCAATGTCGAGGCTGGCAACCAGCGCCGAGTGCAGACTGTGGGCGCACAGGCCGTCTCCCCCTCACGCCAAGTTGTCGCCCCCCTCACGCCAATCTGTCGTGACCCTCACGCCAATCTGTCGTCCAAGAGTACAAGTGAGAATAAAGAAGAGATAGATACACCCCAAACCCCATTGCCTCACGGAGAGTTGTTCAAGAGGGCTTGGAACGAATGGGTGAACTATCGTACCAAGACGAAGAAGCGCCTGTCCCGGTTCGCTCAGGAGAAGCAGTTGAAGATCCTTGAGGGTCTCACCGAACAGGAGTGTGTCGATTGCATCAACCGCTCCATCGCTAACGACTGGCAGGGACTGTTCCCCGAGAAGGCTAGGAATAGTAAACCTTTTTCCAAAATTCTAACTCAGGAGGATCACCGCAATGGTTTCTGAGGAAGACATCAATCGCTTAGGTTTCGATGCGTGGGCTGACAATCAGTTCATCAACCTGATCGAGGACTTCGTGATGCCGGGTCACGGCAATGTGAACATCGAGGGTATGGATTGCACAGTCGCACTCAAGTGGGACGATGCTATGATCCACTGCGTCCTCCGTGCCTACACCGCTGACGGCTGGCAGACCTACGAGAAGCAGATCAAGCGATGAGCAAGCCATACTGCAACGGATGCAAGGGATCTCTGACCCCTATGTGGGACGAGGCCAAGCGCCAGTTGGTGCATCGATTCTACACCTGCAAGGCGTGCGCACAGAGCGGCAAGACCACCTACTGGGACTACCCGTTCCAGTACGATCAGGTGATGGAGAAGTTCAACCTCGTCTGGCTGGACACGCACCCCGAATACCCGAAGGCGTTCCTCGACACAAAAGTCGAACTGCTCGCACCTAACCTACAGCAAGCCGTCAAGTGGAAGCCGGGAGATAAGGTCAGCCTGCTCCTGCACGGCACGACTGGCACGGGTAAGACCCGTACTGCCTGGCATATCTTCAACCGCCTATGGTTGCAAGACTTCCCGGCTAAGGCAGTATGGTTGCCTATGCGCAAACTGGAAATGGCTATCGAGAAGGGGTTCGATGACCACAAACACGGGCAGGTGCTGGACTACTTCTGCAATGTCCCGTTGCTGTGCTTCGATGACCTAGGAAAGGAGCGCCTGACCGCCCGGATGGAGTCAGACTTATTCGCTATCATCGATGAGCGCACCAGTAACCTGAGACCCACTATCATCACGACCAACTACAATGGAACAACCCTCCTTGAACGCTTCAACAATAAGGAGACAGGTGAAGCCCTCCTCCGCCGAATCCGTGAGTACTACACAGCCGTTCACGCTTAAACAGACCGACTCCAAGTTCCCCCCTATGCGGTGGCAGGTCAAAGGGGAAGGGGCTACCTACAATGTAGACCTACTGGACAGCGTGTGCGACTGCTCCCACTGGCGATTCAGGCTGTTCGACAAGCCCGAGCCGGAGCGTAGGTGCAAGCACATTGAAGCCGCCCGGCAACACGCTATTGATCTGGTCATATTGAATATGAAGAAGGGGCTTGACCACAGGTTCGGCACACCCTAACAAACGATTACTTATGAAACGCATCCTGTCATTCCTGCTGGCATTTTCGACCTGCCACGCAAAGTCCATCGTGACCGAGGACTTCGTCAACAAGGTCGGCATCATCGAATCCAATCTGAAGACTGACGCTGTCGGTGATGACGGCGAAAGCCTGGGCGCATTCCAGATCGGACGCAGGGCTTGGGCTGATGCCGTGGCTTACAGCAGTCTGATCGCCGGGCCTCACGACTACTACCTGCCCACCGATTGGAAGGGACACGCTCACGATTTTGAGATGTCTCAGCGTGCCGCTACCTTAATTCTCAAGATGCACGAAGAGCGGATGATCAGGAATCATATCAAGCCCACCCCATTCAAACTCTATATGGCCTACAATATGGGCTACCACGGAGCAGCCCAGCACGGCTTTGACATCAATCAGACCTGGGGCTTCCGCCGTGCCATCCTAACCCGAGCCAACATCATTCTATCCCGATGAGCGAACCAATCCGAGACATCAAGTCCTTGCTGCGTATGGCTGCGGCTCAGGCCGAAGCCGCCGAGAGCAAGCACAACAACCAGCACAACCAGATCCTGTATCTGTCTGACAAACTCAACAAAGTGTTCCACGCCCTCCGGCAATTCCACTCCAACCACGGGCGTGACCTCAGTCCTGAGGTGCTGGATGCTTTCAATTCCGCCTGGCGCAATTACGAAGCGTCCTTCGACACCTGGCAATCCTATCAGAAAAATGATTCCAACTTTGGTATGGACACCACCTTTGACCTAGACTAATCACATCATCTCCACACCCAATAATATGAACGAAATCATCGAAGCACTCCGCAAGCCCTTCAGCGCTGACCGCATTGAATGGCGACTCCAATCGTCCGGCGAAAAGCAGGACGGAAGCATCTGGGCTAAGTGCCTATGCTACATCGACAATCGTGCCGCTATGGAACGACTTGATGAAGTGTATGGTATGAACTGGTCTCACTCCGAGGAGTTCAAGCAGATCGGCAATCAGGCTGTCTGCACTGTGACCATCACCATCGAAGCCCGTGGTGAAGGCGTTGCCCTGTTCCCCTATCGTACTGTCTCCGGATCTTGCGCCGTGGAAGCCAACGGCGACATTGACCCGTTCAAGTCTGCCGCCTCCGGCGCTATGAAAAGGGCCGTGGTGAATCTTGGGGTTGGTCGGTATCTATACGACTTGCCGGAAGCCTGGGCTGTCATCGACCCGAACGGCAAGTACGATGGCAAGACCAAGAATGGTACTCGCTTCCGCTGGAATCCTCCGCAACTCCCGGCTTGGGCTGGCGGTGGCGCTGACACCAACTACGCCGTCAATCAGCCTGCCGTGACTGACTTCATCGACACGCTCCCGACTGTTCCTGCTGTGAAGCCCAAGGCCGCTCCGCTCCCGGCTGGTACTGCTGATGACCCCACCATTCCGTTCGGCGATGCCAAGGGTCAGCCGCTGTCCTCCCTTCCGCTTAAAGGCCCGAAGGATAAGAAGTGCGCTGACCTGTACTACTGGGCTAAGGTGTATGTCCCCAAACCCTACAACGGAAAGATCTCCCAGAAGGACACTAACCTCAAGGCACGGGCTGAGGCGCTCTACGCCGCCGCCACCGCTCCCAAGGACGCTCCCGCTCCTGAGTCTGAAGGCGAGACCTTTGACGAAGTCCCGTTCTAACCTGCACATAATTCCTTATGTCCAGCCCCTACGACCCCCAAGAAGAAGCCAAGACTGTCGATGGTATGAACGGGTCTTCCCAGCCTACGGAGTTCATTACGCTCCAGGTGGTTGACGAAGACCCGGTCAGCCTGACCGATGACGAGATTATGGAGATCCTGCGCTACGCCGCACGCATCAACCGATGAGCAAGAAACTAGAAATCTACATCGAGGAACTGCTCAAGCAGATGGGCGAGCAGGAGATGGAGATCCAGATCGCTATGCTCCGCATCGAGCGTCTGACCGAGGCAGGCAATGCCCTCAATGCCAAGGTCAACGATGGTGCGCTCAAGTCCGAATGGGAGAAAGCCGTCAATGACCCTGTCCAGTAAACTTATCGATCCCAAGCGGGTGCGTGAACTGATGGCTGCTATGCAGCCTAAGGACGCACCTAAAGTAGTCGAGGTCAAGACGACCAGGCTGACTCCCGGTCAGCGCCTGGCTAATGCTTACGAGATGATCAAGAATACCCAGTGTACGCTGGGTACTTCTTCCCTCTCTTGGAAGGTATCAATCAAGGGCATCATCAAGTATGCCAAGGAAAACAATCTTCCCCTCCTCTGGCAAAGGCCGGAGTTAGATCAGCAGGCCAAGGCTATCGTTGAATCAGGTAAGTATACTAATGTGCGCCACGGCTTGCGTGTCCGTGTTGCATATCAGTTAGCCCTGAAGCACGGCGTTAGCAAGGCTTGCAGGCTTACCGGCGTTTGCAGAGAGGGGCTTTATGCTCACTGTCGTAGGTACGAAATCCCTACTCCCCTACAAGCCACAGGAATATCCAGATGAGCAAATATAATATCATTGCGATGGGTGACAACCACGGCGACCTAGCCTGTGAAGACACCCTCGACAAGGTGATGGAGATGGTGAAGCGGGTGAAGCCCAAGTACCGGGTACACCTCGGAGATAACTGGGATTTCAGGTGGGCGCGCCGGGGTATCGACAAGAATTCGTCCGAAGCCCGGGAAGGTTTCGAGGAAGACCTTGAGGCTGGCATCAAGTGGATCGAGCGTTACCGCCCTACCCACTTCCTGTTCGGCAACCACGATGACCGCATCCGGCAGATCATCAGCAGCACGGACTCGATCAAGACCCGGGAAGATATGCAGGAGATCCAAGACCGCATTATGCGGACGCTCCGCAAGGTTGGCTGCAAGGTCATCAAGCCGTATAGCGTCAAGCACGGGCGTGTGGTCATCGGCCCCCTAACATTCATCCACGGATTCTCTCACGGGCAGAATGCCCTACTGAAGGATGCCCGTGCGTTCGGCAGTCCCGGCGGAGGTTTCACGATGGGTCACCTCCATCGCCTTGAGCAGTTGAACAACGAATCCTTTGACGGCGGTGCGTCCTGGCTGTGCGGCTGTGCTATGCGTATTGACGAGGCCGAATATGCGATGCGGCACAGTTCTACGCTGCGCTGGCAGAATGGGTTTATGTGGTATCAAGTGGACGGCGACTCCTACATCGGCAAACAAGCCCACCGCTTCGGCAAGGGCTGGTACTTCCCGGCCTGATGAGTGACGATACCAAAGAGTGGCTGGCTAGTGAAGCCTTGCGCCTAGGCAACGAGGTTCGGGATCTGTCTATCTCCAACGCAGTCCTGCGTGACGACAACGCTAAACTCAAGGACGAGAACGAGGAACTGTATAAGGACTACGAGTCACTTGCCGATGAGCATACGAAACTCATCGATAGGAATAAGACCCTCAAGGACGAACTCCGCAAGCGGGCTTTGGACTCACTATCCGACATCGGGCAACTGGGAGAACAGTCGGCTGAAATCGCCCGCCTCAAGGCCAAGGTCGAGCGGCTCCGTCAGGCCGGGGATGCGTTGGAACAAGAAGTCATTGGTTGTTATTTTGAGCAAGATGAACCAGCAGACTCCGAAAGTCTCCGAGCGTGGCGAGCCGCCAAGGAGGACAAGCCGAGCGTATGAGTTTAGAAGCCCACCATCAGTTCATCTTGAATACAATGCAACGGCACGACGATATTGCTCGGAAGTTGATTCAAGAACTCGAAGCCGAGAACGCCCGCCTCAAGGCCGAGGTCGAGCGGCTGACTGATTGTCAGTCTGAGGCTGACCGATTGAAAGCCGAGGTCGAAGCACACGAAAAACGCTGGGCTGAAAGCGAAGATTTGATTTCGCAT
>Ga0315909_10004702_pt1 | contig 15977 bp, 15 predicted proteins | sample LakEriMetagenome_11_FD_203527 | JGI IMG/M metagenome (GOLD analysis project Ga0315909, IMG submission 203527) | Freshwater fungal communities from buoy surface, Lake Erie, Ohio, United States - Buoy 2 MA125 | ecosystem: Environmental > Aquatic > Freshwater > Lake | place: USA: Lake Erie, Ohio...
CGTAAATAGCATTCGCACAAATTGTCCAAAATTTTCTCTTGATGATCTCCAAATTTTTGCCGATTAGCGCCGTGACGAGTACGATTCTTCCATAAATCAAACAATTCTTCCAAAACCATTCTGGCAACTTTATCCATCTTGCTATCAAATAAAGCAGAAAAACTACTATCAATATAAACTTGCCTCTTGTAATATGAGCCAGCACGAAGTACCGCAAGCATTAATTCCTGTTGAAAATCATCCAGATCACATTGATGATTATTATTGGAGTTCTTGCGGGTTAACTGCCATGCAGCATAATAACACAACTGGCCAAATTTCTTTTCGAGACTTTTATACTCTTCAGATGTGATCGGAAAATTTAAATATATTGAACTCAAATTACACCTTCTTTTCTTTTCTCAAGTAAAACCATTTTATCCAGCGTTTTTCCCAACTTTGCAGTTGTTTTTAACTGTAAATTTGGCATCAGGTTCAACTTACCTTCAAGAGCTTTTTTTGCACTATAAAAAGCTTCCTGTATACTGTCTTTCTTAATTGCCAAGAAATATCCGTCATGCACATGAAACGCAACAGCGAAAATATCTTGAGCTTCTCTATACAATTTTAACAACGATTCCAAACAAATTAAAGCAGAAGGAGATTGTATTATAAAATTCCTTGCCTTATATGATTCCCCATCTATGAAATATCTTTTTCTCCTGAAACAGTCTTCAAGATAACCCTTAGAAGAAGCCTCATTTTGTGCAGCTTCAACATAATCAAAACTTTTCTTGAAGTATTTTTTGGCGTTATTAAAATATATTTCTGCCTGATCTATTGATATGTCTAATGACTTAGATAGGCCATTCTTGGTCTGCCCATATATAAGCGGGAGAAATATTTTTTTACCCAAATTTTTTGCATCTTCGTGATTCTTTACCCCAGTAACCTTTTCAAATATCTTTGAATATACATTATTATCAGGAGACTTTACAATATCAAGAAGCTCGGAGTCTTCAGACAATTCAGCCAAAACCGCAACTTCCATGTTCCGATAGTCGAATTGCATAAAATACTTGTAATTCGAACTATAAAATAAAAGATTTTTCTTCTCTTCTCCTAAAGAATGTGGATTGAAAACATTCTTCTTATTGCAAGAACATGAGAGCCTCCCATTCTCTTGCCCCTCAATGTTATAATTACTATAGACTATAGTTCCAGTATCATCATTCAATATAGGAAAAGATTCCATGAATGGAACAACTTTGCTTATTAAATCACGATAGTAACTTGAATATAGCTTGTATGTTTCTGCATCTTTTATCAGAGATTTAAAATTAGATAAGCCCAAATTCATATTACCCTTACTAGATTCAATTGACCTATAAGACTCGTACCAAAAAAGATCAATTACATTAGTCAAAACCAGTTCAGATCGACAGACACGACGATAATAAGAAAATAAAGATTTAAAATTATATCCAAGTATAAAAATTTTCTTAGAAGAAAAAACAGACTCGATTAAACGCAGAATAGAAAAGGAATTTTCCGAATTCAGGTCCAGAGTACGACTATAGCCAGAAATGCTCTGTAAACGAATTTTAAGGGCCAAATTAACCAAGGTAGTTGAATCAGGATCAGAAGGGGACCAGTCTAAAAATAAAATAGGCTCTTTGGAACCAACACTTAAAAACTCAGCGCATAAGGCTTCCAAGTCAATCATGGAATATTCCTATAAAGAAGGGAATCCAATAAGCATACAAAAACGGCACAATAAAACAAACTAAAATTTGGCTTATTATAAATCATTTAAAAATAAAACCAAACCGGGGGGCAGGCTTAAGGAGGTGTGAGAAAAAAAACTTAAATAAGTTTTCTCACAGCTACTTAAACCTTATTGCTAAGTATATAAACTTAGTCTTGGTTTAATGTGTCGATTTTAAGACGCTTAACCTGCACCCCTGTAATTAGTTAGACTAATTACTGCCTGCCGTTTTTGGCGAAGCACAGGCTCACCTTGTCTTCAAGTCGGTCATTAGGTTCCCGTATTACCTAATGGGCTTAGCAGGGAGTACCGCTCCGACAGGTTTTGATTTTAAAAATCAATTGAATAGAATTTTTAACAAATTCACTTCTTTCAATTTTTAAAATGATCATCGTTTGGGTTGACACTTCACCCTACTTGAATCACAAATGCATTATAGTCTATTGCCAAACATTTTGTAAAGTGTAAACTTGGAAATATGAAATACGACCCACATATGGCTCTGGAACTAGGACTCAATCAAGATGAGATTCTTGCCTACCAACTTTGTTGTCAATGGATTGAATTAACAAGAAAGATTTTACCAAATTATTGCCACCCAAGGGTAGCAAAAAAAGGAGATATTCGAAAAAGTATTGTTTTCAAACATATGTTGAAGTTTGTCAAAGCAAACAAAGAAACATTGAGTGGTTTTCAATTTGTTCTGTATATGAGAGCACAACTAGAAATAGCACACAAACTCCAAAAAGAAGGCCATCGTATACTTGTTGATCCCTCATTGTTGCATGGAGATAAAGCAAAGGCCCGATGGGCTGTGTGGAAAAAATTAATTAAGGAAAAAAGGCAAACTACAAAAGTAGCTTATGCTCATCTCGAAGCCAATGTGGTTAGTGAATTTGAACTTACTCTGCGTACAATAAAAGATTTATTAAAAGAAGATGTTTCTTTAGAAAATTATATTAAAGAATCTCCAAATATTTTGAGGTTTGTCATACTTAAAAAAATAAGTCCATTATATGTTTTTTGCTCGAAATGGATTCAGAAATTACCTGATCAAATAAGAACTGATATAATAGACCTATCGAACATAGAAAACCTAAAAGACTTTGACATCAAAGAATTATCAGATATGTACAATAAGTATTTTGGTTTTGAATTTTAATAGGTATATAGAGCGTTCATTATACACTCAACAATCTCACTATTTTTTTGTTTAGGAGAAAAGTATTCATCCCATTCACTAGGTTGGACTTGCCAAAGATGTTGTCTTGTAGGACTAGTAATTTCATTAGCCCAGCAACGAATCAATCCAGTATCCTTATCGTAATTCAGATGTATATCAAACTGCTCAACTCTTTTGGCAGATGGGGCCTCAACACCTTGTCCATTATATTGCAAGTATATTGTGTAATCATTTTCTCCATTTTGAATTACACCCTCAAAGTGCATACACCTAGGATGATTTGCTCTCACATGTTGAGCCATTTCTAAAACCAATTCTCTGGTGCCTTCAAAATTTCGTTCTCCACCTAACATCATTCTTTTATCCATTTCATTAAGCTTATCTGCAATTTTATTTGCTATCATATTTTCAATATGATCATCATTTTCTCCATTATGATTATAATCATTAATAAGTGGATATATTGAATAACAAAGTGGTATGTAGCTTCCCTCCAAAGTGGTTGCGACTTTTCTTAATATAATTTTAAGAGAGCCATATGGAGATACAACAACTTGCATTCTGTCTGCAACATCTCCGTAGCTCATAACATTTTCGAACAATCTTTGAGGCTTTTTATTATTAATTGATCCGAGCCATCCTAATTCGTCTAAAATGAGAGACACTTGTAGCGGTTCCAAAGGCTCTTCGGAATAAACTTTTGTTTTTTCAGTTGCTTTTGGTCCGAAATTTCCCACAAAACCGAACATTTGTTCCGGGGGGACACCAAGCCATTCCATAAATGTCATATTTTCTTGCATATATTATGTATAAATAAAACATGAATACTTTTTCAAATTTTAAAATTTGGATAGAATCTGAATCAAGAAATACATTTGATAATATCAAAGACGCACTTCTTATTCAAATACATCCTATAAAAGTTAAAGACAACAAAGAGCTTAATCAAAAGCGAATGAAAGAGTACGATCTTGATTTGTTGAAAGCAAAAATAATGAATTGGAAGATGTTTGAAGATTTATCCGACTTTACCAAACAAGAAATACTTAAAATGGTAGAAACTGGAAACGCAACTTTAGCAGAATTGGTTAAAACAATTCTTGGAGATTAAAAATCTAATACTTGTACCTCATGCCCTTGTTCTTTTAGTATCTTAATTCTTTTCATGCTATGCTTGTGCAAATATGGATTAATATCAAAAACAAAATCAATATAATTTAAGTCGTCTTTATCCTTGGCTGTTCTTAATCCTCTGCCCATTCTTTGGATAATCAAGTGATCTGCCTGACCCCCAGCAGCATTTACAAGGTTATGCACAAAAACATTAATTCCAGTATTAAAGATTCCTTGTGTAGCAATAGCAATGCAATTTTTAGATTTTTGTAGCTTTTTTATAACTTCCTGTCTGGTTTCATTATCATCTTTTCCTTGTACCCACAAGGCATGCGGAATTAATTGTTTCAGGGCATCCCCATGGGCAAGTCTTTCAACAAGAATGAGGGTTCGACCTTTCATATCCATGGTAAGGCCAACGACTTTTTGATGAAAAGCAGTATTTTCCACTAGGCCTTTTGTAACAGCGTCTATATAAATTTCATAATCTAATTGAGGTTCTTTAATCTTATAAAATGTGCATTTGCTTTTTGATAGCCTTCCTCGTTCCTGTAATTCTTTTGTAGTGATTAAACCTGTTTCAGTAGATTGAATTTTAAATAATGGGCCAAAAAATCCTTTAACATAATATTTCTGTATCTTATCTTTTTCTCCATATTTAAATGGTGTTGCACTAACCGCTATTCTTACAGAGCAATTTTTGAGTAACCTATAAACCTTTTTAGGTGCAGCTGACATCATGTCATGTATTTCGTCAACAAGTAAAACTTGAGTTTTTGGTAATATATCCAAAGCTTTTTCCATGGATTGAACTGTTGCTACAGTAAATGTATTCGGCTCGTTATATCCTTGCCAGATTCTACCTACATTGGGTAGGCCCCACTTTACATACTCATCGTAGTTTTGGGCAGCAAGGGTCTTTCTATTTTGCAAAATAAGAGTATTGGTTTCAGGAGGCAAAGACTTTAAAATAGATAACATAATTAATGACTTGCCAGCGCTAGTTGGAGCAAATATAATACCACGCTTATTTTTTATAGCTTGATTTGCTAATTCACATTGATAATCTTCGAGAGTGATTGGACTCATACCTTCAGGAAGCCATTGATTCATGAAATCAGGTGTAATTTTACTAATTGCAAAATCACATTTTGTCCTATTATCAACAAATTCTACTTTTTCATTAAAGTGTTTACATGCACCATAAACTTCTGGAAGCAGTCCAGTAAGGAATTTACCATTAGTTTGATTAAAAAAATTAGTATACCCATCCCACAGGCGCTGTCTGAATCTAGCATTGTGAAAATATGATCTATCTCTAAATCTCAAATTATCAAATAGAAATTTGAGTAATTCGTTATTGTTTGATGACAATACGCTAATGTCGTTGTTGACTATTATTTTAGTGCTCATGTTTTCCTTAAATTGCCCATACGATGTTTGTTTTAGCTCTTGAAGCAGCTGTGTATGCCCATCTTCTGTGATCCCAAAGATCACACTTTTCCTCAATCACGATGATTCTATTCCATTCATCACCTTGTGCCTTATGACAAGTGATACAATATCCATAATCAAAATAACCTTTATCCTTTTCGTTATTAGCAGATTCATGCAACTTATCTACCCCAAATTGAGGCATAAATGCTTTTACAGATATGATATTGTTGGTATCATCCTTGAATGTAATTATATTTCTAGCCGTATTTAATACTGTTCCTTGCATCCCGTTAAATATACCAAGTTTTTTATTATTTTTCAAGCATATAATCTTTTCATTCTTAACCACAGTCTTTTCATATCCGAGAAACTCCCTGACTTTTCTATTAATCAGATTTCTTGTTTTATTAAAAGCACATATGACCTGATCAGTTTTTGTAAAATCTTCTGTTTTTACAAGTCTCTTTGGCAATAACTGTACGGTGTCATCAAATTCCTTAAAAGATTTGGCATCGTTTCCTTTTCTAAGGAAATCAGCAAATTTAGCAATCGTGTTTGCATTACGGTGAATTGTTTCAAGAACAACTTGGGGACTTTTCATCAAATTAAATTTAGATTGCACAGGCTCTAGCTGCCCATGATCACCAAAAAAAATAATAGGAACACCAAAACTTAAAAGATCATCAAATATATCTTCACTTACCATACTGGCTTCATCAACAAACAGTCCTGAAAAATCAATTTCATTTTTAAATTTTCTTCTAAATTCAAGTTCTCCCTCATTATCGTAATACTCATATATAGTGGAATGTATTGTGGCAGCGTTTGCTATTCCTTTCTTTCTAAGTACATTTGCAGCTTTGCCGGTGTAAGCGCACACCTTAAAGTTTGCAAGTTTATTATGAAGGTGTGCAAGGCAAGTTGATTTACCCGAACCAGCAACGCCTCCAAGCGTCAAATATGGTTGTTGTTTATATTCCTTTAAAACAAAGTCTATAAGATTTTTTTGTTCATCCGTGAAGTTGTACATGTTTTTTTCCTGTGGTAAAAATCCAATAATAATTTAATTCTTGAGGATTTCAAGAGGCAATCATGGGACTCACAATAATAAGTCATTTCTACAACGAAGAGTATTTGCTCCCGTGGTGGTGTAAACATCATAAGCGAATTTGTGACGATGCCATACTAATAGATTACGGCAGCACAGATCGAAGTGTTGAAGTCATAAAAGAAATATGCCCTGAATGGACTATCGTAAAAACTACAAACAAGCACTTTGATGCAGCATCAGTAGACAGAGAGGTCGAGTACTATGAAAGAACTGTGTCTGGATGGAAACTGGCTTTGAATACAACTGAGTTCCTGTATGGCAATACAAAACAGCTTTTAAACATAACCGATCCAGAACAAAAGTACCTAGGAAATTATGTGTTCATAGATGTAAACGGAAATTTTGTACTGGACAAGAATAAGCCTTTACATGAGCAATGTTTCACAGGATATAAAGACTGGATGGATAGAACCAACATGTTGAGTATGTGCTTTCGTTCTAGCAGAAGCATACACAATAAAAATATAGAATATCCGATTGAAGGTGGAAGGCATTATCCTAATCAGCCCTCATTTTATGATTTATGGATATTTTATTACGGATTTTGTTCTATGGGTCCAGAAATGCAAATGAGAAAACTACAGATTCAAAACAAGATGTCTAACCAAGAAAAAGAAAAAACAGTCAATCATCCAAACAATGTCGATTGGGATGAATTGTATTGGAGATTGATCTTATTTCAAAGAGATGAAATACGGAATGTAAGGGAGGATGTTGAATGGATTGCAAGTTTCAATTATTGATTACATTAAAACCAAATGTACTTTTATATTTAATTTAAAGAGTGTAAATAAGCTACCGAATGAAAGGGCACTCAAATGTATGAAGAATTAGATAATGTTGTCCGAATTTTCAATAGCTTAGAAAAAAAAGCGGAAAGAATGGTTGAAAATCAAGCAAACCTTGGCAAGAAGGTAGACGGATCAATTAAAAATTCGCAAAACTTTTTAGACAAAATGACGGTAAAGAAACATAAAAAAAAGAAAAGCCACAAATAATAATTTATTTCTTTCCTCTTTGTTTTACTTGCAAATAAAATGTATAGCTATTTCTATTCCCCGGTGTTAGGCTTTTTGGAGATTGCCTATAAGAAACCATTAGCTTGGTATCAGGATTTTCATAAATCATGAAATCTTTCAATCTAGATAAAACACTTTGAATAAATTCTTTAGAGCCTGTAATACGCAAACCATCTTCCTGAATTGTTGATCCTTTATGGTCATATGAAATGGGCTTCAAAGCAAAAGGCATATTGGTTTGTACACCCTTCCAAAAATTCATAATCTCATCTTTACCCGCTTTCCAAGGCTTTATTTTTACAGCAGGTGTCGCAGGAGCAACCGTAGTAGCAGCAGGTGCTGGTCTAGGTTGGGGCACGGGATTTTCAACATCCTCGTTCAAACCTCTCCATCTGTCAAATTTGATCATATTATATTTATTGTTTATGGATCAAATTTGATTTGATTTGCTATAAATACTATCGATGAAAACTTTCAGGGAATATATACAGTATCTTTTCAAAGAAGAAGATGCACCGCCTCCAGATTTAGGGGCAGCACCACCCCCCGGAGGGCCACCGGCTGGAGGGCCTCCTGACATGGGAGGAGGACTGCCACCGGGAGGACCACCACCAGATATGGGTGGAGGTGCAGCACCGGCTGGGGGAGCACCCAAAACTAAAATGGATGTGTACGAAGTTTGGAAAGATTTATCTGACTATATCAAAGAAAAATTTCCACAAGACACTAATAAGTCGAAGTGATTTGTATTTGAATTTATTCGGATTGTTGGTATGATGCCTTCATGGCAAAAATACTTCTTTTCTCTGACATTCATGTTCACCCACATAAAAAGAGTCACAATCGTTTAAACGATTGTCTTAAGTGTTTGAATTGGTGTTTTGAGCAAGCTGTTGAAAATAATGTTGATGCAGTATTGTTTGGTGGTGACCTATTGCATGAACGACAGAAAATTGACTCTTTGACTTTTACAGAAGTTTTTAAAATACTTGAAAAATATCAAAATTACAATTTTAAAACATATTTGTTGCTTGGCAATCACGATATGTGGTTTTCAAGTAATTGGAATGTGAATAGCATTTACCCTTTTGGCGCACTTAAAAATTTTGAGACTGTTTGTGAAACCAAAAGTATAAAAATCATGGATGCGAATTGGCACTTCATACCTTACACTCATGATCCAATCAAAGAACTAGAGAAATTACCTTCGAATGAAGTATCATCAAGTTATTTACTTGCTCATATAGCTGTTGATGGCTCAAAGTTGAATTCAGCTGGATCAGTTTCTGATGTTGTCATCGAGCATGATGGAGACATGACCAAGGTAGACAGGAAGATTTTTTCCAATTATGTCCATGTTTACTTAGGACACTACCATAGCGCACAAAAGCTATCTAAAACAATAGAGTACATAGGTAGTCCTCTGCAACTTTCTTTCGGTGAGGCGCATGAGTCTAAACACATAATCTTGTTGGATACGCAAACAAATAAGATGAAGTATATTGATAATAATTTTAGCCCTAAGCACTTTTATATCAGAGAAGACCAGATAGACAATTATGATAAAGATGTGTTAAACCAATCGTTTGTCACAATTATTTCCGATGAAACGATTGACAGTAAGGCAAAAAAACAAATCGAAAAAAAAATAGAGAGTTTGAATCTTGCATCTGTGCAAATTCGACAAAATGCGAAAAAGCTTGAAGAACATGTTTTGCATGATGCAAAAAGCATTCTTGCTGATGAAAACAAATTGGTTGAAAAATATGTGATGCAGGTGAACCCCAATAAACTAGAAGAAGAGCTTCTGGTAAAAATTGGCATGAGCATCATTCATCACCAAGATAAAGACGGAGAATAACCATGAAAAAGATCAACTTCAAAAAGATGTATGCTGAAAATTTTATGTGTTTTGGCTCCGATGGAGTTTCTATAGACTTTTCAAATTTCAACAACATAGTTTTGATTCGTGGAAAAAATCTAGACACAGTTGAAAACACATCAATTACTGAAAAGCATTCAAGTAATGGTGCTGGAAAATCATCTATTCCAGCAATTCTTGTCTACGGGTTATATGGTAAAACTATTCGGAAACCCAATAAAATCAACCACAAAGACATAATCAATCAATCAGTTGGCAAGAAGCTTAAAGTTGAAATTTATTGGGATGACTACAAGTTACAAAGAACCAGAAAGCCAGACAGCCTTCGTCTTTGGAAAAGTTCTGAAGACAAGTGGGACGAATCCTCAGAAATAACACTTGGTGGCATGCCTGCTACACAAGCATTTATTGAAGATATTATCGGTATGTCTTATGAAACATTTATAAATGTCGCTGTGTTTACAGATGATTCATCAAGTTCGTTTCTAGAATGTGATGCAGCGGACAAAAGAGAAATAGTTGAAAATTTGCTTTCGTTAGAGAAATACAGAAAGTATCATGAAAATGCCAAGGTTTTGCAAAAAGCACATAAGGAAACTATAAAAAATTTAGAAAAAGATATTTCATTCTGTCAAAAAAGTCTTTCTGACGAAGAATTGAATTTGACTAGATTGAAGAAGTCACAAGAAGATTGGAAAGAAAATAAAAAATCAGAGCTACAAAAGTTAAAACTAGCTATCGAAATTTTATCTGATGAAAAAGAAAAAGCATTAGCTGACGATTCTGAACATAAAAAGTATGAACAAGTAGTAGAAAAAATTACGATACTGGAAAAAAATATAGCTGATTTGGATGATAGTCTACAATCTCATGAAAAAAACGAAACAACTTTTTCTGAATTAGCTTCTAAAATGAAGTCTGCATTTGATTCACAAACAATAGTTTGTTCGGACATTCGTACTGAAATCAGGGATTTAGATTCAAGCATATTTAAAGCTAATTCAAATATAACAAAAATTGAAAATCTGGAAGATGGAGTTCAATGCTCCCATTGTCTTTCTGTCGTGAACAAAGAATCCCACGATTTAGTTTTGCAAAACTATAAAAATGAAGCTGCAAATTACACACAAGAAAAACAATCAAAGACTGAAAAGCTTGCATCAGAAAAAGAGAAATTAGATAAAATAGATCAAAATTATAAAGTTTGTAATCAAAAGTTAAATTCTATAAAAGATGCAATCAAAAAATGCAATCAAGACAAATCTACTTTTTCGAAAGAGTTAAACGAACTTTTGAAGATAAAAAAACCTGAAGAAAATCAAAAAGTAAAAGCTATCGAGCAAAAGATAGAAATAATAAAATCGCAAATTACTGAGAAAATTAAGGAAGCTTCGGCAGGGAGTCCGTATTCAAATCTAATCGAAGTTTCTGAAAACAATATAAAAGATATTTCAGCTAACAAAGATATTAAAGATAGGGAATATAATAATCTTTCTGAAACTACCAAATACTTCGACTATTGGATTACAGCATTTGGTGATTCGGGAATTCGCAAGTATGTTATTGACGAGATCGTTCCGGCTTTAAATGCGAACATAGACTATTGGATGCAATTTTTGATAGAGAATAAAATAACTCTCAAATTCAATAATGAATTTGAAGAGACAATTGAAAAGTATCCAACCGATGAAAAAATTTACAATTATGAAACCATGAGCAATGGACAAAGAAGAAGAATAAATTTAGCTGTTAGTCAGGCTTTTGCACATGTTATGTCTTTGAATTCTGGTAAAACTCCAAATATTGTATTTCTTGACGAAGTTACATCAAATGTTGATCCTCAAGGAGTAAGTGGGATTTACAACATGATTTGTGAATTGAACAAAGAAAAACAGGTTTTCATCACTACTCATGATCATGATTTGATTGATTATCTCAATGGTTGTGACACTTTGGATTTGGTTATGGAAAAAGGTTTGACAAAAATCGAAAAATAAATTTAATTGAATAAAATAACGAACCAAGTTATAAATAACTTCCCAACAATTTAAATGAGGCAAACAGCATGTCTAGTAAAAGAAATATTTTTGAAAAAAGAGTCGCATTTAAACCATTTGAATACCCGGAAGTTAGCGAGTATAAAAACGCAATAAATCATAGTTATTGGCTAGTAAGTGAATGGAATTTCATAGGAGATATACAAGATTTTAATGTTAAGCTTTCTGACATAGAAAAAAGCGTTCTTAAGAATGCCATGCTTGCTATTTCACAAATAGAAATATCTGTCAAAAAGTTTTGGACGAAGCTTGGAGAAAGATTTCCAAAAGCAGAGTTCGATCAAGTTGGTGTGACATTTGGGGAGTCAGAAGTAAGACATAGTGATGCGTATTCGCATTTACTAGAAATCCTTGGCATGAATAATGAATTCGATCAGTTGTTACAAAATCCAGTAATTCAAGGAAGAGTTGATTATTTAACAAAATATTTGAAAGGCGCTTCAGACAACAGCGACGAAAACTATACTTTGACATTAACTTTATTCTCTATCTTTATAGAAAATGTTAGTTTATTCTCACAGTTTGTTGTGATAAAATCTTTCAACAAATATATGAACTGTCTTAAAGATATTGATAATGTTGTGCAAGCAACACAAAAAGAAGAAACATTACATGCTCTTCTTGGTGTTTATATAATAAAACAAATACAAAAAGAATTCCCAGAGTGGTTCAACGAAGAATTTTATGAAAAGCTCTACCGTGCTTGTAAAAAAGCATACGAGGCAGAGGCAAAAATTATCGATTGGATTTTTGAAGCGGGAGAACTTTCATTTCTCAAAAAGTCGGTCGTTAAAGAATATATCAAGCATAGGTTCAATGAAAGTCTTCAAATGATTGGTGGAAATAAAGTATTTGATGCTGACCCAAAGGCAGTAGCAGAGCTAAAATGGTTTGAAGACGAAATTCATGCAGAAGTCAACACAGACTTCTTTCACAAGAAACCAGTCACTTACAGCAAGTTTTCAAAATCATGCACAGCGGAGGACTTATTCTAATGTCAGATTACAGATGGCTCACAGAACTTTCCCGTATTTTCTTGGAAAGAGACTATTTGGTAGACGGGCAAACAGTTGATAACAGAGTAGATGAAATCTGCAATTGTGCAGAAAAAATACTGAATAAACCGGGATTTGCAGCAAGATTCAAGGAGAATTTCAAGAAAGGCTGGTACAGCCTTTCTACCCCAATATGGACTAATTTTGGAAACGACAGAGGTCTTCCAATATCTTGCTTTGGATCGACACTAGGCGATTCCATGGAATCAATTGCTTTCACATGGGCAGAAGTCGCTATGATGACCAAATATGGTGGAGGTACTTCTGCCACATTTGGTAATTTAAGACCAAGAGGATCGTCAATTCGTAAAAATGGGACTAGCTCTGGTTCAGTCCATTTTATGCAGGCTTTTGAAAACCTGATTCAAATAGTCAGCCAAGGCTCTACCAGAAGAGGTAATTTCGCAGCCTACCTGCCCATAGATCATGGCGATATCATGGAGTTTTTACAAATAAGGACTGAAGGTTTTCCGATACAGGATTTGTCATTTGGAGTCTGTGTTCCAGACTACTGGATGCAAGAAATGATCGACGGAGATACCGAAAAGCGAAAAGTATGGGCCAAAGTACTCGAAATGAGGTCGAACTTTGGATATCCTTATATTTCTTTTATTGATAATGCTAACAATAATACTGCTGATTGCTACAAACAACAAGGTTTGAAAATTACTCACTCAAACCTTTGTAACGAAATATATCTTCCAGACAACGAAGAAGAGTCTTTCGTATGTGATTTGAGTAGTATGAATATTCTTTATTATGATGAATGGAAAGATACTGATGCTGTAGAGCTTTTAGTATATTTGCTTGATGCAGTAATGACAGAATTTATTGACAAGGCTAAGAAAATAAAATTCATGGAGAGGTCTGTCCGGTTTGCCGAAAGGCATCGTGCGCTGGGCATCGGCTGGCTAGGCTGGCACAGCTACCTCCAAAGCAAAATGATTGCTTGGGAAAGCATGGAAGCCAAATTCCATAACACCACTATTGCCAAAAATATAAAAGAATCTGCATATAAGGCAAGTGCTAAGTTAGCTCAAGAATATGGTGAGCCTGAAGTTTGCCAAGGATATGGCAGAAGAAATACCACGCTTCTAGCTATTGCTCCAACAAAATCATCAGCCTTCATACTTGGTCAAGTTTCAGAAGGTATTGAGCCTCACAGAACTAATTACTATATCAAGGACTTGCAAAAGGGTAAGTTCACGGTAAAGAATCATGAGCTTGAAAGCCTTTTAGAATCAAAGGGCAAGAATACTGATGAGGTTTGGAAAAGCATTCTTATGAATGCTGGTAGCGTTCAACATCTTGAGTTCTTGACGGAACATGAAAAAAATGTTTTCAAAACATTTGCAGAAATTAGTCCGAAAGAAATTGTGATTCAAGCAGCACAGCGCCAAAAATATATTGACCAAGGACAATCGTTGAATCTTATGATTCATCCATCCATACCTACCAAGGATGTAAATGCCTTATTAGTTGACGCTTGGAAGATGGGTGTAAAAGGTTTTTACTATCAAATATCAATCAACGCAGCACAAAACTTTGCAAGATCAATTCTAACCTGTACCTCTTGCGAAAGCTGATGCACAATAAACTACAAATGGTCCTAATCAATCTTGACTCGGACTTCGAGCCATATGGTTCGAGGTCTAGGTCAGATGATTGGGGACCAGATTGTAGTTGTGGATGCAAAAACTTTATTAAATTAGAAGGAAAATTAGGATCGGATTGGGGTGTTTGTTGCAATCCTAAAAGTCCTAGAAAGGGACTTTTGACTTTTGAGCATCAGGGATGTTCTTTTTTTGAAGAATAAAATTTAATACACTCAATTAAATGAAATAATAAAAATGTTGATTCACTTTGTACTTTCTGTACAATTGAAAAAACCAGTCACAGGGAAAAAATATGGCCAAGTACATTGTTGTTTGCGGTGGTGTTATTAGCGGTACTGGCAAGGGAGTTTCAATAGCTAGCCTTGGACTTTTATTGTCATTAAGAGGCCTTAAAATAGTCCCTATTAAGTTCGACCCCTATCTAAACACGAATGCTGGTGTTTTGGCTCCAAGAGAGCACGGAGAGGTGTTTCTGTGCGACGATGGGTCTGAAACAGACCTTGATCTTGGAACCTACGAAAGAATTATCAATTGCCAAGTAAGTTCAAAAAACATACTTACTTCTGGTACTGTATATAAAGAGATACTAGACGAACAAGATAATGGTAAATACTTGGGTCAAACAGTTCAAATAGTTCCACATGTTACTGATAAAATTATTAATAGATTGCTAGACTTAGGTAAAGATGCAGATATTGTTTTAATCGAAATTGGTGGGACTGTGGGCGATTCGGAATCATATCCGTTCCTTGAGGCAATTAGGCAATTTAAACAAAGAAATTGGAATGATGTAATCATTTCTTTAGTGGCACCAGTTTTGTGGGTTCCAACTATTAAAGAGTTCAAGACCAAACCATTTCAACAAGCGGTTCAACAAATGCAAAGCTCTGGCCTACAGCCAGAAATATTATTCTGTAGAACAGACCGTGAAATACCAAAGTCTATTATGGACAAGATTTCAAACTTAACTAATGTTCCAAGGTCCGCAGTATTCGAGGCTCCTGATGTCAAATCTGTTTATCAAGTTCCAATAGAATTTTATAATCGACATGTTGATGATCTAATTATAGACAAGTTTCATCTTACCCGAAACGGAGTCAGAATTCATAAATATCGTGACTTGGTAGAAAAGTATATCGGTAATGAAGAATTAACGACTGTCAGAATTGCCGTTCTGAACAAATACGATAACTGTGATGAGGCATATTTAAGCCTTAAAGAGGCCATTTTTCATGCAGCAGTAGCCAAAAATGTTAAAGCTGAAATAGTATGGATAAATGCCGATGAAGCAGAGGCATGCAAAGATGCCAAGTGCTTAAATAAGCTATTCGAAAACATAGACGGACTAATTGTTCCCGGTGGATTTGATGTTCGTGGCGTAGAGGGAAAGATAAAAGGGATTAAATATGTACGGGAAAAGAAGATACCATTTTTAGGAATCTGTTTAGGTCTTCAATGTGCTGTTATTGAGTTTGCTAGGCACTTAGGATTGGATGAAGCTACTAGTGAGGAATTTGATCCGAACACAAAGCATCCTGTCGTTCATTACATTCCGGGACAAGAAAAAATCACGAAGAAGTCAGGGACTATGAGACTTGGCTCATATGCCTGTGAGCTATCAAAAGATTCATTGGCATATGATTTATATAAAAAGAAGACAATACACGAAAGACATCGGCATCGTTATGAAGTTAACGATGAAATTATCAATGTTCAAGGTTTTGAAAAAAAGGGCATGAAAGTGACGGGAAGAAACC
>Ga0315909_10004706_pt1 | contig 15973 bp, 13 predicted proteins | sample LakEriMetagenome_11_FD_203527 | JGI IMG/M metagenome (GOLD analysis project Ga0315909, IMG submission 203527) | Freshwater fungal communities from buoy surface, Lake Erie, Ohio, United States - Buoy 2 MA125 | ecosystem: Environmental > Aquatic > Freshwater > Lake | place: USA: Lake Erie, Ohio...
CAGGATCACAAAATTTTACTTCTAACGGATCATTTACTGTGCCTAATGGTGTAAAACAACTTACTATTACTGCAGTCGGTGGTGGCGGTGGAGGTGGCGGAGGTGCTACTGGAGCGGGTCAAACAGGAAGCACTTCTTTTAAAGATATTAGAACCATCAATGTTAATCCTGGTGAAACACTTACTATTACAGTAGGTGCTGGTGGTCAAGGTGGTAGATCAGGTATTTCTAATTGTGGAGGTGATGCTGCAACATGGAATAGTATTAACAATGATCCCGCACAAAGAAAAGGTCAAGGTGGTACAGGATATACAAACGGCGCTGCTGGTAATGGAAGAAGTTGTATAAACTCATTTAGTACAACTGGTGGTTGGGCTGGCGGTGGCGGTGGATCAACTGCTTATGTATACTCAGGTGGAACAATTATAGCTGGCGGTGGTACAGGCGGTGTTGGCGGAGCGGATTCTGTAGGGTTCCAAGCTTCTGGTGGTAGTGGTGGTAATTCAGGCAGTGGTAACCAAGGTGCTACAGGCGTAACCGGCGGTGCAGGTCAAGGAGCTACATATGCTGGTGGATACGGAGGAGATGGTTCTGCGGGTTCTGTAAATATTGTATGGTAAAGTATATGAAGATTATTATTGGAGTTTTAATTACACTTTGTCTTATCTGGTGCGTACATCATGCTCACGCAGAAACAACGACAATCAATCAAAAAGGGATGCCAGTTCCCTCTGCTATGGCACCTAGTATGTCTGCGTTTTCACAAGATGTTTGTGCAGTGCCAGTCAGTGCAGCGGGTAACTTAGGTTTTATTTCTTTAGCAGGTGGTACTGTTTTACTTGATGAGAACTGCGTCAAAATTAAGTTAGCAAAAACATTAAACGATTTAGGACTCAAAGTGGCTGCCGTATCGGTGCTATGCCAAGATCCAAAAGTATGGGAAGCGATGGAGATGAGTGGTTCACCTTGTCCTATGGGTGGTGCAGTAGGCTATACAGCTAAAAAAGCATGGTATGAAAAAGATCCTGAGAAGTTTAGAAAATTGTATGGTCAGAATTACACTCTTCCTACTCCTACTTCTACTAAGGAATAACGCATATGCTTGGTACTGTAATTTCCAGCCTGATAGCCAAGGTAACATCATTCCTGGATCTATGTCTTGCGTTGGTATCTCAAATGATGACGCTTTACAGAACCACTATTGCGGTTGGTTTAGACCGAATGATCCTTATTGCGCAATATATCAAGTCCCAGTATGTAGCCCTCAAGTTGAGTATCAAACCTTGTCTTGCCCGGTTAACCAGAGCGGTGCTATTAATGAAACTAGGTCTTATGAATGTTCTACACAAAGTTGGACAGGTTGGACAACAACTTCTAATAACTGTACGCCAGATCCTCCAACGTGTATTGAGTCTACTGAAACGAGACAGCTAACATGTCAAGCTGGCTACGAGGGATTATTACAAGAACAAAGAACTTCGATTTGTTCAGATCCGTATGGTTCGCCAACTTGGACTGCATGGTTGGAAATATTAGATACTTGCAAGATGACAGCAGTGAACGTAAACAATGTGGCTTCACCGATAAGCCCAATAAGTCCTTTGAATCCGATAGTCACAACTGCGCCAATCATTCCGCCAGAACCTGTAATTGTACAGGACATGACTGCATTGACAACGACGGAAACACCAGCTACTTCGGTAGCAACAGTAAAAAGCGAATCAAGTGGGGGGACATCTGCACCAAGCCCCGTTACAAGTACTACGACGACGTCGGGTACAGGGAGAGCACCAGAAACACCGAAGGGTAAAGATTTAGTACCAGGTTTTGGCATTGTATTATCGATGCAGCTTTTAAACGCAGGCTACAATATGCAGCAAGCGCAGATAGAAGAATCAATTAAACTTATACAGGAACAAGAATATGGACGACAACAAAACATACTCCTTGAATTTATCAGCGCAAATGATACTGGGGATTATATTATCCGTGCTAGTGCCAATAGGTGGCGCAGTATATTACGGGATAACCCTCTTCAACGATTTGACCTCGACGATTGAGGAAGTTAAAAAGATGAGCTCTGTTGAGACTCGGATTATAGTTTTAGAAGATAGATCACGTTCTACTGAGAGGCAACTAGTTGATGTGATGATGTCTAACAATCGAGCATTAGAAAAAGCAAACGAAGCTTATGGTCGTGCTATTGAAGCTAATAGTGTTGCTAAAGCTACGCAAGATAAAATAACAGATACAGTAACAAATGTTAAAGACGAAATGAAACAACTACGAAAGGCAATGGTAAACCCATTGAATAACTAATATGCTATCAATTATCTCAGCAATACTCGGTATAGGTTCTTCAGCCTTACCTAACGTTTTATCCTTCTTCCAACAAAAGGGAGATCAAAAACACGAACGTGAAATGGCGATGCTACAAAATCAACAAGCTATGGCTATGGCAGAGAAAGGTTTTGTGTCTCAAGAAAAAGTAGCCGCGATTGAGTTAGAAGGTACGTACGCAGAAACGTACGCTCAAGAACGTGTAGCTTTATATGACCACGATAAACAGTTGATTGAAAAAGCATCTCAAAATGTAGTTGACTTAAATGCTAAGGTAAGACCATTTATTACATTTATGTTTGTAGGCTTACTTGTGTTTGTAGATGTATTATCTTTAATATGGGTTCTTTACTTAACATCACAAAATCCTGACTTAGATTTCTTTTTAACTGCAATAGATAAAGTTTTTTCAACTGAGGAGATGAGTATTCTAGCGTCCATTATTGGGTTCTGGTTTGGATCTCGTCAATGGGAAAAATACAATAGCAAATAATGAAGACTTCAGAACGTGCTATCAAGCTTATTAAACATCATGAAGGCGTTCGTAATCGGCCCTATCGTTGTCCTGCTGGGTTGTGGACTGTGGGCGTGGGTCATCTTATTGGTGATGGTAAATCGTTGCCTGAATCTTGGAATAGACTTTTTACGAAAGAAGAAATAGATGGAATTCTTAAACGGGACCTACAACGCTTTGAGCGCGGAGTACTTAAGATGTTACCTAACGTGCCTCTTAGACAACATGAATTTGATTGCCTTGTATCTTTTTGCTTCAATTTGGGCTTGGGGACATTTCAAAGGTCAACACTCCGTCAAGCGCTTCTTAGGGGCGATAAAAAGGCGGCTATGGAATCGTTAGTGAAATATTGTCGTGCAGGTGGTAAAATACTACGAGGTCTACAAATTCGTAGAATGGACGAGAATGCACTCTTTGAGGGTAGATAATGGCATTAAGTAAATTAGTATTTAAACCCGGCGTTAACCGAGACCAAACTAACTACGCATCAGAAGGTGGTTGGTATGAAACTCAGCTCGTTCGTTTTAGATCAGGCTTCCCTGAAAAGTTTGGCGGTTGGACTGTATCTAACTTAAATGCTTATACTGATTCTGCTCGTGCTGTATTCTCATGGTCAACAACTGACGGATCTAATCTATTAGGCATCGGCACTAACTCAAGAGTTTATGTAGGTGCAGGTACAACCTTATATGATATTACACCTATTTATGCTACTTATACTACATCTACCATTCCTGACACAGATAATTGTATAAGCACAACAAACGGTTCTAAAACAGTTACAGTTACTCTAACAGGTAATGGTGCTACTACAGGAACTTATGTGACATTTAGCGGTATTGCGGGGCCTACTATTGGCGGTATACCTGTGACTGAAATGAACACGACAGTGCAAGTGACTGCGCTTGATTCTAATACATTTACATTCCAAGCTACAACAACCGCAACGTCTACAACAACAGGACAAGGTGGTACGGGTATTACAGCTATTGTTTATATGCCAGCTGGGTTCCCTATCGCTACTGCCGGTTATGGTTGGGGCACTTCTACTTGGAGTCGGAGCACTTGGGGTTCTGGATCAACATCACCTATATTCCAACCTGCACGTCTTATCTTTATGGATAAGTTTAATAATGATTTAGTATTTAATACACAATTTGATACTGTGTCAGGTACAGGTGGTGAAATTTATTATTGGACATATAACACAGCGTTTAGTAATGATGCAGTTTTATTAAAATCATTGGCAGGTGCGGTTGCAGTTCCACAAAAAGTGACTAAAATATTATTTACACCACAAGGGTTCTTACTTGCGTTAGGTTGTACTAATTATGACGCCACTGCATCTGCACCAGATTACTTAGGTACTTATGATCCATTACTTATTCGTTGGTCTAATGTTGATCCTGATATTGGTCCTGAGCCTGAAAATTGGCAACCTTTAACTACTAATTCAGCAGGGTTCTTGCGGCTTCAATCAGGTTCAAGAATTGTAACTGCAATTAATACCCGACAAGAAACTTTAGTATTTACTAATACATCATTAACTTCTATTCAATTTTTAGGTACGGCTGAAGTATTTGGTTTACAAGAGTTGTCTCATAACATTTCTATCATTGGGGCTAATGCACTTGTAGGTTCTAACAACATTACTTACTGGATGGGCCGTGATAGATTCTATACATACTCTGGCCGCGTAGATACATTACCTTGTACAATCAGACAATACATATTTACTGATATTAACTTTACTCAAAGTGCACTTATTTTTGCAGGGGTTAATAATAAATTTACAGAGATTATTTGGTTTTATTGTTCTGCTAACTCATCTGAAATTGATCGATATGTTGTATTTAACTACCTCGAAAACATTTGGTATTACGGACAACTATCAAGAACTGCATGGATAGATTCTGGCGTATTTAATAACCCTGTAGGACTATCTAATGGCTGGGTATATCAACATGAAAACGGCACAAACGACGGACAACCTTTAGGAGCACCTCCACTACCAATTACTTCCTATATCCAATCTGCTGACGTTGATATTGATGATGGTGATAAATATATGCTTATTCGTCGTGTGATTCCAGACATTAACTTTAGAGGTTCTGATACTAATAACGAAGTTACAGGGGCTCCAATTATTCCTGAAGCAGATATTACTGTGGGAGTTCGTAATTTCCCAGGCGCTTCTAATGCTACTATAAATGCTGAAGGTCAACCAACAGGTGCTACGATTGTGACTGCAACTGCTACTGTAGATCAATATACCAACCAAGTATTTATTAGAGCCCGTGGTCGTCAAATGAATTTTAGAATTGGATCAGATACAGTAGGTACACAATGGCAACTAGGTTTACCAAGAGTTGATGCACGCCCAGACGGAACGAGAAACTAATGGCTGAAGTAGTAATTAAAGCCACTAAGGCCCCCAACTTACCTATACCTACTATAGCGTATAGTCAAACACAACAAGAAACTTTTAGTAATGCATTACGTTTATATTTTAATACCATTGATTCTTTTACTTCTAATTTAAATAATAGTGCTGGAGGGTCTGGTTTAAGCTTTCCTCACATAGCTGCATCAGATACAACTGATCAATATGCAACGGCTAGTAATACACCTACTATAGTTAAATGGAATACATTAGACTCTGGTTTAGGTTTTACATTAAATCCTTCTTATTCTGCTACAGCTTTAAACGGTGGTATTTATAAAATAGATTATAGTTTACAATATGCTAATACGGCTAATGCAGCACATGATGTAATTGTTTGGTTACGTATTAATGGATTTGATGTTGCAGGTTCAGCCAGTAAATTTACTCTGCCAGCTCGTAAAAGTGCAGGTGTACCTAGTTTTATATTAGCGGTATCTTTCGTAGAGTTTTCTTTAAATGCAGGGGACGATATTGAACTCTATTGGGCAACTGATCTAGCTTATAATCCAGTAGGACCTGTTGATGGAGTATATATGGAATACGCACCAGCTCAAACTGTGCCTTACCCTCATCCTTCAATTCCCTCTGCAATTGGTACAATTACCTTTGTTTCAAGAATATAAATATGATATTATTAGCGTATATTTAAGGACTTTCAATTATGACAACATCCCACACAGCACAAGGTTTAGCTTCCCTAGGTCGTAACGGCGACTCAATGCTCGTTCATATGAGCCCAGAAGAAGTAGGTGGCCTTCAACAAATAGGTAATTCATTAGGCATTAAAATGTCTACTAACCCTCATACAGGCATGCCAGAAGCATTTAGCTTTGGTGATTTCTTTACTTCGTTCTTACCTACTATTGTAGGTGCCGCTGTTGGTGGCCCAGCTGGTGCTGGATTTATGTCTTCAACGATGACTCCTATTTTAGCCGGTGCTGGTACAGGTGCTTTGCTTGCTGCAGCTAAAGGCGATGACCCATTAATGGGTGGTATTATGGGTGGTATGGGTGGTTATGGTGGTGCGGGATTAAAAAATACTGTTACGAATGCGTTTGGCGGGACCACTGCACAATCTATGGGAGATCTAGTTAACAAAGGTGTTACTAATTTAAATCCGACTATAGGCCAGTCAGGTATTGTAGGGTCAACAGGACAACTAGGTCCTGATATGAGTTTTGGCGTTGCAGGTAAACAAGCCGCAGATTTAACGACTCAGGCTTTACCTAATTTTGCAGCAGCTCCTAATTTTACTCCTATTCCTCCAACATCTACGGCAACTAATATATCTCAAAATTTAAGTGACTTAGGATCAGGCATTAAAAACTTAACAGGTTTTGGGGATATGTCAGCTGGTGATGCATACAAAGCCTTTACTGATGCGGGCGGTTCTGCAATGGATTTAGCTATGCCCGTAGGCGGTGCAGTATTAGCTGGATTAGAGCCTTCTGATTTAGGTTATGGACCAGGTAATCTTTATGATGATCCAGACAAAGGTAAATACAGAGGTCCACAAGGTCAACTTAATTTAAGTGATAAATATGATACAGGTCTTCGCTTAGTTGCAAAAGGTGGAGCAATCAAATCATATGCATTAGGTGGAGCTATTAATACTAATCCTTCAGTGGGTGGTGGTTTATCTGATTTATATAATAGACCTGAAGGCATAGCACCACAAAGTATTTCAAGCGACGCTTATGGATTAGGTAGATTAAGTGATCTAGGTAGTGAACAAGCTAGATACCAAGCACAAACATTAGGTTATGCTATGGGTGGTTTAACAGCGTTAAAAAGCGGTGGACAACCAGGTGGCTATTTAGATGGTGAAGGTGATGGCATGAGTGATTCAATTCCTGCTACAATAGAAGGTAAACAGCCAGCTCGTTTAGCAGATGGCGAATTTGTAATCCCTGCAGACGTTGTTTCTCATTTAGGTAATGGTTCATCTAAAGCAGGATCAAAACGATTATATGCGATGTTAGATAAAGTAAGACACGCACGTACAGGAAATAAAAAACAAGGTAAAGAAATTAAGGCAGAGAAATACCTACCTGCATGAACACCGTACAAATCGTAGCACCCAACAACGTATATAATGTTTGGGGAGATATAAAAGAATATTTAAATGCATCTATTAATGTAAGTGGTGGTGATTTTACATTAGACCAATTAAAATTATTATTGGTACGAGGTGAGCAAACTTTATTAGTGTCCGTTAATGAGAACAATAAAATAAACGGCGCTATGACTGTAGAATTTATTAACAACGCTAATGCAAGAACTATGTTTATTACTGCGTTAGGTGGTAGTGGAATCGTAAATGATCAAACGTTTAGCCAAGTAGAAGTGTGGGCTAAAATGCAAGGTGCTACAAAAGCAAGTGCATGGGCACAAGAAGCTCAAGCAAGACTATATAAACTAAAAGCAAATTTTAATACCGTGCGAATGGTTGTGGAGAAAGACTTATGAAATTATTTAATTTGTTTAGCTGGGTTCAAGACCTAGTAGAAACATTTACATTTTATGGCGGAGGCTCTAAAGGAGGCGGAGGCGGAGGTAACACGACTCAAACTTCGTACTCTACAAACTTGCCTGAATATGCTAAACCATTTTATGAAGAGCTTTTAAAACAAACAGGTAAACAAGTTTATCAAACAGATGCAGCGGGTAATGTTACAGGCGTTAAAGAATTTACACCATATACAGGCGAACGTTTAGCAGGGTTTACTCCAGAACAACAAGCGGTTCAACAAGAAGTAGCAGGATTGCAATCTCCAGGCGGTTTTGGTACAGCGGCTTCTGGATTAGGTATGGGTACAGGTTTAGGTTTTGGTGCAGCTGGAGCAGGATTAGGTCAAGCTTTTGGTTATTCTCCTACAGCTATTTCAGGTGGTAGATTTACTCCGGGCGCTGCAGCATATTATGCTAGTCCATATCAAGAAGCAGTAACAGATGTTGCAGTGCGTGAAGCTCGTCGCCAAGGTGATATTGAAAGATCTCGTGGTGCAATGGGTGCTATCGGTCGTGGTACATTCGGTGGCGCACGTCAAAGTTTAATGCAAGCTGAACAAGATAGAAACTTAGCACAAAACATAGGAGACATTAGAGCTAAAGGTGCTCAAGCTGGATTTGAAAATGCACAAAAAATGTTTGAAGCAGATCAAGCACGTCGTATGAAAGCGGCTGAACTTGGTCAACAAGCAGGGCAATTCAGAGCAGGACTTGGTAAAGATATTGGTCTTGCTGGATTACAAGCTGGTATGGAGGGTGCTGCTAAAACAGGTGCATTGGCTGCAACTGAACAAGTATCTAATCTTGAAAGACTTAAAGCACAAGCAGCAAGTGCCGGTGAAAAACAAGCGTTACAACAAGAAATTAACAATCTTCAATATCAACAGTTTCAAGAACAACGTAACTTTCAAAAAGCTCAACTTGATTACCTCAGTAATATTCTTCGTGGTAACGCAGCGGCGTTGGGTACTACTCAAGTGCAGTATGCACCAGCTCCGAGCTTAGCTTCACAATTAGGTGGTGTTGGTTTAGCAGGTCTTGGTCTTTATAATATCTTAGGAAATAGATAATATGAACATTATTAAACTACAAAATATGTTACGCGGTGTTGCTGATGAAGCACTTATTAATTATGTTCGAAACCCTCAAGGCGAAGTGCCTAGCTATTTGGCATTATCAGAATTACAACGTCGCAAAGATACACGTGCTAAATATCAAGCAGATCAAGTTCCTGAATCAAGTGTAGCGGAAGACGTCACTCAAGAAGCTCAACCCAGCGGCCTTGCGATGCTAGCTAAAAACCCTACTCCTCAAGGTGCTCCTATGTCGCAAGGTGTCGCTGACCTACCTGTTGATGACTCTATGTACCAAGAAGATAGCTTTGCTGCAGGTGGTATCGTTGCATTCGCTGATGGTGGTATACTAAAAAAAGCAAGAGACTACTTACTACCTCCATCACCAACGACGATGAGAGACTTACAAAGTAAAACTAGATTAAGTCCATTTATGGGTGGTATGGGAGACATGGATGCCTATCAATATGCAGACCCTAATTACCTACTCAAAAAACGTGAGATGCTCTATAGACAATTAGATGTGCCAGGCGCAGATAAAAATGCTATCTATGCAGAAATTAATGCACTTGATCAACAAACAGTTCGTCCTGCAGGTGGTTATGTGCCTACAGAAAAAGCTGCTATGACAGATGCGGAAGTACAAGCTAAAAATATATTAGCCCAAACAACTCCTCCTCCATCTCCTGTAGTTAATCCATACGCAATGGATACATCTATACCTAGACCACTTAGTGTAGAAGAAGCCATGAAACGTCAAAATGAGGCTATGGCTTTAGCGGGTGTTGATCCAGACTTCTTTAAAAAACAAGCGGCAGAGTTATTAGAACAAAGAGAAGCACTCAAAGCTGAAAGATCAGAAGCAGGTAATCTAGCACTCATAAGAGCAGGATTGGCTACTATGGGTGGCACATCACCATTTGCACTAGTAAATCTTGGTAAAGGTGCTGAAGCTGGTGTTGAACAATATACACAAGATACTAGAAATATTAGAGCTGAAAATAGACTACTCAAACAAGCTGACTTGAAGTTGAAAGAAGCACAGAATGCTCAACAACGTGGTGATGCACAAGGTGCTATTAAAGCTATACAAGACAGAGAAAAAATTATTAGTGATCTTCAAGAACGTAGGATAGCTACTGCAGCTACACTTAGAGCTGCTGAGATTGCAGCGGGTACTAGAACTGGTATGGGTCAGTTACCAGCCTTATATAATGCACTCAACAAAGCCCAACAAGCTGGTAATCAAACATTAGTCGATCAGATCCAAGCACGTATCGATGATATAGAAGCTGGGGTAACTGGTGGAGGCGGATCTATTCCTGCCGGAGTAACGGTCAAGAAAAATAAATAACCAGTCATGCCTTCATACACCATAGAGATACCTGGCAAAGGTTCTTACACAGTAGATTCCCCAACAGATCTTACTGATTATCAAGCTTATCGAGCAGTGCAGAAACAAATAGCTGCTGATGATCTAGCACTTCAACAACATCAAACAAAAACAGGATTTATACCAGCTGTTAAAGCTGGTGCTCGTCAATTCGTAGCTGGAGCCGAGGAAGCATTAGGTTTTAAAGAAGCTGCCGAAGAACAAAGACAAAAAGCAGCTGCTACGTTTGAACCTACCACAGAAGAAGATATTGCACTTGCAAAAGAAAAAGGTATCTTTCCTACAGCTGGTGCTTACCTCTCTCAAAAAGTTACAGAGCCTTTAGGTGGTATTGTAGGTCGATTCGGAGCTCCTACTGTAGCAGGTATAGTTGCGCCTGAAGCAGCGTTGGCAGGGATTGGTGCGAGAGCATTAGCATTTGGCGCTACAGATTTACCAGCTTCTATCGGTGAAAGTATGGAAGCACAACGTGCAGTCGGTCAAGAAGTTGATCCTATAAGGGCTATCGCTGCAGGTTTAGCGAAGACTACTATTGCTACGATTGGTATGCCAGGGGTAGGTAATATATCTAGAGCACTTGGTCCTAAAGTATTAGCGGAAGCAGAAGCATTAGCACCTAGAGTTGCAGCGGGTAAAATTACAAAAGAAGAAGCGATAGCACAATTATCTGGCCGCGCTAAAACATATGCTCAGTCTATGCTAGCTAACACAGTTGCCGGTACAGGCATGATGTTAGGTACTGAAGCTGTTGAAAGATTCCAAACTGGTCAACCTCAAATGACTGGAAAAGAAGCATTAGAAACTGTAGAACAAGCAGCGATACTTTCCCCATTTTTTGCAGCACTACATCCTACTGGTCGTAAGGCGGCGGAAGCTAAACTTACTGAAGCTCAACAAGTAAGAGAAACTAACGTTGCGGAAAGAGATGCTTTAAGGACTAAACTTAGTAGCTTAGAACAACGAGCAGAGATAGCGCGTAATACTCCAGAACCTACAATTGAAAACCAAGCTTTTATTGCTGATGAACTTAATAAATTAGGTAACTATGCCCCCGAAGGATCTAAGATAGCAAAATCAATTGCTAAAATGCAAGAAAGTGTACAAAAAGATATAGAAGCAAAAGATGTTGAGGCTAGACAAAAAGCTATAGATGAACTTACTAATGTACCTGAAAATATTGTAGAGTTAGCAACACAAGCTAACAGACCTGCCAACATAGTGTCTGCAGAAACACTTACAGATTTAGGAATTAAAAAGAGCACGCCACTAGTTAAGAAAGGCGGACTAGAAGGACTAGATTTAACTAAGCCAGAAGAAGCACAACAATTTATTGAAGGCCTTACACTATTTAAAGAGCAAACAGGTGTTGATCCTACAACTAAATTAAGAATAGAAACAAAGATTAAAGAAGTTCAAGATAATTTAAAAGCTCTAGAAACTACACAGAAAGAGGCTCAAGATGAAAGACTTAAGTCCACAACAGATAGAGAAGATATTTCAGTATCTGGAGAACCCTTGGGAGGAAGAGCCGAGCGAAGTGAAGAACTTATCGGAGCTAGAACTGATGAGCTTCCAACTGATATTAGACCAACTGAAATGGGAGCGCAAGGACGCGGTGCTCCATTAGAACCAGAAACTACTGAAGTAATTAAAGGTGAAAAAGATCAGATTAAATCTGATGAACCTAAGCTTGCTATAGGTGATATGCCAGCTATTCGTGAGACTCCTGAAACAATTATATCTGCACTAACAGAACGTTTTGGTAATAATGTCAACAAGGCTATGGAGCGAGGTGATGTTAAGTTAATTGAAAGTAAAGATTTACCTGCTAACATAGCACCTGACGCAGTGGCATACTTTGATAAAGGTGCAGCGCATCTTATTACTGATCGTCTATCTAGAGAAGAAGCACCTCGTAAACTATTGCATGAAGTAGGCGTTCACTTTGGTCTTGAAGGTATGGCAGGTAAAAATCTATACAGGGATATTTTACGCACCGTCAGCCGACTAAAAGATACAGACAAAGCCGTTCGCGAAGCAACTGAACATGTTAATAATAGATATAAAGAGTTAACACCAGGTAGTCGTGAGCATGCCGAAGAGGTCTTAGCTAGACTTGGTGAATCTGCACCGAACCATACGTTATGGCGTCGTATTGTCTCAGCCATCAAAGACTTCCTATTGAAAAAAGGTTTATGGAATCCTAACCGAATGGACGTTCGTGACATTCAAGACCTTATTAACCGTTCTACAGCTAAGTCACTGGCAGGTAAAATTAAACCAGCTGCAAAAGAAATTCAATATGCAAAAGCTGAGTTACCTATATCAGAACGCTTTAATGAAACTAAAGTATTCAGTCCACCAGGTGAAAACCAAGAGCGCTCATTTAAAGAGTTTGCTACAGGTACTTACGATCAGTTTAAGTCTGAAGAAGGTAGAAAGAACATTGTTGACTCAGCAAATAGAGCGTTCCTTGAAGGTAGAACAAAGGTAGCTTATGCAGGTGCAGGTGTTCAATCTAAGTTAATCAAAGATTTTAATGGTAGTGTCAATGATGCACTTGGTAATGTCCGTGCTGATATTCTGTATGACCAAGCTTTAAACGGTAACATACTAGGTTCTGTCTCAGCTAAAGAAGGTCGTATCATATTTGACAAAAGTGGCGTAGCAAAAGTAGAACCCTCTCCATATCACATTAGTGCTGTCTTTGATGAACTTGGTACCCTCTCTAAAAAAATTGGTCCAGCCGATGCTAAACACGTAGCAAGTGCATATTTACAAGCATTACGATATAAAGACATATTAGCAAACAATGCTAAATACGAAGCGCTCATCAAACGCACAGAAAATCAAAAGCTTAAAGACCAGTACAAAAAAGAAATTAAGTTTGTCTCGGATCAACAACGTGCCGCAATAGAACCGGCATTAAAATATGGGGAAGAGTTTCCTGAAGTTAAAAAGATGGCGGAGATTTACGACAGAGTCAACCGCGATGAAATTGATATGCTTGAAAAAGCTGGTATCTATTCTAAAGAGTACGCAGAAAAACTACGTAATACAAAAGGCTATGTGCCGTTGTTCCGAGTTATGGAAGATTTAGATGTTGCAACACCAGGTGCTAAACAATACTTTAAAGGGCTAGCTGATCTTGGTAAACAACATGCGTTTGAAGGTTCTGAAAGACAGACGCTAGATGTATTAGATAATATGTTGACACGTCATATGTGGGCAGTTAATGCAGCGGTTCGTAATAATGCAAATAAACAACTCGTAAAACAACTTGCTGTGCATGATGAAGCAGGTCAACCCATCTATCATTTCCAAGTACCTGCAGATAAAGCAGACGTGATGACACCTATTTTTGTTGATGGTAAACGTAAGTTTGTAGAATATACAGACCCACTATTTGCTAGAGCCGTACATGGTATCGAACCATCATTAGGTCCTATTCTAGGCTTGATGGGTAAAGCAAGTAATGCACTTCGTATTGGTGTGACTGCAACACCTACGTTCCAAATCTATCAGTTATTTAATGACGCACCTCGTGCAGCTATGTTATCTGGTGTTAATAGACCATTCAAACTTATGGGTGAAGTATTTAAGAGTTTCTATACAACACTAAAAGATCCTAATGACCCAATCATCAAAGAGATGAATCGTCTTGGTATCAGTGGTGGCTTTGGTCATAATGCAAAAGATATTGCAAATAAGATGCGTCGTGATCTAGGTATTGAAGCTAATACGCTTGGTAAACGAGCTTTAGATAAAACAGAACAATTTGCAGCGGCATCTGATATGGCACAACGTCGTGCTATATTTAAACGTACACTACTTGAAACAGGTGGTGTTGAGAATGCTGATGGATCTATTACAGGTGGTAATAAAGTATTAGCGATGGACCGTGCTATGAATATTATCCACTGGCAAAAACGTGGTACAAGTAATAAAGTTAGAGTATTAACTCAAGTTGTTCCGTTCTTAAATGCGTATATTCAAGGTATGGATACATTAATCCGTGCTATGCGTGGTGAAGGTATTAGTGGTCGCGAGAAAAAAGAAGCTCAAATATTATTTGCACAAACTGCATTAAAGATTGCTGCACTATCTACTGTCTATGCTATGGCTGTAGGTGGAGATGAAGAGTATCAGAAGTTAGATGACAGACAAAAGATTAGATCCTTCATTATTCCAGGCACAGGATTTAAAGTTCCAGTAGCATCTGAAGTTGCTATGCTTACAAAAGCTATTCCTGAAATGACATGGCAATATATTAATCGAGAAGGCACAGCTAATCCGATGGACTCAACTAAGCTTATGCAAGCTATTGGTGGTTCATTTGCTGATGGATTACTTGGTCCTAACCTAATGCCACAAGCTTTACGCGCAGGTGTTGAGGTTGTAACTAATCATGACTTTTTAACTGGCAACCCAATCGTTGGACGTGGTTTAGAAAATCTTGCAACGGCTGAGCAATTTACGGAGAACACTTCCCAATTAGCTAGACTTGTAGGGGGAACAGGTATCATTTCTCCAGTTAATTTAGATCACCTTATTAAAGGATACGGTGGCACGATGGCTGCAGGTTTTCTCTATGCAACCGATGCTACAGCTAATATGTTCTTTAACGATAAGCTACCTACTACGCCTTTATACAGAGTACCTATGATTGGTTCATTTATGTATAGCCCTGAAGGTAAGGGTCAACTTAATGACTACTATGATTTAAAAGATAGATCTGATGAAGTGACTGCAACATTAAATCACTTAAGAAAGTTTGGTACTCCAGAAGAAGCTCAAGAATATGCGATGGACAAAAAAGAATTGTTATCTATCCGTGGGCAAGTTAATGCTATATCAAATCAAATGAAGATACTACGTGAACAACGTAAACGCATCATAGCAAGTAACTTAAGTTCTGATGAGAAGAGAAACCAACTAAATATTATAGATGCACGTATTAATAATATGGTACAAAACATAGGTGCACTAAGAGTCAAAGCAGGTCTTTAAGCAATACGCCAAGCCCTAACTCCTAGGCATCCATCTTTCTGTGTCACAAAGCATCGTATAACTACTTGAGACCGCTTCGCGCCTTTTTCAATTGCGTATAACATATGAGAAGGATCAAGTGTAGGTATAAAGAAACTATCCCCTATCAGCATGCCTTCAAATGGAAATATCCATTCAGGTTCTTTAAACTCTGTCATCTTCACCTACATGTAAATTAGGCATCGTCAGTAGATCAATCTTATAAACACGGGTTGCAGACTTACCAATATCTTTCCAACCAGCGCTCATACGTTTAACAGAGCTTCTACCTGCATCAACTTTAATACCAAGTGCATTAACTTGGAACAAGAACTCTTTAGTACTAATGCCACTTTCTGTTAAGTACTTATCAAACTCTGTCTTAGATATATACATGATATTGCTATCGTTCTCGACACGGATCACTAAAGCCATTCTAGGTTCCATAGTAATCTTATTGTCTTTAAATGCTAAGATGCCTGATTGGTTTTTGTTGATGTAGTCAGATAGGATAGACTCATAGTTAACGCTATTAACCTTGACTACGTTGTCTCTAATCGCAATCATTTCGCCTACAATGCGTGCATAGATTCTATCTAAATCTAATTTAGTAATACCAGCACCATTAGAAATTTCTCCTGCAGTCATAGCAGCTGCCACTACGTTTT
>Ga0315909_10004708_pt1 | contig 15967 bp, 18 predicted proteins | sample LakEriMetagenome_11_FD_203527 | JGI IMG/M metagenome (GOLD analysis project Ga0315909, IMG submission 203527) | Freshwater fungal communities from buoy surface, Lake Erie, Ohio, United States - Buoy 2 MA125 | ecosystem: Environmental > Aquatic > Freshwater > Lake | place: USA: Lake Erie, Ohio...
TTGGTTAATGATGTTTTTACACCATCAAAACCGGTTACTTCACACTTATCAGCTATATAAGAAGTACATTTCACAATGTCCATAGCATTATACGCATTAATAAATTCAATCATTTTTTCTGTTTCTCCTCGGTTTGAGAATACAAAGGGTTTGTTGTAAAATTCTGAATCTTTAACTAGAAATTTACCACCAAAATCTTGTGCTTGAGTGCCCATTCCAAAAAGGATACAGCTTAATATTAGTAATTTTTTCATTTTTGTTTATTTTATTATTTAGAACAAATGTATATAATTAGTTGTAAAAAACAAGTAATTTATTATATTTGTTCTGTTTGATATATTTTGTCTACTAATTAAGATGGGATATACAAACACTAACCAAAAAATTTATTTTATGAAAAAACAATTAGTTGTATTTGCACTCTCAATGGCATTTTTTGTGTCTTGTAAATCTAATGATGACACTAAAATTGCAGAAAAAGACCCGCAGCAAACCTCCATTGGAGTGGACAGTTCTGCCAATATTAATTTAGCAAAGAAAGTCAATGATTTGGCCATGAAATTTGATTATGAAGGATTAAAGTCAAACTTTATTCCTAAGGCTAAATTGCATGACAATTCAAAAGACATCACTATTGAAGACAACATTGCAACCTTAAAAATGGTACAAAAAGAAGGAATTGTAATAAGTGTTAATGGAGAGCCTCTGTTTCATGAAGTTATTATGGATAAGCCCAACCCAAAAACCGGGATATCAAATTATGTCATTTGTTATTATGATGTAACCTTTGCTAAAGGAGATAAAAAAGTAAACATCAAAAATTACCACATGTTATTTGCTATCAAAGATGGAAAAGTTCATGAGTGTTGGGACATATATGACGCTTCGGAGTTGCCGAGTTTATTTCAATAAAATCAAAAGCCTTTCTTAAGAAAGGCTTTTTTGTTTTTTTAGATGGACTTGAAGGTCTTCTAAAAAGGCAATATATTTTTCGCGTCTACCGGATTCAAAGAGTGCTCGGTTAGCTTTAATTTCAGCTTTAATTGCCAATTGCGAGGCATTAAAAACCAATTCGTCTAAACTGTCGATGGACAACAAATACAATTCAATGATTAAGGGTAACACACAAATTCCTTTTCGAGTAGCAATATAACGCGTACTCTTTTTTGTACCCTTTGGATCTAACTTTTCAATAAATCCCGATTGCAATAAAAATTGTAATTTATTGGTAAGTATGTTGGTCGAAATTTTTTCTTTAGCATCCAAAAACTCTTTAAAGGTAGATTTTCGATGCAATAACATGTCTCTTAAAATAAGGATAGACCATTTATCGCCCAGTAAGTCAACCGAGACAGCAATAGCACATGTAGATCTAAATTCGTGTTTTTTCATAGTAAAGACAGAAGTGCAAAATTACATCTTTTTAGAGGATAAATACAAATATTAAAAACATATTAGTTGTGTTTCAAAAGTAATTTATATATTTGAAATGTTTTAACCAATACCTTAAAAAATGAAAAAAATTGTTGTCTTATTGTTGGCCGGGTTATCGATTACGGCCTGTATGAGTGATGCGGATAAGAACGCTACTCAATCTAAAAAAAATGTTGACTTTTATACGAAAGTATGGGATCAAGTTATTAACGAAGGAAAAGTGAATGTTTTAGACACCGCTTATGCAGAGTCGATCGTTTTACATACATTACCTGAAATTAAAGGGATCAAGGATTCAAAAGCGTATTATGCAGGTTTTGTGACTGGATTTTCGAACCGAAAGTTTACAGTAAAAAGAATGTTTGCAAATGGGGAAGATTTAGTAAAACACTGGCAATTTACAGGAACCCATACTGGAGTATTTATGGGAATACCAGCAACAGGTAGAACGGTAAATATTGAAGGTTGTACTATTGCTAAAATTGTGGATGGTAAAATTGTAGAAGAGCAAGATTTTATGGATAACATGAGTTTTTTAAAACAACTCGGGATTATTCAATAACAACAAAAAATTATAATTCAAAAAAAAGCCAGTCATTTGACTGGCTTTTTTCATGGGTTTAAGTCCCCAATAAATTTAAAATGACATTGGGGAATATTCCGATGATAATATTTAATAAAATGGCTACTACAGCTACAAAATAATAGACAAAAAGAGTAGTCTCTTGTTTTTCACTTGCTTCTTTTGTATACATAGCCACAATCAATTTAAAATAATAGCCTACACTAATGATTGAGTTTACAACACCTGCAATAACCACCACTAGATAACCCGATTGTATGGTTTGAGTAAATAAAGTTAACTTGGCAAAGAACCCCGAAAAAACAGGAATTCCGGCCATAGAAAGTAAGGCAGCGGTTAAGATACCGGCTAGTAAAGGATTAGAGGTGCCTAATCCGTTAAAGTTGTCAATGTCTTCGTTGTCTTTGTTGCGAGTAACAAAAATGATTACTGCAAAAGCAGCCATTCCCGCCAATGCATACGCCGAAGTATAATACAATAACGTTCCGGCAGCAGAAGAAAAGCTTAGTAACGCCATTAACATAAATCCTGCATGCGATATGCCGGAAAAAGCCAACATACGTTTAACATTCTTTTGACGCAACGCCATAATATTACCCACAGTCATGGATAGAATTGAAAGGGTTACAATGATGGTTTCGAAAACATAAGGTATCGATGGAATCATTCCGTGTATTAATTTATATAACGTAGCTACTGCCACTACTTTTGCCAAAGTACTCATGGTTGCCGTGGTTAAACTTGGCGCTCCTTCATACACATCGGGCGCCCAAAAATGAAAGGGTACCGCAGCAATTTTAAACAACATTCCAATAATGATTAAAGTCAAGCCGATAGGAAACCAAATTGGAATGCCTGCACCTTCAGAAAGTTGATAAATTTCGGCAATATCAAAATAACCTGTAGCCCCATAGATTAAGCAAATACCAAATAAAATAATTCCAGAGGCAAAAGAACCCAACAAGAAATATTTCATTCCGGCTTCGTTGCTTTTAACATCTAATCGTTTGCTAGCGGCAAGCACATATAATGAAATGGATAGGATTTCAATGCCAATAAAGAACATGGCTAAATTGCCAAATGAAACCATGGCCACAGCTCCTGCTAATAAAAATATTTTTATCGCGATATAGTCTGATAGTTTAGTTGGATGTTCTTTATAATAATCACCACTCAATGCCACTAAAAAGATCGTCAATACAATGAACAAACTAGAAAAACTAACCGAAAAACGATCCACTATAATCATGTTATTAAAGTGCGTACTCGGTAAATTATAGGCAGTAATGGTAAGCCCTAGAATGGCTATAAGCCCAAGTATTGCTACCGGAATTAATAGTTTTCTAAGGTTGAAGATTTCAGCAATAAGGCAAAAAACACCTAAACCTGATATGGCTAATAATGTATTCATGGTTAGGACTTATTTTAGTCTGTTAATAGTAAAGAAAATATCGTTTAAACTCGGATGAATCAAATCATTGATCGGTTTTGGATACAATCCGAAAAATAATAATAATGCAATAATGACTACCATTGTAAGGGTTTCATAGATGGTAACATCTCCAAAAACCGTTGCATTGGTTGCGCCAAGCATTACATTTTGAAACATTTTAAGCATGTAGTAAGCGCCTAAAATAATAGTTAATCCACCAAATACAGCTAACCAAATATTCACTTGACTTAAACTATACAATACGGTAAATTCTCCCACAAAATTATAGGTTCCGGGTAAGGCTACTGAAGCTAAAACTAAAATCATAAACAACGATGTAAATTTAGGCGCTTGCGCACGGATGCCGCCTAAATCACTAATTGTTCTTGTATTATATCTTCTATATATGATTTCTGCTGCAAAGAATAAACCAACGATTACAAACCCATGAGCTATCATTTGGTGAACGGCACCACTAAGTCCGTCTAGCGTTAATGTATAACATCCGGCAGCAATTAAACCCACATGGGCTAATGATGAATAAGCCAATAATTTTTTCAAATCTTTTTGACGAAGCGCTAAGATGGATCCATAGATGACACCTGCAATGCTAAGCCCGATTAAAAGCGGCATGTATTGTTTTGCGGCTTGCGGCGCAATGGGTAATTGCCAACGAATAATGCTGTACAATCCCATTTTTAGCATGATACCCGATAACAACATGGTTCCAACAGTTGGCGCTTTTTGGTACACCTTTGCCTGCCATGTGTGAAACGGAATAATTGGAATTTTAATCGCATAGGCTAAAAAGAACGCAAAGAAAATCCAAAACTGCTCTTGAGTTGATAAGTTTAGATTGTATAAATCTTGTAGTAAAAAACTACCAGCTTTGGTATATAAATAAGCAAATGCCACTAACATAAATAGCGAACCTGCCAAGGTATAAATGAAAAATTTAAGTACGGCTTTTTTACGTTTTTCTGCATCTCCATTTCCCCAAATTAAGGCAATGAAATAAATAGGGATTAGGGCTAATTCCCAAAACACATAATATAATAATCCATCGGCTGCTAAAAAAGTTCCCGTCATAGCAAAGGCCATGAAAAGCACTAAAGCATAGAAATTTTTAGCATTTGTTACCTTGGTTCCAAATGAAGAAAATATAATTAAAGGAGTTAGTATAGTTGTTAAAAGAACCATAGCCAATGATAACCCATCTGCATACAGCGCAACACTTACTTTAGGTAAGGTAATCCATCCATGCAAAATCCCTACATTGCTCCCGTTTGTAAATAAATAGAGGATATTTAACGATAGAACCAAGGAGCCTAAACCGAAGAGCAAAGCCACTTTTGAAGCCAATTTATCTCCTGAAAAATAGGTTACAACAGCACCAATAAAAAGAGAAAGTAATACTATAGATACATCCATTGTGTTAAAATTATTGAGCAATAAATAAATAAAAAATTAGGGCACAAATTCCTAAAACAAACATAAAGAGATACAATCCTATGTTCCCGTTTTGCACTTTTTTTCCTTGCGATCCCAAAGCGTTTGCAGCCAATCCAAAACTAAATACCAATTTGGAAAGTTGTGGCTCTATGGTTTCTCTACTGAAATTTGAAATTGCATTTATTGGTCTTACAATTAAAGCAGTATAAATTTCGTCTACATAATATTTGTTATAGATGACTTTGTTGAATCCTACAATTGCCTCATCTTCTTTCGGAACAAACCCCTGTTTTAAGTATTTGCTATAAGCCCAAAGAATTCCAACAACTGCTCCAGCCAAAGCAACACCCATCAACATAAATTCATGAACTCCAAGAACGTGTGCGTGATGTTTTGTTGCCAAAATAGGTTCTAAATAATGGTTTAACCAAAAGCTGCCTGGTAAATTAATGGCTCCACCAATAGCTGCTAAAACCGCTAAAATTACCAATGGAATTGTAATTAATTTTGGACTTTCGTGCAAATGATGTTTTTGTTCTTCGGTACCTCTAAATGCTCTAAAGAACGTTAAATACATCAATCTAAACATATAGAAAGCAGTCATGATTGAAGCAATAGAGGCTACAACCCATAAAACAATATTGTGTTCGAAGGCCGTCAATAATATTTCGTCTTTCGACCAAAATCCCGCAAATGGAAATATTCCGGCAATGGCCAAGGTTGAAATCAGCATTGTCCAAAAGGTGATGGGCATCACTTTGCGTAAGCCACCCATTTTGCGCATGTCTTGTTCGCCATGTAAGGCATGAATTACAGATCCTGAACCCAAGAACAAACATGCTTTAAAGAAGGCGTGCGTAATTACGTGGAAAACGGCAACCGTATAAGCACCCATTCCTAAAGCCAAAAACATTAATCCGAGTTGGGAAACGGTAGAATAGGCCAATACTTTTTTGATGTCATTTTGCAATAATCCAATAGAAGCAGCTACCAATGCCGTAATAGCCCCTATAATGGCAATAATATTTTGAATTTCGGGCGCTACATCAAACAAGAAGTTCATTCGGGTTATCATAAAAATACCCGCTGTTACCATCGTTGCAGCGTGAATTAATGCCGAAACTGGAGTTGGTCCTGCCATTGCATCGGGTAACCAAGTATACAATGGCAATTGCGCCGATTTACCTGTTGCTCCAATGAATAAACATAGTGCTGCAATACCTAAAGCGGAAGTATTTACCTGACCGGTTGCAATTGCAGTTTGAATTTCAGAAAAATTAAGTGTAGCAAATTGAGAAGCTAGAATAAAAATTCCAATTAAAAATCCTAAGTCACCAATACGGTTCATGATGAATGCTTTTTTAGCGGCATCATTATAGGCTTGATTTTTGTACCAAAATCCGATAAGCAAATAGGAGCATAATCCAACGCCTTCCCATCCGATAAACATTACTAATAAGTTGTTTCCGATGACTAACGTAATCATGAAGAATACGAATAGATTTAAATAGGCGAAAAATTTAGACATGTTCTCATCATCGTGCATATAGCTGATCGAATACAGGTGAATTAACGATCCAATACCGGTTACAAATAGCAACCAAAGCAAGGATAATTGATCCAATACAATTCCGAAATCAATGTTTAATTTTCCAATTGAAATCCAATCAAATACTGAAATTTCAATGGCTTTTCCTGTTTGAAGGAGTTGTGAAAAAAAGCAAAGTGTTAGTAAAAAAGAAAATACAACCGTTAGTGTTCCCACAACGCCTGCCATTCCTTTGCTTATTTTATTTCCAAAGAATATATTGAAAAGAAACCCAACAAATGGAGATAAAAGTAATAGTAAAGCTAAATTTGTGTCCATGTTTAGATTATCCTTTTAAATTTTTTAAATTATCAATGTCGATTGAGCCTAAATTGCGGTATACCGAAACTAAAATGGCTAATCCTACGGCAACTTCAGCCGCAGCTACAGCCATAGAGAAAAACACAAAAACTTGTCCCTCGGCATCTTGATGATAGGTTGAAAACGCAACAAACAATAAGTTTACGGCATTCAACATAATTTCGATAGACATAAATACAATAATAGCATTTCGACGGTATAACACCCCAAAAACACCGATGCAAAAAAGAAGTACCGATAGAAAAATATAATTTTCAATACCGATTTGATTTAATATATTACTCATTATTTTTTTCTTTTTTAGTCAATAATACTGTTCCTATCATAGCAACTAATAACAAAATAGATATGAATTCAAACGGGAACATGTATTCGTTTAACAATACTTTTCCTAATACTTTGATGGACTGAAAATCTTTACCGCTGGTATCATAACCCGTCATGATGGTTTTCGAATTGATAAAAATCGTAATGAAAACAATACTCATGATGAGAAAAACCACCAAAGCGCCGATTCTTGTAATTCTTGGTTTGTGCACTTCGTCTTCTTTGTTTAAATTCATCAACATGATGGTAAATAAAAACAAGACCATAATAGCGCCAGAATACACGATAATATGAACTAAGGCTAAGAATTGCGCATTAAATAACAAGTAATGTCCTGCAATTGAAAAAAAGCACAACACCAAATAGATTGCGCTGTGTATTGGGTTTCTGCTGTAAATAGTCAAAAACGCGGTGGCCAAAGTAATGGCCGCTAAAAAATAAAATATGATTACTATCGTTGACATTTAGTTTGCGTTGTTAAGTTGAGCATTTTTCATTGCCATTTCTAAAGGCATTACTAATTTATCTTTTCCAAAGATGAAATCTTCGCGATCATAACTAGCAGGAACCAATTCTTTTGATAGCGTTAAATAGATGGCGTCTTTAGGACAAGCTTCTTCGCACAAACCACAAAAAATACAACGCAACATGTTGATTTCATAGATTTCCGCATATTTTTCTTCACGGTACAAGTGTTCTTCGCCTTTTTTACGCTCGGCAGCTTTCATAGTGATCGCTTCTGCAGGACAAGACAACGCACACAAGCCACAAGCGGTACAGTTTTCTCTTCCTTGCTCGTCGCGTTTTAACATGTGTTGGCCTCTATATACCGGACTAAATTCTCTCACTTGTTCAGGATATTGTACGGTTACTTTTTTACGAAATAAATGTTTGATGGTAATGATCAAACCTTTTACAATGGCCACTAAGTATAAACGTTCCCAAAAAGTCATTTCTTTGTGAGAGACTTCTTTTTTTCTTCCCGATAAGGATATGTTTTGTATTGCTGTTGACATACTATCTTTTATTTAAAAGCTAAAATGCAAATTCCGGTGATGATAATATTTAGGATCGAAAGCGGAATTAAAATTCTCCAACCTAAGTTCATTAATTGATCGTATCTAAAACGAGGGATCGTCCATCGCACCCACATGATGAAAAAGATAAACCCACATATTTTGATAAATAAGACTACAATTCCTAAAATATTTGCCACATTAATTCCTACATTATCAACCATCCATTGCATGCCAGGATAATTATATCCTCCAAAAAACAATACCGATAAAATGGCGGAAGAAATAAACATATTGGCATATTCAGCAAATAAATAAAAGCCCATTTTCATGGAAGAATATTCGGTATGATACCCTCCAATCAATTCACTTTCACATTCGGCAAGGTCAAAAGGCGTTCGGTTCAATTCGGCAAAAGCACAAATTAAGAAGATTAAAAACGAAACGGGTTGGTAAAATACATTCCAATCCATTCCGCTTTGTTGAATTGAAATTTCTTTCAAACTCAGGGTGCCAGTCATCATCAATAAGGCTATCATCGATAATCCCATGGCAATTTCGTAAGAAACCATTTGAGAGGCAGCACGAACGGCTCCCATCAATGAAAATTTATTATTAGAAGCCCATCCCCCAATCATAATTCCGTATACTCCAACGGACACTACTCCAAAAATATAGAGTAAGGAAACGTCAATATCAGTAGCTTGTAATAAAATATCTCTTCCAAATAAATGAAGTTTATCGCCCCAAGGAATCACTGCGCTAGTCATTAAGGCTGTGCTCATGGCAATAGCCGGACCTACGATAAATAAAAATTTATTGGGCGTATTTGGAAAAAATTCTTCTTTTGAAAACAATTTTAATCCGTCGGCAAGCGGTTGTAATAAACCAAATTTTCCGGCACGATTAGGGCCAATGCGATCTTGTAAAAATGCTGCTACTTTTCGCTCAGCATACGTAGAATACATTGCCATAATCATTGTAATTGCAAAAACAGTAACAATTACAACGCTTTTTTCTATGATAAAAGCACTATCCATTATTTTTTATCATTAATTAAATTACCATCAATTTTTTCAGTATAATCGATGTCAGACATACTGATTTTTTTACGATCAATTGTTCTACCTTTTAAAATATGTTCTTCGGTTTCTATTACTACTTGTTCCATTTCACGGGTGTAGTTGTTTTGATTGATAACCGAGTCTTTTTCAAATACTTTGGGCCCTTCAATAACCCAGTCTTCCACTTTTTTATGGTCAAAACGACAACTGTTACAAATGAATTCTTCTACTTCATGGTACTCGTCTTTACGTCCCGTAACTCTTTGAATTTCGTCACCAAACATCCAAACAGTAGTTTTACCACAACAGGTAGTACATTCTCTGTGGGCATTATACGGCTTGTTGAACCATACTCTCGATTTAAATCGGAAAGTTTTATCCGTTAAGGCGCCTACAGGGCAAACATCAATCATGTTTCCTGAAAATTCATTGTCTATGGCTTTTGAGATACAGGTAGAAATATTGGCATGATCTCCTCGATCCATAACGCCATGAACGCGGTTATCAGTCAATTGATCGGCCACTTGCACACAACGTTGGCATAAAATACAACGGTTCATGTGTAATTGAATATTCGGACCAATATCTTCGGGCTCAAAAGTTCTTTTTTCTTCGATGTAACGGGTTTGTGATTTTCCGTGTTCGAAACTTAAATTTTGCAAATCACATTCTCCAGCTTGATCACAAACAGGGCAATCTAGCGGGTGATTGATTAATAAAAATTCGGTAACCGATTTTCTTGCTTCTGTAACTCTATCAGAGTTTTTACTATTCACTTCCATTCCGTCCATACAACCCGTAACACAAGAGGCTACTAGTTTTGGCATTGGTCTTGGATCGGCTTCACTCCCTTTGGAAACTTCTACCAAACAGCAACGACATTTACCGCCACTTCCTTTTAGTTTTGAATAATAACACATGGCTGGCGGAACACTTTCTCCTCCAATCATACGAGCAGCTTGCAGGATGGTTGTTCCTGGGGCTACTTCTACACTTTGACCGTCTATTGTTACTTTCATTATCTATTTTGTTTTTTTAGTTTCAAGTGGGTAAAACGTGTAACCCTAAACTAATTATACTGTTTGCTTATTAACTAAGTGACGAACTTTTTCAAAAGGTTCGGCAACAAAGTGGTTTCTATTTTTAACTTTTTCTGGGAATCGAACATGGTATTCAAATTCTTCTCTAAAATGACGAATAGCCGCAGCTACTGGCCAAGAAGCCGCATCTCCTAAAGGACAAATCGTGTTTCCTTCAATTTTTGATTGAATGCTCCATAATAGTTCGATATCTTCTTCACGTCCGTGTCCGTTTTCAATGCGGTGTAATACTTTTTCTAACCAACCTGTACCTTCGCGACATGGGGTACATTGGCCACAGGATTCATGATGATAAAAACGAGAGAAATTCCAGGTATTTCTTACAATACAAGTCGTGTCATTATAAACGATAAATCCTCCTGAACCCAACATTGATCCGGTGGCAAAACCACCATCCGATAACGATTCATAGGTCATTAAACGATCGGAGCCCGCCGCTGTTTTATAAATCAAATGTGCGGGTAAAATAGGCACCGATGAGCCGCCAGGCACTAATGCTTTTAAGGGGCGATCGTCTATCATTCCACCACAATATTCATCAGAATTCATAAATTCTTCCACCGATACACCTAATTCAATTTCATAAACGCCTGGATTTTTAATGTGTCCAGAAGCCGAAATTAACTTGGTTCCAGTTGAACGTTCTATTCCAATTTTTGCGTATTCTGCACCGGTATTCATTACAATCCATGGCACAGCTGCAATCGATTCTACGTTGTTTACTACGGTAGGATTTTGCCATAAACCACTGATCGCTGGAAAAGGCGGTTTGATACGAGGATTCCCTCTTTTCCCTTCTAATGATTCTAAAAGAGCCGTTTCCTCGCCACAGATATATGCTCCGGCTCCAACATGAACATATAAGTCCAGGTCATAACCCGATCCCATAATATTTTTTCCTAACCATCCGGCAGCTTTCGCTTCGTTGATAGCTCGTTCTAATATTTTATACACCCACATATATTCACCACGAATATAGATGTAAGATAAGTGGGCTCCCAAAGCAAAACTAGACGTAATCATTCCTTCAATTAAAAGATGCGGAATGTGCTCCATTAAATAGCGATCTTTGAAAGTACCCGGTTCAGATTCGTCGGCATTACAAACTAAATGACGTGGCTTTCCCGATTTTTTATCAATAAAACTCCATTTCATTCCCATAGGAAATCCAGCGCCACCACGCCCACGAATTCCAGAAGTTTTTACTTCTTCAGTAACTTCATCGGGGGTCATTGTTTTTAATGCTTTTTCCACTGATGCATAACCCCCATTTTGGCGGTACACTTCATAGGTTTTGATCCCTGGAATATTTATTTTATCTAATAATATTTTTTTCCCCATGGCACTATTTATCGTGTAATGTTATTTTCCCAGTTTTACAGTCTTCTACCAATTGATCAAATGTTTCTTGGGTTAGTTTTTCGTGGTAAAAATCACCCAATTGAAGCATAGGGGCATAACCACAAGCTCCTAAACATTCTACTCCCACTACTTGAAACAGTCCGTCGGAAGAAATTTCACCCAAGTTAGCGCCAATTTTTTCACAAGCATATTCCATCAAATCTTCAACCCCTCGTGTGGCACAACATGAAGTTCGGCAAAATTCGAACATGTATTTTGCAATGGGTTTTTGATTGAACATAGAATAAAAAGACACTACTTCATATACTTCAACCGGTTGAATGCCTAAAATTTCGGCAACTTTATCTTGCAGTTCAAAACTCAACCAGTTTTCATGCGCATCTTGCACTTCATGCAGTACCGGAAGTAAAGCTGATTTTCTTTTATCTTCTGGATAATGACTGATTAACTCATTGATGCGTGCCATCAATGCGTCGGTCATATGTATTTCTTGTTTGTATTGCGTTCTTTCCATAATTTTTATGCGTCTAATTCTCCAGCAATTACATTTAAACTAGATAATATTACAATGGCATCCGATAATAATGATCCTTTAATCATTTCGGGATACGCTTGATAATAAATAAAACAGGGTCTTCTAAAATGTAAACGATACGGCGTTCTACTGCCATCAGTTATCAAATAAAATCCTAATTCGCCATTACCACCTTCTACGGGATGATAAATTTCAGCCACTGGAATTGGCACTTCTCCCATCACAATTTTAAAGTGATAGATTAAACTTTCCATTGTGGTATAAACATCTTCTTTTGGAGGCAAATAATATTCAGGAACATCGGCATGATAAGGACCTTCTGGTAATTTAGCTAAAGCTTGACGAATGATGCTTAAACTTTCCCAAACTTCGGCATTACGCACACAAAAACGGTCATAAGTATCTCCTGATTTTCCTACAGGAACAATAAATTCAAAATCTTCATACGAAGAATAGGGTTGTGCGACTCTTACATCATAATCAACACCTGCTGCACGAAGGTTTGGCCCTGTAAAACCATAAGCCATAGCGCTCTCGGCAGTAATAGCACCTACATTAACGGTTCGATCAATAAAGATTCGGTTGCGCTCAAATAAGTTTTCAAATTCTTTCCAAGCTATTGGAAATTCTTCTAAAAATACAGTTAGTTTTCTAAACGCTTCGTCTGACCATTCTCTTTCAAAACCACCAATTCTTCCCATGTTTGTCGTTAAACGAGCGCCACAAATCTCTTCGTATATTTCGTATATTTTTTCTCTAAATTGGAATACGTATAAAAATCCAGTATAAGCTCCGGTATCAACTCCTAAAATGGAGTTACAAATAATGTGATCGGCAATACGAGCCAATTCCATTACAATTACTCGTAAATATTGAGCTCTTTTAGGCACTTCAATATCAAGTAATTTTTCAACCGTCATCCACCACGCCATGTTGTTAATAGGCGAAGAACAATAGTTCATTCGGTCGGTCAACGGTGTAATTTGGTAAAAAGGACGATTTTCTGCAATTTTTTCAAACGCACGGTGAATGTACCCGATCGTAGGTTCTGCTTCCACAATGCGCTCTCCATCCATTAAAAGAATGTTTTGAAAAATTCCGTGTGTGGCAGGATGCGTAGGGCCTAAGTTAAGTATTGAATACTCACTGCCGTCATCATTGCGTTTTTCATTAATTAGTTTAGCATATCGATGCTCGGGGGGTAATAATAGTTCTGACATTTTATAAATGTGAAAAATTATAAATAATTATTTAGCAATTTGCTGTTCTTCCAAAGAAACGATCGTCTTTATCGGTTCTTCCGTTATCTTCTAGAGGAAATTCTTTTCGCATAGGGAACGAAACCATCTCATCCATATTTAATATTCTCTTTAACTGTGGGTGACCAATGAAATTAATTCCATAAAAATCATAGGTTTCACGTTCCATCCAATTTGAGGATAAAAAGATATCAGAAATTGAAGCCACATCTGGTTGCGCTCCGTTCAAATAGGTTTTTATTCTAATTCTGGTATTTTCAACCCAATTGTGTAAGTGATAGACCACACAAAATTGTTGATCAATGGTATTGTCTGGATAATGAACACCGCATAAATCCGTTAAAAAGTGAAAATTTGTATCTTCCTCTTCTTTTAGAAAAAGGATCACTTCACGAACGGAGTCTGTGGTAACTTCAAAAGAAAAAATGTCTTTTTGCATTTCAAAGTTAACCACTTTGTTTGCAAATTTTTGTTCCAATAATTCTTGGATAAGTGCCGTTTCTATAGCCATTTTTATAGGTTGTAAGAAGCTAATAATTCTTTATATTCTGGAGAGTTTCTGCGACGTACCGATTCATTTTTTACCAATTCTTGTAACTGCATCACCCCGTCTACAATTTGTTCAGGTCTAGGAGGGCAACCAGGCACATAAACATCTACAGGAATTACTTTGTCTATTCCTTGTAATACAGAGTAGGTGTCAAAAACACCGCCTGAAGAAGCACAAGCACCTACGGCAATTACCCAGCGGGGCTCCGACATTTGTTCGTATACTTGGCGTAAAATAGGGGCCATTTTTTTAGAAATTGTTCCCATAACCATTAGCATGTCGGCCTGACGGGGTGAAAAACTCACCCGTTCCGATCCAAATCGCGCTAAATCATAGTGAGATGCCATAGTAGCCATAAATTCAATGCCGCAACACGAAGTTGCAAAAGGCAAGGGCCATAATGAATTTGCTCTTGCTAAACCAACAACATCATTGAGTTTCGTAGCAAAAAATCCTTCTCCAACAACTCCTTCTGGCGGAGCAACCGTATTTGTTTTTGTACTCATAATAATTGTTAATTTATTCCCACTCTAGTGCTTTCTTCTTGATAATATAGAAAAAACCAACCAATAGTAATAACATGAAAATTACCATTTTGATCATTCCGTCCATTCCCAATTCTTTGAAATTAACGGCCCAAGGATATAAAAAAATTACCTCCACGTCAAACAAGACAAAAAGGATGGCTACTAAGAAATATTTTACAGAAAAAGGGATGCGGGCATTTCCTACGGATTCTATACCACACTCAAAGTTTTTGTCTTTGTTGACAGAGCTTCTTTTGGGCCCTAAATAGTTAGAAATTATTATGGTCCCTACCACAAAACCAACAGCTAAAATTAGTTGCATCAAGATGGGAAAATAATCAAATTGTGTGGATTGCATTTGTATAAATTTTAAGTTTTATAAAATAGCCACAAATATACATTGCATTATTTAATTCTCAAAAATCAAAAGTCAAACGTTTGTTATTTATTTCTTCAAAATAGCTTATTTAAAACGATTCTAAATAAATCGATGTTTTTTTAACGTTTTAGCCATCCAGTAATGCTTAATCGAGGTTGATGCGTTACTAAAACTTCATGTAGGAGTTCGTTGCTTTTAAAAAAAACAGTCGTGCCTCCAGAGGGCGAAATTTTTTGTATATTTTTTTCTTGATACACACACAATTCACCTCCATCTTCTAATTTCCATTCGGGGTTTAAGTAACTGATCAAAGAAAATTGCCGACTTGAATTGTCTTGAAATTGATCCAAATGTTTACGGTAAAAAGCATCTTTTTCATAAAACGAATAATGAAATTCATATCCTGTTATGCCAGCATAACAACTTTCGTTTAAATAACCAATAAAAGCTTCAATTTGAACCAAAAACGCCGTTTCATAGGGGTTGTTGTTTTTGCGATCCAGCCAATAAATAAAATCTTTTCGAACGGCCTGATTGTTTTGTAGTTTTTGAATATTCCCAATACCTGCCGGGGCCAATAGTTTATCGATATGGAGTTGGTGCAAATGCGCTGCTAATTGGATGCGTAATGGCAAGGAAATAAAATTCTCAACGACACCTACTTTTGTTGCAATATAACTCGAAATTAAAGTCTCAAAACAATCTTGCATTTGTTGGGTTCCCAATAAGACGGGTTTTCGCAAGGTAGTCTAAATAATAGGGCTTCCTGTTTATTTGTGAAAATAGTAATTAAATGTACCTTTACTCAGTAAATACTACCTATGGAAAAAATAATCACACATGCCAACGAAACCTATCTGTCCTGGAGCCATTCGGCACTAAATGTACGTTTGTCTTTTTTGCCTACCCTTGCACATCAATTACTCGAAAATAAAGCAGCATATGCAGCAATAATTACGAGCGAAATGCACAAGCCAATATCGCAAGCTATAGCAGAAGTGGAAAAATGTGCGCTGCTTTGCACCTATTACTATGAAC
>Ga0315909_10004709_pt1 | contig 15958 bp, 22 predicted proteins | sample LakEriMetagenome_11_FD_203527 | JGI IMG/M metagenome (GOLD analysis project Ga0315909, IMG submission 203527) | Freshwater fungal communities from buoy surface, Lake Erie, Ohio, United States - Buoy 2 MA125 | ecosystem: Environmental > Aquatic > Freshwater > Lake | place: USA: Lake Erie, Ohio...
TGGAAAGTATGTCATATTCAGCACAGCTTAGGAAGACATTTTCGGAACGCCTTTTCGAGGCCCGGACGAAAGTGGATATTTCGCAAAGCGAACTGGCTCGGCGAATTAAAGTGCATCCTTCGATGGTCTGTCGTTTCGAGAGCGGGCGACGTCTTCCATCGGCGGATTATTTGGTGACTCTCGCAGAAGAGCTGAGCGTGACAACTGACTTCCTACTGGGGCGTTCGTTGACAATTCGGTGAGGTAGATGCGATTTAACTCGACTTCCCTTCTTTCAAGGGAGGTTGACGACGAGAGAAGGTTTTTCCTTTTCGGTCATCCTCATTTCTTGGAGGGCCGGAAAATGGCTCAAGCGACTGCGAACCTGATCTTGCACCGAGGTGCGAGACTGGTCGAAGAGAACGAGCTTCGAGGGGTGAAAACGCCACCGCCGGAAGGACGGTGGTATCCAATACCTCATATCGAAGTACTCGAACGAGTTCGGTCTACGCTCGATGAGGCGGGGTTTGCGATCTCCAATCAACAGATCGCTTTGTCGGCGAACAATGCCAGGTTCTTTGGGACACTCACGCTCACTTCGGCGGTGGCAGAAAATGTCCACCTCGCAATTGGCGTGAGGAGCTCATTTGACCGGACTTTCCCGTTGGCGTGTATCGGCGGGAATAAAACAGTGGTTTGCGACAATCTTTTGTTCCGGAGTGACCTTCTTTCCGTCAAGCGGAAGCACTCCATCAACGGCGCTCTGAATTTTCAGAACGACATCGCAGGAGCAATTCAGAAGCTCGGCCACTTCCAGATTATCGAACAAGAGCGGATCGCCAGCATGGTAAACCGCGAGCTGTCGGATATGGAAGCCGACTCTCTGATCCTGAAGGCGTTCGAGCGCGGAATTGTGTCAGCTCCTTACCTTCCCCGGATTATTCGGGAATGGCGAGAGCCGCAATTCGAAGAGTTCAAGCCACGAACCGCTTGGTCACTCATTTCGTGCTTCACGACCATTTTGGGTGAGCGTGCTCGGACGAATCCGTCCCAGTACGCCATTCAAACCATGCGCCTCAATTCCTTCATCGACAAATCCACCGCCCTGGTTCCGGTCTAGCTCTCCGCAAGGAGGGCTTCAATGCAACCATTTTCATTTTCAGCAATTGCCCGGAGTTGGACGGTCCAGCTCTGGCTTTTACTTGGGAGATGCGAGCATGGCTCAGCATCAATTGAAAGGAAGATTTGCAACATGGCAAATCAGTCGAAGAAAAAAGGTCAGGCGAACGGTCAACAAAACGGTTCGCAAAATGGCGGCGAAAGAAAGCCACCAGCACATGAAATCAAATACGGCTTGGTGAGAGTCAGCATCTGGCGCAACGATGGACAGCAAGGTCCTTGGTTCAGCACCACCGTGAGCCGCAGATTTCTCGACGCCAAAACGAACGAATGGCGGACCGCGACTTCCTTTGGAAGAAGTGATCTGCTAACCCTCGCGCTGGCGCTCAACGAAGCGGCTCGCTGGATTTACGAGAATCCGGCAAACAAATCGAACGGCGATTCGGACCCCGAACCGCAGAACGATGGACCGCAGGATGAAGGCCGCTTTTAATCGTCCAACCCAGGGGAACGGATGCCCCTTGAGTTTCGGAGCGAAGGGTTTTTCAGAAAGGATTCTCGCGTCACCCTACGCTCCTATTCACCTTGCCGCTTTCGGACTCCTTGCTAAAATACGCAAACACCACCGTTCTTCACGGAACCGTCAAATGTTCAACCTCCTTTCCCCAGAAATCCGCCAGCTTGCAGCCGACCAGCATCTTGACCGCACCTTCTACGACCCAACCATCCATCATTTGTGGGATTACGATTTCACTCCCAAGACCTGCACGGGAGCCGAACGCACTCACCAACCGGCTCTGCAAATCGCCGTCGATTATATCCGACAAAGCCACCATTCAATTGTGACAGCCCATATTCCCGATGCCTGGCGCACACTCATCGGCGTAGATTCTCCTCACGTAGTCGATGCTCTCTCGAAGCTTCCGTATCTTCTCTCCCCATTTCTCTCTGCCCCCGGCCTAGAAGATCGCTTCAAATCGACTTTCTCCAAAAGACCCGAAGACAGCATTCAGATCAGCTATTTCACCAGAATGCCTCGACCGATCAAGCACAACGCCGACACCGACCTGCTCGCTCCCATTGGCCGTGCCGCCGCTGAGGCCATTGAGCGAATCATTGCAAAATTCGAATCACCAACACCCCCAGCGGAACTCTCGGAAATTGCAGCCCTGACATTCGGCCTAATTCAGATTCGACCAACTCCTAGTAAACAGCCGCCTTCAATCGGTGTCGCCGACTCTCAGTACGGAGCGCTCGCCTCGAATCTTCTCCACCTGGAAGCTCGATGGTCTTCAGCTCACGACCAAATTCTCAGCGGACTCCAGGCGGCTCTTGACCAGTTGGCCGATAGTCCAGTGGACCATTTATTTAAGTCGCATGGGCTTGTCGAGTTGAACCACTTCGCTTCCCGCTTCGGCATTTCATTTTGCATCGAAAAGGATGGGGCGATAATCCAAGTTCGGCTGAAATTCACCGCGTCGATTATCTCGGGAGGCATGTTCCGCTGCGTCGCCGTCGACACCGGAAAAGTCGTTCAGTCCTCGAAGCATTTTCCTGCTCTTTTGTGCACCAGAGACCTCCGACGGGCAAAATCCGAAGAATAATTGCCAATTCCCGTTGACTTACTGATATCGGCAAACCTATATTTTGTTTGTCGCTAACGGTCAGTTTGCCGAAACGGGAATGCCCCCATGACTGCCTCATCCCACCTCAGCCAACAATCCCAGAATATTCAACCGGAATCCCCGCTCAACGTCCTTTTCGTGGTGGACATCTGTCAAGTGGAGGAAACTTTTCGCCGCCGCATCGTGTGGGCACCCACCGAAGAAATCGCCCGTGAATACGCTCTCGCCAACAAGCACGTTGAGCACGAGATCGATTCGCACGTCCTCGATATCCGCGAGAAGGCCGTTGAAGCATCTCGCCGCTTCGACGAACACCGATTCACCGAGCCGCTGAGAATCTCCGAGGCGAAAAAGCCGGAAGCATCAAACCAAACAACCTGCACGCTCGCCGACCGCCTCCAGCCTGGTGGTTGCGATGCCTGCGGAGGTTGACCGAGCCACCGCCAACGAAAGGAGTTTCAAATGTCCCCGTTCTTTTTCTTCGCCTCGATCGCCGTCATCGCCTTCACCCCCGTGTGGCGAGCTCTGATGGAGTTCGAAGGCCACCCCGTTCCCGAGGATGACATGCTCTTTGAAAGAGCCATCGGCCTACTGCTTTTCTGCCTCTTCGCTCTCATTCTCCGTGAGTGGAGTTTCGGAGAGTATCGAAAGGCCATCATCGCCACCGTCTTCTCTGCCTACTGCTATGGCGGTCTCCGGCTCTCCTTGACCGGGACTCTGCCCCTGAACCACATCCTGTTCTTCGTGTTCCTCTCACTGACCCTTGCCGTGGTCTTTCTGGCCCGGCGCTATTCTCAGGAGAATCGCAATGCAATTTTTCGACGTGCTCATTGGCCCCATCATGTGGCTCCTTCGGGATCGGGCCGAGCTGGAAGTTTTGAGGGAGCGGAAACGCACTCGGGACGAGCTCTCGAAGCTTCGATCTGAACTCGGAGTTGATCCGCCACCTCAGACGCGGTGGATCGAACATGCGGAGCCGGAACGAGTCGAGATGAGGACTCCGCTATTCGACAACCGCAGCGAAGAACCCGACGAAGAGGAGCCGGAAGATTCGCCGCCGCCACCATCGGCACCCACGCAAACCAACGGCCAGCAGTCGCAAGACTCGGCAATCAAGAAGAAAAGAGGGCGGCCACGCAAAAATCCGCTGCCGCCGCTACAGCCGCCGACGGGAAAATACCCGCCGCCCCCGCCGTCAATGAACTGACAATCATCAACCCAGGCGGGCAGGACCGCAAACTGCCCGCCGCTCTGAGGGATTCGCAATGCTTTCTTTCCTTCGTAAAGGCGAAGCGTCCTACTTCTGGCACGATGCCGAACTCGGCAATTTGAAGTGGTTGTTTCTCGGAGGAGAATCCGAAGACCCTCGTCACAACAAGGCCGTCGAAGTTGTCGACTTCGCGAAGATTCTCACGGAGATGAAGGAATCCAATCTCAAGGCGCTGATCTACACCCAGTTCCTTGACCGCTCGTTCGACAACGCAAGTTACCTCGACCCAAAGCACACAAGAGGTCAATTCACCTCGTACGTGGCGACCATGGCGGAGCGTCACGCCCGCGCGGACATCATGCGAAATCTCTTTGCTCGCGTGATGGAAGAGGGCAAGCGGTATGTTGTTCCGGTGAAGCCGATCATGTTCTACACCATCTCGCCATTTAACTCGCAGGGCGAGCAGTCGACCCACATTGACTACATCATCTACCCCATCGGGCAATGCCCTGATGGCAAATGGCGGGCGATTCACAGTGCGTATCTCTATAAAGCTCGCCCGTCGCTCGGCAAAATGGGCCAGGTTCGCTGGGCTCACACAGCGAGAGAAAAGCTCGGTGCCGCTGTTGAGATCGACAAAAACGGCATGGCAAAGCGTGTTGACCTTGAACCAAAAGCCGCCGAACAGATGCGGAACGAGACAACCAAGCTCTCTCAGAAGCTCAACAAGGAGAATGAGGAGCTGGGCCTGAACGCGCCGGGGCAGCGGGCCAGACACAACCAGTGGCGGGCCGACCGCACGAAAACCTGGAAAACCGAAGAGGAGATGCAGGCCGATGCTGATGCCATGCGGAAGAAATTTAACATCAAGGAGTTCATCACGAACTACTTCCAGCAGCGCCGTGCCCAAGTCCAGGCTGAGCAGATCGACCTCATGTTCGCCGCTCAAGCAAGCTTTCTCGGCAAGAAGCTTGGCGTATTCTCGATGTCGCAGCTTGAATTTGCTGTTCGCACGGAATTCGAGATGATGCGATTCGATGTCACCGACGTGCAGATTGAAGCGGCGAACAATCGCATCGCCGCCAACAAGCCGAAATGGCTTCAGCCTGTTACGTCGCAGTTATACACGACCACTGAGCAGATTGAGTTGCACAAAACCGCTATTGGCGAAATGGAAGGCCATGCTTCCCGTCCCGTTTCTGTCATTCCGCAATGGGCGTGGAAAAAGCTATTTCGAGAAATGCCGACCAAGGAGCAAAAAGAAAGAATTGACGCCGCTAAGCCGTTTTGCGGGAGCGAATCCATCGTCGAAGAAGGTGCTACCCCACGGACCTACGAGGCGTTGGCCTATGTCGTCATCGGCTATCAACTGGACAGTCGCAAAGTGATCGGCGTTGGAGCGTCGGAGGAAGCCCGCAAGGCCCTTAAGCACAAGGTGGGTATTCAAAATACCTTCTCCGTTGAGGAGCTGATCGCCCTCACCTCTCCCCCGTCGTTGAAGGCCCGACATCTCAAAGCAGCCTCTGTCGACCACGGCTACAACCCGTTCAAAGCCATTCCGAAGGCCATCATGCACACGCTGATGACCGGAGAACCCGCTATCAAGCTGACCGAGAAGGATGTTGTAATCATAAACGCCTCCGATGCAATCTCGATCGGTCGCATCGCTCCGCTGATGAAGCGAGTCAAGGAAGCTCACTGCAAGTTGATTCTCCTCGAAGCCAGGGCACCGTGGCACGAGCACACGCCGTCACTTTCAAACGTGCAGTGGAATCGCGACCTCATTGCAACCAACAAACAGCAACAAGAACAGAAGCAGCGGCATCGCAACGAAAATGACCACGGTCACTCTCACTAAAAGGAAAAGCAGCATGTGGCGACTCATTCACAAAGCCTACTCCGGCATCATGTTCGTAGTGATGACCATTCTTTGGATCATCCTTATAGCGCTCTGGATCGGCTTTACGTGGTTAATCGCTTGGATGATGGCGGAGGCTCAAGACGGTTTGTACCGACACAACTTCTGGTACTTCTGGGCCGGAACCGTTTCGTTTGCGCTCTACCTCTTCCGGGGAGAGCCGTTTTTCATCATCGGTAACTGGATCTCTTCCAAGGCTTATGAGGAGGGTCGAAAATGATTCGTTTCATCGTGGAAGCAGTGCGCTGGACGTGGGAGGCCATCCTGACGCTTATCTGCGTCGTCGTGGTGATCTTCTATTTCTTCATCACCGGCTTCATGTCGCTTTGGGTGTGTGCGGCTTTCTTCGCACCCAAGGAGCAGCCAGGGACGTACTTCCTCGCTGCGTTCGTGTTCTGGTTCGTCGTGTTCGGCATCACCGGGTTCTATGCCAGCGGCTTGGCCGACTGGCTCAACAACTGGTACGACCGTGCATACGGCAAAGATGCCCTTTCCTGTTCGATTAACGTCGTCGACTCGGCAGAGGCGGCTCGACGAGCTGCGAAGGAGAGCTACTAATGATGCCTTACTACTGGACTGGTCTTTATTTCGGGCTGCCGCTTATCGCGCTGTTGCTGCCGATGATGTTGACGGCGCTCAGCGAAACGGTCAAGCCCCGGCTTGTTCGCAGCAAGCCGACTTTTCAAACGCTAATGATCCGCCTCGCCAACATCATGGCCTCTCTCAGCCTACTCTGGCAGGGTGGCCTTGCGTACATAGGGCACAGTGGTACAGGTAAGAGCCAATCCCTATTACAGATGGCGTCGTCGCTGTTCGACCTGATTGATAAGGGGCACAAAATGATCCTCATTTTTGCAGGCCCTCGTGGTGATTTCGAGAAACTGGCAAGGGCTCGCATCGCAGCCAGCCCGAACAAGAACATCGACTTCATCAACCCCGACTTTCTCGATCCGCAGTGCCAAGCGTGGCTTATCGACGAAGAGGTTAAGAGCCCGCTCGACATCCGGCAGTTTGCGGCGCTCATCGTCGCCAAGCTCAAGAACACCAACGAATTCTTCGAGAAGGGCGTCATGGGACTTGTCACCACGGTGATCAGCAGGCTCTACGAGATGAGCCTCATCAATCCCAAGGTGCAGTGCGACCTTCGCACCATCTGCCTTATTTGCCAGGACCGGCTCCTGCTTCGCCGGTTCGTGTTCGCTGATAAAAACCTGCGAAAGAAGTACGCCGCCCACCTCGCTGCTAAAGGCAGGCTATCGAAGGACTTTTTTGCCTCGATCTCGCAGGCAATCGAGGACTTTTCAACCATCGCTGCGGGATATAGCCGTGCAGCCGGAGATGGTGTCAAGGGAAACCGCATGTCCGTCGAGAGCATTTTCACCACCAGCAATTCGGTTGTGGTCCATCTGCCCGTGTCGATTGACAAGACTGAATCGTATCGCCCTCTGACTGAAGCGTTTTTGCGGAAGTTGATTGAGAAGGCGCTCTCGAATCGTGGCGACCCCGAAACGCTGGCACCGACCATCTTCATCTTCGATGAAGTTCACTACCAGTTCAAGTTCCTGAGTGACGCACTGAAGGACCTGTTCAACCGCCTCCGCACCTTCGGACGTGGAAACAAGGTGGGAGTTGCCGCCACCTTCCAAACCAAGCCGTCGCTCGATGATTCCCTGGGTCGGGACGCTGGAGACGATATGTGGGACAACTTTCAGAATAAGGTAATGTACCAATGCCACAATCGCACCGCCCGTGAGATGGCGGAGGATGTCGGCAAGGAGGAGGTCTACATCCGGGAGAAGCACACGCCGATCAGCAAGCCCCCGGTCTACACGAGGGAGACACGGCACGTCATCCCGCCGCAGAAGTTCTCGGCTCTGCCGCTCGCCAATCGCTCTCTGGACCGCATCCAGTGCTACGTGCGGCTCAACGCAATCCAGGCCGTGTGGCTCGCATCATTCCCGTTCGTGAAGTTTGCCGAGTGGCTCCGCACTCTCAAGCTCCCGAAGCAGGAACACTTCAGCTACGAAGATCTGAAGCTCGACCCGTTTGATCCAGACGAGATGGACGCCCTCGGTCTGCTCTCAAAAAAGCAAAAAGCAAAGATGCCGGGCCACAAACCCAACATCCGCAACAAAAGTCCGTTCAGTCCGTGAATCACCGTTTCTTTCCATCCCTGTTTCAAGGAGTTTCGTCATGTTTCAGTTCCGCTTTCAGCCTGTCACCACGTACCCGATCTTGGGTGACGATGGTATCCCGTCAACTCGCTGGCCAGTTAGTCCTGTGCATAACTCGTACGACCAGGCGTGGCAAGATGCTGGTAGGGCTTCGCAGGGCCGTCAGCAAGGCAAAAACAGTTAGTTGATGGAACGCTTTCCTGGGGGCCACGGATGGCCCCTTTTTGGAGTCGCCAAGAATGTTCATCGCAAACGCTGAAATGATCGGCGGCCCGTTCGATGGTTGCACTGGCACCGTCCACTACTCCGTTGCCAGTTTTATTCTTCAGTACCGAAACTATTACTGTGTCTACGAGCGCCCAGACCTCAGTTATCGTTTTTACCACATTAAAAATGTGACTCTTGACGAGTTCATTGACATGAACCTCAGAAGGAATGCGGAGATCGCCGCAGAACAGCGAGCGAAACGGGAAGGCCGCACCAAGCGCTACGAGAGGAACGACTAATGACGCCTCAAGATCTCGAATCCCTGATTGTTCGTCTTGAACGTGCAATTGAGCGATTGGAGCGCCTCGACCGACAAGAGCCTGAGCGAGAGTATTACACGGTCGCTGAAGCAGCCGCTATTCTCCGCAAAGCACCGTTCACTCTCCGCGAGAATTGTCGCCTTGGACGCATCAACGCCGAAAAGCGAGCCTCTGGCCGTGGCGTGGCGTCCGAGTGGATGATCTCCATTCAGGAGATTCGTCGAATTCAGAGTTTTGGGTTGTTGCCATCGAGAAATTGAAATGCGGGTAGAGGGACTTGAACCCCCACGAGCTTTCGCTCACAAGATCCTAAATCTTGAGTGTCTGCCAATTCCACCATACCCGCGACCAACTCATTCTACGTCACCCGAACACGCTCGCCAACGCCGAAGCTTTTTGCGACGGAAGCAAGTGCCGATATCGTCTCCGCTGCTCCTCCGAGCAGTGTCCAACGCAATCGTCGATGATTCGCTGGTCGATTCCCTTCGCCGCCAGGGCGGAGATGAACGAGTGTCGAAGCACGTGCCATCCCCGCACCACAGACCATTCGGTGCCTGCCAAGGTTCGCTGTAGGTGGTCGTGAGCCTCGTTCCGGGTCACAGACACGGGAATATCCCGCACTTTGATCCCTCGCAGCTTCTTCGTGCCAAGCGAGAACGCCGCAGAACATCCGGGATGTTTTTCGGTAAAGTACTCCCGCATGACCTGAGCCACCTTCGCGGTCATCGGAACACGCCTGGTCGTTTTCTTGATTCGAGATCGCTTCCGCTCCCTGATAGTCACCACACCAGCGTCGAAATCGAAATCGCTCTTCACCGCTCGCAGGGCCTCGGACCGCCTGGCACCCGTGTGGGCGATGAACACGAACATCGGATACACGAAATCGTGACGAGCTTTCGCCTTCACGACCTCAAGCATCTGCTCAACTTCCGGAGCCGTTAAAAAGAGTAGCTCCCACAACTCCGCTTGTTCCTTCGGAGACAGTCCACCCATCGCAATCTTCCTGTGAATCTCCGCCCGAGTCATGAACGCCCCGCGCTCCTCTTCTTTCGGCAGCTGCAAGTCCCGCATGGGGAATTTTGTGCTCGGCACGAGGCTCCGTCGACCGGCCCAGTACCAGACTCGCCGAAAAGTTCGCAGAGCTTTCAAGATGGTTTCGACCTTCACCCTCTCCCCGCGAGCACCAGCGTCCTTCGCACGCTCTGCCACGAACTTTTGAAGGTCCGCTTCTGCCACCTTCGCCACGTCGAAATCATCGCCCAAGATGCGGCACAGGTGTTCCTGATGGCAACGCATCCCGGCGATGGTCCCTTCGGTCAGGGCATCGTCGGGGAGGCTTGAGAAGAACTGGTCGATGACGTTCCGAAGGCCCAGCGTCTTCGGTTGCTCGCTCACGACTTGTTTTGCGATCTTTCCGCCGGAAACAAAGAACGATGGGATGTCGGCACCTTCAGGCACGACCACGTGTCCACGTTCGACGAGGCCCAGGAGCTCTTCAACGGACGTCTTCACATGCTCCGCCGTTTTCTCTCCCTTGGTCTTCAAGTTCTTCGTGTACTTCTTGCCGAGGTACCGGAAGGACACTCGGAACCAGCCGTTTCGATTCTGAAGAGACGCCATGATGCACCTTTCCTTGCCTTCATTCTGATGGGGAAGACAAGCGATGTTGGTGCAACGAAAAACCGAGGTAGGCTCAACGTGTCGCCAAAATGGAACCAGCAACCGAGTGCCGGACTATTTGCCGGGTGTCTGCCGTTGCCGTAAGTCTTTAGGTTGCTGAAAGATGGGTTCGAGGTGTGAGGGTGGTCGAGTGCATTGACCCACCGGCTCCTAAATCCCGAAACCGACGTTTCAGCTGCGTTGGTTCAGCCCTGATTTATCGCTGCAAAAGCTTGCCCGAAATGAGGTTAAACGTAACCTCAACACTTCACCAATTGTATCCATGCTTCACTTGAGTGGCTCCGTTTGTCGCCAAAATGTCGCCATTTTTATTCCCTCGATTTGCCGGATGATGGCCTCCCCACGGTTCGCTTGCCGCATTCCCCACGCACCGCCTCCCGATTTCCCCGACCTCCTCCTCATCCGAAGTTCGGAGGCATTTCGGTGCTCAAGCGTTCTGGGCGGTAAAAGTCACGGAAGCGGTGAGGAGAAAACCGGAATGAAAACCCAACCGATAAAAACTCGCAGAAAAGGAGCGAGGTCATCCCTGACCTTCGCTCGGATGCGCCGTCGCACCATCACCGTATTCCTCGGCGAAGTCAGGCTTCGCTTCCGCTTCGGGTGACAGGAGAAGGATGGCACGACCCACCACCTACCGCAATTCCTTCAGCGCCTGCAAGACCCGAATGGCGTTGTCGAATCCGCCTACATTTTTCACGATGACGCCCAGGGCCTCCAGGTCGAGGAGGCTGATTCCGTTTCCGATGTGGACGGGGGATTGAGCCGGAGCAACCGGAGCGGTTCTCTTCTTGGGAGCAGGAGCGCCGCCGCCCTCGTCCTTCTTGATCTTGCTAATCGACGTGTAGATGATCCCGATATTCGTTTCGTCCCCGTCGGCCTTGAGGCTGGCGAGGATCTGCTTTGCGTCCTTCACGCCGTTATTCCAGAGTTCTCGGATTCTGGCTGAACGGTTGTACTTCGGGGTTTCAGCGGTGGGAGCTGCGGTTCCTTCGGTCGGGGGTTCGGCGGGGGTCATTCGTTTCCGGCCCATGGTGAGGCTCCTGGTGGGTGGGGCGCTGGTCGGTTACTAACTTACAAGAAGTCGATATCAACGCCTAGAGCTTTAGCGATGGTCTTGATGGCAGCTTTCTTCTCTTCAAGCTCGCAGTCTGGCTCATTATTTTTGCGGTCGTACTCGCGAGCTCGGTCGAGTAGGCGGCGGAACTCGGCAATCTCCTCGGGAGTTATTCGAGGCTCAGTAGGAGCAGGTATCGGGTTAATCTTCGGCTCGGGAAGAGGGTGCGGTTGCGGTTGAAATGGAGAGCTGGGAATGGTGTGCGGTGCGAACGGCAAGGGTGATGGGGTGGTCGGTATTAGCGGTTCCCACTTGTCGCGAAAGTGATCCATGATCATTGAGTAGACGCACATGAGGGGAGGGTAGCACGGGTGTTGTGCTAGTTTCAACCCGCCTTCAGCGAGTCCTCAATGAACTGCCGCAGCTTATCGGCTCGACCGCAGAGGACCATTTGAAGTGGGGAGAATTCGGCTAGCATGGGGTTGCTGGAGAGGAACCACAATCTGGTTTTGTACTCGTCGCCTTTGAAGAAGGTGAGGATGGGTTGCCAGAGATCGGGGGGTATGATGGGGGTCATGCGGCTCGCCGTTCCACCGAATAGTGCTCTGCGAAGTAGACCTTCAACTCTTTCCCGACAGGTAGATGTTTCTCATTCGCAAGTTGAAAGGCTTCGTCGGCCGGCACGCCCAACGCCAGGAAGTTGAAATCGAATAACGTCTCGGCACCGTCCCACACCGTTGAGTGTTCTTGGCTCGTTAAGATCCGCCATTCTCTCTTCGGTTCGACCAGCTGAGCTAATCGGAGGTTGAAGTTTACGAGCCAGTGGCAGGCGGAGTGACAAACATAATCCCAGTAACGAGGATGCCTGCCCTTGTGTCTCCAACGCCAATCGCAAGAATCAAAGCCATGCGGCACATCCTGGTCTGTGAACTTCTTTCGCCAGCGGCCCCAGGTGAACTTGTTGAAGTCACGGGTGAGAATGCATCTCACGCTCTCGATATGCGGCTCGATTCTTTTGGTCCAGTGTTTTGGGATGTCGTAGTACTTCATGCTACGTGAGCCCAATTTTCACGGCGGAGGATCCCGTAAATTGTCTTTCGGTTTACGCCAAACCGTTCTGCAATTTCAACTACCCTTACTTGCCCCTGAAGCTGCCGAATAGCTCGAATGTCTGCCTCTTTCAGTCGAGTGGGAGGAAAAGCCTTTCGCTTCGCACACGCCTGTCGCCTATTCTCCGACGAAGTCCCGTATGTCAGATTAGCCAGACAATTGTTTTGCTTGTTATCATCTTTGTGATTCACCTGCATTCTCGGTGGGCATGGCCCTACGAATGCGGCCATGACCAGTTGGTGCACGGCTGCCATCTTTCTAACGCCCAGACGACACAGCTGCACAAGCATGTAACCTTCGCCATTCTTTCCTGGCCTTACAAGCCCAGGCTCCCGCCGATATGGCTTCCAGTACTTAGTGCGACGCACTCGGCCAAGATTACTCACATCGTAACAGTCTTCAAAGCCGACTACCGGCCTCCACTCTTCATTCTCTTCCATATCCCTCCTACTTGATAAACACTTCTACCGACTTCCTTTGCCAGGAAATAGCCGCCCCTCTGTCCACAGGAGGCCACCCCTTCTGTAACCGAACTTGGTTCAACGACTTCAACAACTGATACTTCTGCCGCAGGACTCCGCCCCATTCTCGGTAGGGCAGGTCACGGAACCACTGAATCCAGTAATGGAGATCCCGGCGACCTCGAAATGCAACAGACCGCATCCGGCGCTGTAGCGACTCGTACTCACCTCGGGCGATTCGAACTGACGACTTCCATTTGCCCTTGCCGCCGTCCATTCGGGGATAGTGGTAGTAGCCGATTGAGTATCCACCGAACTTGATGGGCACTTGGCGAACGTCGTTAATCCGGCTCTTGTCCCCGTTGCCCCGCTCCTTCTTGAAGAAGGGATGGCGACCCATCTGGGCAATCAGAATAAACCACCGTTCGCCTTGAACCCGCAGGTATCGAACATTGGCGATTGGATGTCCTCGGTGGTCCTTGTTCGCCTTTCGCTTCTGCCGAATCTTTTTGCTGACCTGGGTGTCGTACAATTCGGTCATCTTTCGGTCGATTACCTCCGGGTCCTTCCGCTCATCGATTGGAACGACGATGTAATAGAAATACTCGTGCGGCAACAGATACACGGCCAAATACTGGACCAGTGACTCTGTCGACACGCACAAGTATCCCGAAGAGGGATTGTTTTTAGGCGACTGTGAGCCTATGGCACTATCCCCCGAAAGCCCAAACTTGTTTTCCATAGAATTGGTAGTAACTTCTTTTCATGGCGTTCCATAATAGAGCGTACCACGTCAAAAGCACTCCCGAAACTAGGACTTTAACCTTCAACAAAAAAGGATTGTCGCTGAGCAGGCAGGGGCAACTACCTTTCCCAAGGCAGCTCCCCTTGCCATACTCAGCCGATCGTTTGCAAGTGAATTCTCTCAGTGCTTTCGTTTGACCATGTGAGCCGGTTCATTACGCCGCCTCGGTCCAAGCTCAAAGGATTGCTCCCATGAGCAGGTGAACGGACTGCCTTGCCAATTCACCTTCCTACTTGCACCCCGCTCCCACCCTCCGGAATTTGACACCTAGCTGACACGCTAGGCACCGCCGTTTTACGGGCGGCATCCGAAGGGCTTCCCAGATTAGATCAGAGCCTTCATGCATGGGTCACGTCGTTTATCGAGTTCATACTCGAAATCAGCGAGAAGTATGTGCGTCGGTCCCCCAACGCCACAGTTTCCGTGAAGTTTAACCTCCACGATTTCTGGGCTGCGAAGTTACAAAATGGCCCCTACCCATCTCTCGGTGACTGTCACGGTTCGGTACCGTCTCCCATGCACTTACTGGAAAGCGATTGCTCGCCTGTTCAATCATTGAGCTATCCATCGTCTGGCATTTCTCCAGAACGCCGGAACTGTCAATTCCGGACCCGCACGTTGCCGTGCTAGGTACTCCTGAGTCCAGCCGGGTTAAAGGAGGTCAGTGACCCCATCAGTCCCCCGGGTCGGTTTTTACCGACTTCGTGCTCTGTCTGGCATCCCTCGTGGCCGTTCCACGGTGGGACACCCTTTCTCTGTCGCCCAACCTCGACGGCACTTCTTGATGAGTACCGTCTGTATCTGGGCAGAAACCAAAAAAGGCCGCAAGATTTCTCTTGTCGGCCTTCTGCATTGGATAGAAAGTGGTGATTACTCTCGCTGCCTGTGCACCGAGGATTACTACGCACTAGCCTCCATCATCACGAAGCGAACCACTCTCGTGGTACTTCGCGCTAAAGAACAGTGGTGACCAATTTCAGCAGTTAATGACTCTGCTTCCCGAGGACCACTGCTTGCAAACGAACGCCTGTGCATTCGCTCGAACGACAATCCAAGAAGATTATCAACCAGAATTGTAACGCTGGCGAGTACCGATGGAAGGGGAGAGTTTATTTTTGGAATATCTGGGTAGGCAAACGGAGTTGTGGCATTCTGTAGCCATGTCAACCAGCCCCAAGATCGTCGCAGCCGCCATAAAGGACAAGGACGGAAAAGTGTATTCCGTACCCCAGCCAGGTCGTCATTGTGACGTGTTTCTTACGATGCCTCGCGATCAGCGATTGCTTGAAGCGGTTCAGGGTTTTATTGACGAGACGGGAGCGTTTCTAGATCGTCATCAGGCTTACAAGGTGGCAAAAGAGAACTTTCAGATTCTGCCTGCGGAGTATTACGAGGCGAACAACATCGCTCCTACGCCAGGAACGCTTTACAGCGAAGACTTGTGGTGATTGAAGAGTGGCAATAAAAAGCCCCGCAGCAATCAGACAACAATCGCTGCAGGGCCGGAACTTCTTATGAACTCTACGAAGGTATCCGATTTCTCGCAGGATTGGAAGCCATTTTCACCTGACCCTTTCGGCGTTCGTAGTGCGACCGAACCCCAGCCTCATATTTCCAGTTCGTATTCCCAACGCCGTTATAATCCTTCACCGCAGTTCGAATCCGGAGCTTCCTGTCGGCGATATACCACCGTGAATTATCAGGGTCCGAACGACGGTCGATGAGATAACGCACGTAGCTGGCCCCGCACCTGATGTTGACCTCGGGATCGCACAAGTCTTTCCAGCTCGACAACCCGCACCGCCTCGCATGACCAGCGTAAACCACCTGCATCACCCCCACGCTGCTTGCCATTGCTTGAACGTCCTTCGCTGAAGCCCGAGGTGCCAGCTTTCGAGCTTCGCCCTCCCAGGTCGCCTCGTAGCGTCTCTGGCATGAGAGATTGTCATTGCCCGGCCCGTTCTCCTGATCGATTATTGCTCTGATAAGCAGCGGAGGGAGATCGTATTCCTCGGCAGCCTCCTCGATGATGAAGCCGAGGTCATCCGACGGGATCGCCGCCTCTGCCCTCTGAACCCGGTACGTCTGATCCACCATCCCGATGAACGCCGTCACCAGCACGAGCGTCATCACCGCCCGTGCCATTATCAAACATTCCGTCGCTTTCTGCTTCGTAGTCTCAATTACATTCTTCATAGTGTCCTCCCTCACAACTGCGGAGACGGTGGATTGTTCCCCCGCCCCCGCTACTCGTTTAGTAAATGTCATCCTCAGAAATCGGCGCTGAAGCTGGCTC
>Ga0315909_10004711_pt1 | contig 15952 bp, 13 predicted proteins | sample LakEriMetagenome_11_FD_203527 | JGI IMG/M metagenome (GOLD analysis project Ga0315909, IMG submission 203527) | Freshwater fungal communities from buoy surface, Lake Erie, Ohio, United States - Buoy 2 MA125 | ecosystem: Environmental > Aquatic > Freshwater > Lake | place: USA: Lake Erie, Ohio...
CCATGACCACGAAAGATCCCGGTTTCGGCAATAGGGAGATCGTCGAGATTGAGGGTCGTCGTGGGACCTCCCGCAGTAGTCCCGGGAGCAATCGTGACGATGGCCCCAGTAGTTGTCGGCGCCAACGCACCAAAATCAACATCTGACAAATCAATAGTTGTCGTCGTCGTTGAAGTTGTTGAGATCCCATTTGGATTGACAACCGAGCTGACGGGCGGCGCTACCGGAAGGGTTGTTGTTGTTGTTGTGCTCGAGGTTGTTGTCGTCGTACTTGTCGTCGTCGTTGTGGTGGTTGTCGTTGCGGGCACGAGATTGGGTTGATTGACCACCTGAACCGGAATTGCATACAGCGAATCATTCGCGAGCAAGACCAACGATCGGTCATTGTCAACCCACGTAATCCGTCCAACCAAGCCCGCAGCATTGACCACAGGCATACCTACTCTCAAGCCTCGATCGCTCCCCTGATTTATCTCGATCGTCTGCGAGTAATTCGAAGGAGTCCCACCAATCACTTGCGCAGTAACCGAAGAAATATCCGCCAAGTTGTCGATTCCGTTCAATGCCAATAGCTCTTGAGCGTCCCGCGCCGTAGCAAGGGCCGCGATAAACGCCCCCTCTTGTTGGTCAAGTTGATCCTGAAGTCTTTGGTTCTCGGCTTCGAGTTCACCGTAATGAGTGATTCCACGCCACGAATTTTCGAGTGGCCGCGTAATCACTCGCGCCGAACTCTGTACCGGTTCAAATATTGCGCTGAAGACACCCCTCAACCCACGGACAACTGAGTTGCCTTGCATGTCAAGAGTGATCAGCAAAATTGACGTCAGAGCCAGAAGGGCAATAGCCCGACGACGACTCACCGAATAGACCGGCATGGATCCGATCCCGACCTAGTCGTCACTCTGCGATAGGAGACCGCGCATCATCTCAATGTTTTCTAATGCTCGACCCGAACCAATAACGACTGAATACAAAGGTTCATTAGCAATGTTGATTGGCATCCCCGTCTCGTGCGCCAAGCGACGATCGATACCGGCGAGCAGTGCTCCTCCGCCAGTGATCGTGATTCCTTGGTGCATGATGTCAGCGGCAAGTTCGGGTGGAGTTTTGTCAAGAGTTGTACGTACAGCGTCAACGATGGCTGCAACCGGTTCAGCGATCGCTTCACGTACCTGATCAGTTGACAACGAAATCGTTCGTGGCAATCCACTAATGAGATCACGACCACGAATATCGGCGGTCATTTCTTCTTCGAATGGCCACGCGGAGCCCATTTGAATTTTGATCTCTTCTGCAGTGCGCTCACCAACTGCCAATGAAAACTCTTTTTTTAGATAGGCCAATAACGCCTCATCAAGTTCGTCGCCCGCAATACGTAACGACTGCGCAGTCACGATGCCACCAAGTGAAATAACGGCGACTTCGGTGGTGCCGCCACCAATATCGACAATCATGTTGCCACTCGGTTCATGTACCGCCAGATCGGCGCCAATAGCCGCAGCCATTGGCTCTTCAATAATGTGCACAGGCTTACGCGCTCCGGCATATTCAGCCGCATCTTGAACCGCTCGTTGTTCAACACCAGTGATTCCCGATGGTACGCAAATCAACATGCGCGGCTTGCTCCAACGACTGCTATGCACCTTTTGGATGAAGTAGCGCAACATTTTCTCGCACACATCAAAGTCGGCAATGACGCCATCTTTGAGTGGTCGAACAGCCCGGATGTGTCCCGGGGTACGCCCCATCATGCGTTTGGCCTCGTGACCTACTGCAACCGGCTTGCCATCAGATACGTCAAGAGCCACCACAGATGGCTCATTGAGGACAACGCCTTGACCTCGTACATAGATCAGCGTGTTGGCTGTTCCAAGGTCGATTGCTATATCTCGCCCGAGGGCCAGCGGATTACTGCGGGCCATGGCCAGAGCCTCCTACGACATGCGGCACCTGCCAAAAAGCAGGGGACCCCGAAATGTTACAGATTGGGGAAGAAAATACTGATCTCGCGCTCGGCCGAGGCCAAGGAATCGCTGCCATGCACCAAGTTCTCGGTGAACAAGATGCCGAGGTCACCACGGATGGTGCCAGGAGCGGCGTTACGAGGATTGGTGGCACCCATCATGTTGCGGACAACTTCCCAGGTGTTTTCGGGGCTTTCGAGCACCAAGGCCACGACTGGTCCACGGGACATAAAGGTCACCAATTCGCCATAAAAGCCCTTGCCCACGTGCTCTTCGTAGTGGCGAGCAAGCGTGTCGGCATCGAGCTGACGCAATTCCAGGGCCACAACAGTGAGACCTTTGGCTTCAAATCGGGACAAAACAGATCCGATCAGTCCGCGTTCTACGGTATCGGGCTTCAAAAGGACAAGGGTACGGTCAGACATGGTCGCTAACCCTACCGCCGAGTTCCCCTCCTCGCTGTTCGGGTTAGGGCAACAGTCGGCGTAAATACGGTCGGGCTGACCCAACCACGTAGAGCGATCCGGTGATCAGCAAGGCGTCATCAGGACCAATTTCTTGCATGGCTCGGTCAATGGCCGACTCAACGGTGTTCACGGCCACTACCTCGTCACACCCCAATCGGCGCGCCGCTTCGGCGACCTCGTGGGCGGGCAGTCCGCGTGGAGATGGAGCAGTGCAGCAGACCACGACATCAAATTCGTCGGCCCGTAAGGCCGACAACATGTCGAAAGGATCGCGCCCCTTCAAACAACCAATCACCAAAAGTCGGCGCCCAGCAGGATCGAAGTCTTCGAGAAAAACCGCGGCGCATACATCGGCACCAGCTGGGTTGTGAGCGCCATCGATAATGACCAAAGGCTGATGACCCATCACCTCAAACCGGCCGGGCATTGAGACGTGCGAAAAAGCTTCGTCGATAATGTCCGAAGCCAGCGGTCGAGCAAAAAATGCTTCGACTGCTGTAATCGCCACGACCGCATTATCGGCCTGATGACGACCGTGTAGAGGAACCAATACATCTGGATAAATCGTGGTCGGAGTTCGGACATCAATCATGCGACCACCGAGAGCTAGCTGATTGGAATCAACTTCAAAATCTCGTTGACGAACTAACAATGATGCCCCGCCGGCCTGAGCGAAAATTTCGACGATCTCTTCGTCAGTGTCACCACAAATCACTGCACTTTGGGACTTAATGATTCCGGCCTTTTCGCGAGCAATATCGGCGCGAGTAGGACCAGCGAACTCCATATGATCAAGACCAATATTCGTGATCACTGCAACTTGTGCATCAACAACATTGGTTGCGTCCCAACGGCCAAGTAAACCAACTTCAATAACCATCACGTCAACTGCTTCGTCGGCGAACCATCTAAATGCGGCGGCAGTACAGATATCGAAATAGCCAGGACGCGTACCAGTGAGCATTTCTAGATCGGCGATTGCCGCAATCTGCTCGGCGAAGGCCTCATCAGGGATTGGCTCGCAATCAATCGTGAAACGCTCGTTCACGCGTTCGAGGTGTGGACTCGTGTATGTACCAACGCGCAAACCACTCGCCATCAACAGCCGAGTAATCATTTGTGCAGTTGAACCTTTGCCATTAGTTCCCGTGATGTGTACGACCGGAGCACAATGCTGGGGTTCTCCCATCAATTCGCACAGCCGCGAGATCATGTCGAGCGAAGGAGAATCAATACGCCCAGTTTTCTGATAACCGGCGTGATCATCGAGATACGCCAAGGCCTGCTGGTACGTCATGCCTTCAACTTTACGACTGAAATCAACTAGCAGCGCGACGAGGGCGAGCCACTCGTGTCGCTGAACGCATCACCAATGTTGGCGACGACTTCAACTTGACCGTATCCACGTCGATGATGACCTTGGCCACATCGGCACGGCCTGGCAAGTCGTACATGACGTTCAAGAGTGTCTCTTCAAGAATTGCGCGAAGGCCACGAGCACCGGTACCGCGCCCCAAAGCCTGTTCGGCAATCGCGTTAAGAGCTTCGTCGGTGAGTTCGAGTTCGACATCTTCAAATTCGAAGAACTTCTGGAACTGCTTGAGCAAAGCATTCTTTGGTTCGGTGAGGATCTTGATCAATGCCGGCTTGTCAAGGTTGTGTACTGCCCCAACCATGGGTAAACGACCAACGAATTCGGGGATCAAGCCATAGGACAGCAAGTCTTCAGGCAGAACCTGAGCGAACAAGTCTCCTGCTTCTTTTTCGGCCTTATTCTTCACCGTGGCGTGAAAGCCAACGCCTTTGTGACCAATGCGCTGCTCAATGATTTTGTCAAGGCCGGCGAATGCTCCACCACAAATGAACAACACATTGGTCGTATCAATTTGAATGAACTCTTGATGTGGGTGCTTGCGTCCGCCTTGTGGCGGGACCGAGGCAACTGTTCCTTCAAGGATCTTCAACAGGGCCTGTTGCACACCTTCACCCGACACATCGCGAGTAATTGAAGGGTTCTCACTCTTGCGCGCCACCTTGTCGATTTCGTCAATGTAGATAATGCCGGTTTCGGCTTTCTTCACGTCAAAGTCGGCGGCTTGAATCAATTTGAGCAGGATATTTTCAACGTCTTCACCGACGTATCCAGCTTCGGTTAAGGCCGTTGCATCAGCGATTGCGAACGGGACATTGAGCATGCGCGCCAATGTTTGTGCAAGGTGAGTCTTTCCACAGCCGGTTGGGCCAAGTAACAAAATGTTGCTCTTGGCCAACTCAACTTCGTCGCGACGCGCGATGCCAGTTTCTTTCTGATACTGCAATCGGCGATAGTGGTTGTAGACCGCAACAGCCAAGACTTTCTTTGCCTGATCTTGTCCTACGACATAGTCGTCAAGGAACGAAGAAATTTCGCGCGGCTTGGGAAGTTCTTCTAGGCGAAGGTCGGTGGCTTCGCCGACTTCTTCTTCGATGATTTCGTTGCAGAGGTCAATGCACTCATCGCAAATGTAGACACCAGGTCCGGCAATAACTTTCTTGACTTGTTTTTGCGACTTACCGCAAAACGAGCACTTAACGATCTCGCCTGTGTCACCAAACTTTGCCACGACTACCCAACCTTTCGCCTCACAGCCTTACACATTTGGGTGCTTCAGTGGTTGGATGCCCTACTGGCTATCTGGCACAACCTCAGGTAATCAGCGAATAGGACCGGTGCGGTCAACGGCTGATCGCGATGAGATGACATCGTCGATGATTCCATAGGCCAAAGCTTCATTTGCTTCCATCACAAAGTCACGATCGGTGTCAGCGTGAATGCGTTCACGAGGCTGACCAGTGTGCTCTGACAAGATTTCTTCAAGGATGTCGCGCATCCGGAAGATTTCTTTGGCGGCGATTTCAAGGTCGGTCACTTGGCCGTAGCCCACTTGACCATATGGCTGGTGTAACAACACGCGGCTGTGTGGAAGAGCAAGACGCTTGCCCTTGGTTCCGGCGGCCAACAAGACCGCAGCTGCACTTGCTGCTTGACCAAGACAAATCGTGGCAATGTCGTTCTTGATGAACTGCATCGTGTCGTAAATAGCGAACAATGCCGTGATGTCGCCACCAGGACTGTTGATGTAGATGTTGATGTCCTTATCGGGGTTTTCGCTCTCAAGGTGAATCAACTGTGCGCACACCAAGTTCGCGATGGTGTCGTCGATGGGTGTGCCAATAAAAAGAATGTTTTCCTTGAGCAAACGGCTGTACAAGTCGTACGCGCGCTCGCCGCGGCTGGTCTGTTCGACAACTGTCGGAACGTAATAGTTGATTGCCTCGAGGTCCATGGTGTTCCTATCAGTCGTTTTCGGCGTGATCGTGGTCTGAATGATCATGGTCTGAATGATCATGGTCTGAATGATCGTGCTCTGCGTGATCGTGATCGTGATTGTGATCGGCCTCAGAATGACCAATCACGACATCACTGTCAAGAGTCTTGCCGCTGGGGTCGACGTATTCAACGCGGTGGATCAACCAGTCGAGAGCCTTTGACTTGCTGATCTCGGCCGCCAAGTCAACGACGGCGTCATTGGCTTGGTACGCCGCACGAACTTGATCGACACTGATGAAGCGGATCTTCTTATTCTTCGGTGATCCGGCCATCTGGTGTTCGCGAACAGCTTGTTCGTTGGTGCGGTCGGCCATTGACTCGAATTCGCGCTCAATTTCGTCTTCAGTGGCGTCGAGGTTTTCGGCCTTCACGACTGCTCGCAATGCCAGGTCGACCTTGACAGCCTTTTGACTTTGCGGGCGGAGACCTTCAACGAATGACTGAGCATCTTGACCGGTTGCCTGCATCCACTGATCAATGTTGATGCCTTGCGACTGGAACTGACGAATGGTGTTTTCCACTCGGCGCTGCAAGTCGGCGGCAACCATGGCCTCGGGGGTTTCGATCTCTGCTAGTGCAACCAATGCATCGGTCACTTTTTCGACAACAACATTGCGAACCTGATTGAGGCGGTTTGTCGTCAAGCGCTCAACAACTGATTCACGCCATTCAGCAACAGTCGTGAAACCATCAATGTTTTCGTCAACCCAAGCGTCATTCAGGTCGGCAACGACCAACTCTTGGACCGAGTTCACAGTGACTGCGAAGTCGGCTGCTTCTTGGGTTCCCGACGGAGTGTCGGAGAAGGTGAACGAGGCACCAGCTGATTTGCCGATGAGTTCATCGTCAAATGACGGAGCGACCCACTTCTTGCCAATCTCGTATGACCAGTCGTCAACAGCGAGGCCAACAACGGGCTCGCCGTCGCGTGAACCAATGAGATCAACGACAACAAAGTCGCCTTCCTTGGCGGCACGCTCAATGGTGGTCAACTTGCCCAAGCGGCGACGCTCGGCGTCAAGAACATCGTCAACTTCTTGATCGGCGACATCGATTGCCGGCACTTCGACCCGCAACCCGCCGTAGCCAGGCAGAGTAATGACTGGACGAACTTCACAAGTTGCGTCAAACGACACGGGACCAGACTCTTGGCCTCCGACAATGTCGATTTCGGGAGTCGCGATGATGTCGACGTTGTGTTCACGCACAGCACGACCCAAATACTGGGGAACCGCGTCACGCAAAGCTTGTTCGCGAGCAGCAGCAATTCCGATGCGGGCCTCCAAAACTTTGCGAGGGGCTTTGCCGGCACGGAAGCCCGGTAAGCGGACCTCCTGAGCAATCTTGGCAAAAGCGGCGTCTATGTCAGTGGCAAAGTCGGCCTCATCCACAAGGATCGAGAGCTTGACTTTGTTGCCTTCGAGGGGTTCACATGTCGTCTTCACAGAGAGCCGAGTGTATCGGCGAGGTGGCACCGAGGACCCACGAAGAGACAGGATTGATGTATGTTGGTGAACACACCTAGTGAAGTCAGGAAGATGTCATGAAGTCGCCGTTTAAGCCCATCTGGAAGCCCCATGCTCTGGCCACGCCCCATGCGGACCAGATCGCCCTTCGCATCAAAGACAAGGTGGTTGCGACTACCGATTTAGCCGATGTCCCGGCCGGAACCGAGGGCAAAGTGCTGCTCGCCAATGGCTTCAACTGGCAGCGCTACCGCATTCTTTTCACTAACGGTATTGAACTCGGCGATCTTGACGCCCGCCATATTGCCCCAATAGGTCGAGCCGCCAAGCGCGTCGCCAAAGCAGAATCTCGCTCCTAAATCAGCCGTCGATCAGGCCTCGGGCTTGTTTTTGGTGAATTCAAGGCGAGTCGCGAAGACCGCAGCCTCGGTCCGCCGCTCCATGTCCAGTTTGGACAACATATTGCTGACGTAGTTCTTCACCGTTTTTTCAGCAAGATGCAACCGTTGACCGATTTGGCGATTGGTGCAGCCTTCGGCGATGAGGTCCAAAATTTTGCGCTCTTGTTCGGTCAGTCGAGCCAATCGTTCATCTTCCGGGGTCGGTTCACGCAATCGCTTGAGAACTCGGCCAGTCACTGCTGGGTCAAGCAACGACTCCCCAAGCGCGACTCGCTTCACCGCGGTCACTAATTCGTTTCCACGAATTTGTTTCAAGACATATCCAGATGCTCCGGCCATGATTGCTTCAAACAACGCTTCATCATCGCTATACGACGTCAGCATCAAGCAGAACACATCAGGAAACTCACTGCGAATTTCACGACACACTTCAACTCCGTTGCCATCGGGCAATCGCACATCAAGAATCGCAACTTTGGGTTGACAGGCTTTGATACGGGGCAATGCCTCGGCAGCCAAACCAGCTTCGCCGACAACTTTGACCTCACCACTTGTCTCGAGCAAAGAACGCACGCCTTGACGCACCACCTCATGATCGTCGAGCAGGAACACGGGTATGGGTGTCGTCATAGGTGAAGTCTGCCCGAATAATGACCGCTGATTCAGGGACCAAGGTCACTTCCTTCTTGCATCAACACCCGCCGAACGAAGCATCATCAATTTCTGGCATACGATGCCCATCATGGGGAGCGAGGAAGACAAATACCACATTCGTCCTCGGCTTGAGGTCTTGTCCGATGCCATCTTGCATCAAGCGATTATCAGCAGTACCGATGGACTATTGATTTGCGATGCCACCGGAACTATTTGGTTCGCAAACGATGCTTTGTGTTCAATGCTCAACTACACATCTGATCAACTCGTGGGACAGCAAGTTGAAATGCTCGTACCCCATCGCGAACGAGATACACACGTTCAACGACGCGAGGGTTACATCGAGTCTCCGCATTCGCGCCCGATGGGCCGCGGGCTGACGTTGTCAGCAGTTCGATCCGATGGATCTGAAGTTGCCGTAGAAATAAGTTTGTCTCCAGTTGTTTTACCAACAGGAAATATGACAATTGCATCAATTCGCGATATCACCGACCGCTTGGCTGATGCTGAACGTTTGCGGGCGACTCGCGAAATGCTCACTTTGTCGAGTGAACGCGAACGCATTGCTCGCGACCTCCATGACACGGTTTTACAAAGACTTTTCGGACTCGGCCTTGAACTTCAAGCAATGGCAATGAAGCAATCAAGTCTGCCCGACAGCGAATCGTCAGTAGCGCGACTCGAAACTTCTGTTGATGAGATTGATCACATCATCAAGGAAATTCGCACCAGCGTCTTCACCTTAGGTGCGGCTCGACGCGAAGGTTCGTTAGGTCAAGAAATTGGCGACATTCTTGCCCAATCGGCTCGTGTGCTTGGTTTTTCACCTCGCTTGCGTATTGAAGGCCCGCTCGAACACATGGTGTCGGGCGCGTTACGAGTTGATCTCGCTGCATCTTTGCGCGAGGCACTCGGCAATGTCGCCCGACACTCACAGGCGACAGTGGTTTCTGTTGAACTCATTGTGCACAACTACACCTTGACCATGAGGGTCATTGATAACGGTCTCGGACTCCCCCAGGATGCGCAATCAAGTCCGGGAAATGGCCTACGAAATCTCAGTGCGCGCGCCACGACCCATGGCGGAACATGCAACCTCATCCCAATTGCTTCTGGCGGAACTCTCGTCGAGTGGATTGCGCCCGTCGTTTAATTCGTGTCGCTAAATAAACATGGTTAGTTCCATAGTTGGGACTTAGGTCCCTAGAGGACCTAACTGATATCCCTGCGAACCCTGCCGAAATAGTGAGCAAGGTAGAGCCATGAATCAAGACGACCGTTCTGTATTGATGTGGGGTTCTTTCGGCGTGGCAATTGCTGCGTTGTTTGTAGCCATTGCGAGCATGACTGGATTAGGTGATCAGAATTCGTCGACTTCGACGGACTCGGGCGCCGGCCCAACTGTCGTCGATATCCAATTGTCAGAATTTGCCATTACTCCGGCGGCAATTGTTGTTCCACCAGGTGCCGTCATCCTGCGCATTACGAATAACGGCTCGATGGTGCACAACCTCTCGGTTCCGAGCTTGGCGAAAAAGACTCTTGATATCAATCCTGGAGCGACAGAAAGTCTGATTCTTGGAACTCTTCCCGAAGGTGTCATGGATGTGTTGTGCGAAATCGCCGGACACGCGGGCTCAGGGATGGTTGGCACTCTCACAGTGACGTCTGGATCCGCTCCGACCGATCATGGCGCAACAGACACTGGTCTCCATGGGTTTGCGAACTGGCAAGAAATGGACCAAGCCATGGAAGTACGAGCCAAGGCTTTCCCCGCGGAAACCATGGGAGAAAAAGGTGGCCAACCATTCGTACCAACCATCGAAGCCGATGGCACCAAAGTTTTCAACATCACCGTCAAAGAGGTTGATTGGGAAGTTGAACCCGGCAAGATCGTGAAAGCGATGACCTACAACGGCACCGTTCCTGGTCCAGAAATTCAAGTCAACGTCGGCGACAAAGTCCGCATTGTCGTTACAAATGAACTCCGCGAATCAACTTCAGTTCACTTCCACGGAATCCGCGTTCCGAACAAGTACGACGGCGTTGATCCGTACACCCAGAAGCCAATTATGCCAGGTGAAACATTCACCTACGAATGGACCACTGTTGAGCCAGCAGTTGGCATCTATCACTCACACCACGATGCACAAGTTCAAATTCCAGACGGGTTGTTCGGTACCTTCTTAGTCGGCGAAATGCCCATTCCTGACGTATTGATGGAGAAGGGTTACACCCAAATCGACAAAGAAGTCTCGATGACGTTGAATGACTCGGGTGTGATCGGCCTATCTCTCAACGGCAAATCTTTCCCTGCCACCGATCCGCACACCTTGCGTCTCGGTCAAGTCATGATGGTTCATTACCAAAATGAAGGACTCATGGGTCACCCGATGCACATGCACCAACCGGTTGGTTGGATCATTGCAAAAGATGGCGTGCCGTTATTGGTACCTCAACCAGCCGACACCATTTGGGTCGCACCGGGCGAGCGCTACACCGTGCTCTACAAGGCCGTCGACCTTGGTGTGTGGGCGTGGCACTGTCACATCCTCAGCCACGCCGAAGGACCGCAAGGAATGTTCGGCATGGTCACGGCCCTGATCGTCACGCCGTAACATCACTTTGAAACACTGCAGAAAGTGGCAGTGAACCGCCACTTTCCCCTAGTCTGATCGCATGTCACCGACTTCGAGCGCAGCTACCACTATCTCCCTTGACGGGCGCCGCGAACGCGGTGCTCGTAATAAAGAAGCCGTGGTCTCTGCTCTGCTCGAACTCTATGGCCAAGGCGAAGTTCAGCCGCCAGCCGCTCGCATCGCCGAAATGGCTGGAGTCTCCGAACGTTCGGTGTTCCGCTATTTCGACGATATGGAAGACCTTGCAAGTTGTGCGATCGCCGTGCAATGGGATCGAATTCGCGATTTATACGAGACTCTCGATAGCTCCGGCGATCTCACCAAGAGAATCAACTCAATCGTTGACCACCGACTGAAGTTGTACGACAAAGTCGGCGGCGTCATGCGTGTTGCCGTCGTGGCCGCAAATAAGTCTCAGGTCGTTGCCATGGCAGTGAAGGAACGCCGACAAATGATGGGTCGACGTGCCCTACAACAGTTTGAAAATGAATTGAAGTCAACAAGTGATGTTGAAAACAAAGAACGAATCCTTGACTACACGCTGTCACTTGAGAACATCATCTATCTCAAAGAAGCCCTTGGGCTATCGCACAGCAAAGTTCGCGAAACGTTAACCGCAGCTATTACATCTCTTTTCGCGAACTAAGCCACGCCTACTCGTTTACGAGAGATATTCAAACTTGCGACGCCAGTCGTCGAGAGCAACATCTAATTGAACTGGCGCTACTGGTGGCGAAATCAGATACCCCTGGGCCGCGTCGCATCCCAAATCGCGCACCATACGGAATTGATCAACTGATTCGACGCCTTCAGCGACGACCTGTAGTTGCAATGAGTGGCCAACATCAATTCCAGAACGCACCATCGGGTCGGGTTCAGCCGCATTGATATCAAGACGATTGACCATGGCGCGGTCAATTTTCAATTCAGTAAACGGCGCAACCAACAGTCGTTCATAATTGCTCGTACCAGTTCCGAAGTCGTCAACTGAGAGTTTGAATCCGGCGATTCGTAAGCGAGTCAAGATTGATAGAGCCGGTGCAACATCGGTGATTGGTGCAGTTTCAGTGACTTCGAATGTCCAACGTTCGGCAGGCGCCGCTTCAAGCAAGATCTTTTGTGCTCGGCGGGGCAACTCTTCGTCATCCAAATCTAAAACCGAGATATTGATCGAGATATCAGGCATTGAGGCAAGCGCTCGGTAACGCTTGCGATCACGGACTGCCATTGACATCACAATGTCGAGTAGTTCACCCGTTCGGCCTTCTTGCTCAATCAGTGCAACAAAGATTGCCGGTGACACATCACCATGTTCAGGGTGGCGCCAACGCACTAATGCCTCAACGCCCAACGCTTCGCCGCTACGAGTAGAAACCTTGGGCTGATAGGCCAATTGCAAGAAGTCAGGTTGCAATAACAAGTTGGCATCGATGATGACTTTGGGACCGGTTGGGTCGACACCCATTTCAGAAACTTGCGACAGTTCAAGCATCGCTGTTTTCAAAACATCTAGCGAGAAAGGCTTCGCAAAGGTGCCGAGTACTCGCAGCTTGTGCATTTCGGCAATACGACCTGCTGTATCCAACAATGATTGGTCCGCTCCGCTTACCAAGATGACGGGCATTCCTCGATGGGTTGCGCCGAGTTTGCTCATCACCTCAATGCCGTCCATTTCGCCAAGTGACAAATCAAGAACGACAAGATCAAAGCGTCCGATAATCGCCGCTTCAATCTCACTTGAACTACTAGCCGACGTCGCATCAAACCCTGCAGACTCGGCGACAGCGACAATCAGTTCACAGATTGCTTCTTCGTCATCAATGACAAGAACTTTTGGCGTATCACTCATGACTATTCACCACCCTCACTATCCTCGCCGTCACGCACTTCAGCAATTAACGGTGACAATGCGCTGTACAAATCTTCACGTGAGAACGGCTTTGCCAAAGTCCGTTCGCCTTGTTCTTGCAATTCTTTCATACTCGCCGAATAGCCAGTCATAAAGATCACCGCAAGATCGGGCACGATGGCTACCGCCAAACGAGCCAACTGAATTCCGTCCATCTCTTCACCGAAGTTTGCGTCCGAGACCAACACGTCTGGTTCAAAGGTTTCGATGAGTTCAAGCGCAGCCTTAGGTGAGGTTTCAAAACGAGCGTCAACGCCCATGTCAATCAACCACGATGCAACCATTTCAGCCAGGGATTGTTCATCATCGGCAACGACTACACGGCGACCCGAACGTCGTTGTACTGCTCGCTCGTCGGTCTTCACCAATCCCGTGTGAATTGGCAAACTCAAGGTCACAGTCGTGCCCACTCCGAGACGGCTCTCTAAGTACGCCGTACCACCACTTTGTTTAGCGAATGCGTAAACGGTTGCCAGCCCGAGACCAGTACCACTGCCCGCCCGTTTCGTTGTGAAGAACGGTTCGAAAGCACGAGCAACAACGTCAGCTGGCATGCCCTTGCCATCGTCGGCCACCGAGAGTTCTAACGTTTGAGTTTCAGAAACTTGACGAGCAGAAATCTTCAACGTCCCAGTCGGGCCCATCGCATCACGTGAGTTGAACGTGAGATTCAAAATGCAACTAGACAGACGACCCGCATCAACCATCAGCTGCACATTGGGGTCTGGTATGTCAACTTCAACTTGTCGTCCCGCGCCAAGTGCTTGCCTCATGAGCGGCAAGAGCCCCTTCACCAGATCAGACAAAGTGACTGCACTCTCTTCAAGCGGTTGACTTCGTGCCACGGCAAGTAACGACTTAGTGATTTCAGCGCCACGTTCAACAGCCGACATCGAGCGTGAAACAAACTTGGACAATTTCTCATCGTTCGCAATGGTCTCGTTCATTGCCATCAACTGCAGATTTCCCAACGTTACGAACAACAAGTTATTGAAGTCGTGAGCTAGACCACCTGCCAGCGCACCGAGGGACTCCATTCGTTCAGATTGTGACGAACGCATGGCCAAACTGCGACGTTCAGTCGAATCGGTTGCATGCAAAAAGCCCACGCGGTCATTGGACATCCCGTGAATGGGGTAAGCCTCAATTTCAACAATGCGCATTGAACTATCGAGATCGTCTTCACCTAGTTCAGCGCGGGCAACTTCGCCGTCAAGTGCTTGTCGTAATGCATCAACGACAAGGCGCGCCCTGCCCGAATCCGGAGTCAGACCGAAGATCGCGGTGACATCAAGCCCAGGAATTGCGCCGGGGAATTCATCACGAACTTCTTGATTGGCCGCGAGAACCTTGAGCGATTCATCGAAGACAACTGATTTGCCAGGCGTGGCATCGAGCGCTGCTTCAAGTAGTAACTCTCGGCGACGACGTTCGAGAAATAACTGATACTGGGCATTCGCACCTTGAAGCAGAACCAAAAGCATGGCCAAGCCGAAGAGAACTTCGATGCCCAGCACAAGCAATGTTGATCGATCTTCAACTCCAAAATTCTTCATTGGACTTGCGGTAAATCGCAACTGCAAGTCGCCAATCAACCCGTCGCTCGTCACTGATTGAGAAGGTTGCACATCAGGTTCGCCCTCAAGCCACACAGATTCAACAACAGAATTTGACGATGTCGCAATAACCGTACCGATTTCAATTCGCACATCACTCACCAACCCGCTGAAAGCCGAGATTCCAGAACGTAAAAGTTCGGGGATCGAATAGGCAACGACGACGTACTGTTGAGATTGAGATGTTGGCGAATCCGGCTTGATCGGGAGAGCGAAAAAGACATTCGGCTCGACGCTTGTCCCCGATGAAGCAATGTCTGCAATCCCGAGCAATTGCACGTCGCTCTTCTCATCGGCTATCAATTTCGTGCCATCAAATTTGCCAACAGATGCTTTGAACGAGTTAATACTCGGAGATTCAAGACGACTCAAGGATTGATCAATTGATAGTGACCCGCTCGCATCAATGTTCACGAGTGCGGCAACCGAAATTTCAGATTGCCCAAGAACCAAAGTTTGCAATTGATCTTCGAACCGGCTCGGGTCTTGGCTGATCACCGCATCAGAAGTTTCGACCTGGAGACTCAACATTGACAATTGCTCAGCAGCCGATTCAAGAAAACCTGTCTGTGCGGCTTCGGCAACGAAGCTCAATGTGTCCTCGTCCTGACGTTCCCATACTTGACGAGTGATTTCAACAGCAACCAAAGTCATCATGACAACAACGAGCGGCGCCAAGAGTTCGGCCGCGAATGACTTGTCATAACGGAACCAATGTGACCCCTTACGCGAGGCAAAGATTGCGGCGATAACCGCAGCTATCGCAATCCCAATACTTTGGCTCACGGTCGACATCGCAACATCAGAATCAAACCACGAGATCACAAGGGTTTCGCCCCACCCACCAACGACGGCGAGTATCGCTGCCCACATCAAGAATCGCCAGATACGAGTTGCTGGCTTCACAGATTGGACATGGGCGATGGTTCGCTCAATGACTGCATACAGCGCCAGAGTCTCAACGACAGCCAACACCGCTATTGCGATTAATGATCCGACTCGGCCGTCAACGACGGAATGTGCGGACGAGGTTCCCATCAATAGATAGGCGCTCCCCAGACCGACCAGACCAGAAATGAGCGCACCTCGACCCCAGAAAAGACCAGCCGAAACCACTAACGCCATCGAAAAACGAACATCGAGGGCCCCCGTCACCGTCGACCAAGCGGCAGCGACCGAGAACGCAAATGTGGCGAGGAAGCGCACGAATGGAGTTCTCATAGCTCGAACGCACCGATCGTCGGAGGAAGTACAACAAATTGGTCGATATCTGATCGTACGCCGAGACAAGTCTCTGACGAGACCATTTCCGCAGGTGACACGAGGTACAATTTCCCCTGCTCGGGGAGTAGCGCAGTTGGTAGCGCACCTGCTTTGGGAGCAGGAGGCCGGGAGTTCGAGTCTCCTCTCCCCGACCAATTCTCTTTTTCTACATCTCGTTCGGTCGCAGACCCGTGGCGTTCATA
>Ga0315909_10004712_pt1 | contig 15951 bp, 21 predicted proteins | sample LakEriMetagenome_11_FD_203527 | JGI IMG/M metagenome (GOLD analysis project Ga0315909, IMG submission 203527) | Freshwater fungal communities from buoy surface, Lake Erie, Ohio, United States - Buoy 2 MA125 | ecosystem: Environmental > Aquatic > Freshwater > Lake | place: USA: Lake Erie, Ohio...
ATTTTTTGAAGTTCAATCTCATCCGATTGCAGAATTATGGTACGAAAAGATGTACAACTTACTATCGGATAGCAGTTGGAAATTAGAAACTAGATGGGCGGCATTTAAACTTCCTTCCAGACACCCGAAAATTCTTGTTGAAAAACTAAAAAGATGCGTTGAAACTATTAATAATTCCGATTGGTTTGATTATCATATAATTGAATCGGATAGAATTACAGAAGATTATCCAATGGAAGTTCATAACATAATTCATCACCATTTTGAATTATTAATTGGACAAGTTTGGAAACCATCAGAATATTGGCAGCAAATAATTGAAAAAAAGGATTGGAAATTAGTAGATGCGGTTAGAGGATTGAATGACCTTTCTCATGAAATCGAAGAATGGAATATGGGAGGTGATGCAACTATATGTACTACCTTTATGAACGGATTAGCTCCAATACAAAAGGTTGAATTACCAAAAGAAGCAGATGATTGGTTTACTTTAGCAGGTGCATTTGGTAGAGGATATTTACATTATGCTCAATTAGGAAAGACATGGCAAGAAGTTTGTATTGATGATGATGACCATATTGACCCAACAAACATTTCAGAACACCGATTATTAAGTGGAGAGTTTGATTTACAATTTTCTTTGTTTGATAGAACTCACGAAGGCTTAATTGAAATGTTTAATATGAGAGAAAAATTGGCTAAGTTTGATAGAACGCCAGAAGATAAGAGTCTTAGATTAGGATACTGCCCTATTTTTGATATAAAAAATCAATCAATTCTTACAAACGATGAAAAATTAGAAATAATCGATAATGTGAGAAATCATCCTCAAATCATAAGAATGAATTTAGATGGAGTGGAAAGACCGTTTATTCCCTATTTTGATCCTTATTAATAAAATCTAAAAGTTTTTCTGCATAAACTTTATTACCATACTCTGAAAGATGATAATCAGTTTCGGAATAAGTTAATCTATTTTTCTGAGCCCATATAAGTGATGAGGTTTCACCATCTGGTTTAAAAAAATTTAAATTAGAAATAAGTGGTGATTCTAAAGTAAAATCATCAAAGTGTAGAAAAACAATTTTATTATTAGTATTTTTTACAGATGATTGTATGTGGTTTAGGTAATAAAATAGTTTTTTGTATTCAAACAAATCATCGTGTAAGTTAAAAAAATAATCCGTATAAAAATCTTGTTTATTAAATGTGGTGATATTATCTTTTCTTTTTAAATTATCATTACTCTTTGTAAAGATATTTTCTATACCATTTACAACATTTTTGGAAAGTTGGATTGAAACAACATCATCGATACCCTTATCCCAATATGCGGTTCTAACTAAATGAGTTGTTTGTAATAATACTAATGAATCATTAAATTCATTTGAAAAAAATCTTTTATTAAATTCAAATATTATTTCTTCGTTTGAATTTCCAGGTAAGGATAGATTTTGGAGTGGTACATTGAAATGTTGAGCAACAATATCTGTAAAACCTGTATAGAAATCTTGTCTCCAACAGGAATAAGAACATCCGAATGAATAGACATTTTTAATCATAAAATTGGTGGAGGTGGAGGGAGTCGAACCCTCGTCCAAATACGGATTTAATAAACCTCATTCACAAGCTTAGTAAGTTATTATCAAAACTTACAAAATAGACAAGTTTTGATATTTCATTGTCATCAATATTTCCAATTCGATTTTGGGTTCAATTGGTATCCACCTGAGTTTCACATTCTTTTTAAAGTCCCACGATGTGTGCGGGAGAGATTAGGCAGCTACTGCGTAATCAGCACCAACGAATGCCATAGCATCTTCGAAGGTCATTGTAGATAATTCTACGTCATTTATTGTTCGATAGGTGTTTAAGGATTTCCATCTAATCCTGCTTGCATCAACTTATCAACTCATCGTACCTGTCAAAACCAGGCACCCCCCATATTACTTTTTATAAAATATAAATATTGGTTCGTATTTGTAAAACTCACCATTTATTTTCATACTATTTTTTACATTCGATAAATCAACACCCGTCATTGGAGACATTGTCATCTTTATCTTACCCTGATATTCCATACCTAATTCAGTAAGAATATCAATACTATCTTGCTCTAATGGATAGAAACTTTTACCAATCTTAATATCTGCAATATTCCATAAGATGTATCTATCGTTTCTTAACCATTCGTAGGCAGTTGTTAGAGTAGGTCTTAGGAATCCATCTCTCCAACTTTCGTAATTACTAAACTTCTTAAATGATTGTGTTTCATCATCAGAATATCTTTCTCTATCAAAGTATGGAGGTGAAGTAAATATAAAATCTAATTGACCTTTCCACTTTTGAAATCCAGGTTCCTCACTAATAATCTCACTACCTGTTCTATAAATTTCATAGGTATTTTTGTGTCCCCAAAATGGATTTGCCGCACCAGGTATGCGTGAGTTAAAAAATTCAGCCAAATACTCATAACGAGTCTTACCAATTTCTGCAATATAGTTTTCAGTATTAGGGTCATTACCAATGTAGTGGATATTTCTATCATCTACACTCAACGCACCTAATATCCTACCACCCCAACCAGAAGATGGGTCATAGATATTAATTTGTTTTTGCTCTTTAATATGATTTGTAAATCTTTGATACAAATACTTTGCAGTAAGTGGAGGAAAGTTTACAGCTGCTTGTGTTCCCATTCCAATTCTAAATGCTGCAGTTGCCTCCGGAAATATAGTTTGACCTAACGGATACCACTTTAATTGGATAGGTTGTTTTTCTAAATCAATTAATGAATCTATATCTTCCCCCCAATTAGCAGTTTTAAGAGATGAAATATGTTTGTATTGAATTATACCTGCTTTGTATAACTCTTTTACTTCTTCCGCAGTAATTGGAAGTGATTCAATTCGGCTATCAGTTTGAGCTAAACAAAAATCATGTCCTTCCCACACATCTCCATTCATCCACTTCTCAATCCATTCTTTTGCAGTTGGTAAATGAGAATTGTGGTGTTCTTTATTTCCCTTTGCAAGTGTTTTAGAGAAACGATACATAGCATCCTGTCTTGTCAATCTTCTCATTTGTTTTGCAAACTCAGGAAGATATTCATCGTTACAAAAGATATCATAGATAGATGGTTTTGGTTTATCATAAGTAGAACCACCAATACCTGTTTTATACATTGCAGGAAAGAATTGATTTACGGGTGTAGCAAACTTATTAAAGTTAAAAATTACTTCATCTCCGTTATCATCTTTCTCTTCAAACTTATCTACTTTATAGGTTTGTAATTTTGAAAATTGTTCAATAATCTCAGCCTCAGAAGAACCGATACGTGGAGGTGCACCCGTTTCATTCCAAACTTCAACTACTGTTTTTCTGAACATTGCTACCCAATCCTCAAATTCTTTGAGTGTCATTTTAAGAACATCCTCATATTTCAAGTTGATATGGGGTTCATTAAAATAATCACACTTTTCGTAAAAATACTTCTTTTCTGACATTATGGTTTTATTAGTGTTCAAAGATACTAAAAAAATATGAGAATACCAAATAAATTATTCTCTAATCGTATCTAATGTTACACAATGAGGGCCTCCACTAAATGTTCTAGCGTGTCTCATTTTTACAGGTATAGAATCAACTCCCCACTTCTTTAATTCTTTCATTAAAGGAATTTGTCTTTCCTCAACAATCATAGTGTTTTCATCATAAGAAAGAGTGTTCATTCCCAGCCACGGAGATGCTTCTGCCCAATGATCTAAGAAGGGGGTTTCCACCATCTCAGGAGAGTAGATTTTATCCCATTTGCGGAAGACTTCTGGCATATTGGTATCATTTACCCTTTTAGGATTTAATAAGACCAGTCCCTCTCTAATTAACACGAAAGTGGTATCTATATGGATGAATGCATATACATCTTGAATAGGGTGAACTTTATATTTTTCTTTCATATTATCATCTAACCATCTTTGAAGATATTCTGCACCCGCTAAGTTACCGGTATTGGAAACTAAATAAATTATATCATTATTACACTTCAACAAATTTGCCGCATCAAATACAGGCTCATCGTTTCTCAAAGTTGGGCCAGGTAATAATCCCCTATCGTAAATAGAATCCAATAACTTTGGCTTTGGAAAATCTACCCAACAACTTTCATCAAAAAGATGTTTAAATGCTCTTACTTCATTTTGTCTTTGACGGAGAGCCATTGGAGTGGCAATTACTTTATCCTCTATTACTAACATAGAATCTCTAGGGCAGTACCCATAGTATCCATCTACTTCCCAATTTTCAGTTGAGTATTTTTCACTCCAATCGATTAGAGCAGGTCTGAATACTTCTACACCTAACCCTTCTAAGGTTTTGCTTAGTCCATCTAAATCTTCGATTGTTTCCTCAATCATCCAATTCGGATATCTTCCATAAGGAATACGAAGAAATTGTTCATCGGTGTAGTTTGCATAATCAATTGTATGAAGGGATTTATCTCTAACAGTTGGTATTTGAGCAAACTCAGGTCTTCCAACTATTATTTGCTTAAGTTTACCCCATTCATTTTTAATGTAAGGTTTTATCATTTATCTCGTTTTTGTAATATTGGGTTATCAGTAGGCCATTCGATGTTAAAAAATGGGTCATTCCACTTAATTACACCCTGTCCACTTACATCTATATATTCTCCCTTATAAAAAAGATTATAGTGAAACACATTATCAGTAATTGAATAAAATCCATTTCCAAAACCAGGTGGAACTAATACCTGATTTCTATTTCTATCAGAAAGTAAAAATGATTCCCATTTACCATAGGTAGGTGATGATTCCCTATTATCGGCAACCACTAAATACATTTCTCCTACAACACATTGAACTAATTTCCATGTTTTAGAATCATAATGTAAACCTCTAAGAACATTTTGATGTGATCTTGAAAACCTACCATGAATAGAAATTTCACTTTTATCATAGTGAATATGCCTCATCACAGGATGTTCTTCTGAATGAAAGGTTGTCCAAATCTCACCTCTGAATTCTCTAAAGATAGATGGTTCAAAAACGGGCACTTCATACCCAAAAACATTAGAGGGTATTTCAATAAATTGATTCCATTTGTTGCTCATAATTTTTAAATTAAAATAACATTTTTTTATTTTCTATAAATTCTTGTAAGTTATGCCAACTTTGATTGGCAGGTAAAAACGAATTAACTTCTTTTATAAAGTTTCCATATTCAGGATGTGTTATATCCCAAACTTTGTGAGAATTATATTCTTCTTCGCTAAAAGTTCCCCAATTATTTACTTTTCCATAGAATACACTTGCCTTTTTACCAAAAATTGAAATCATTAAATCATAAAACTGCTTCATCTCTTGATAATTATGTCGTTGGACAACAAAAGATGTTTTGATACTTTTTAAGTATGGTATTGTGTTTATAAATTTTAAATTTTCAATTAGTTCATCCCAGTTGCCACCCAGTCTAACTTTATTTTCATAAGTATCTTTGGTAGCGGCATCAATGCTAATTTCACATGATTTGATGTATCTATGTATATTAGGCATACTATCCCACATTTGCTTATTCCATTTTGTAGCATTTGTATGAAAATGAATTTTGTATAGATTAGGCCATTTCGATTTATCAAAATTTCTTAGAAAATCTCTAAACCCAACCGAAACAAATGGATCTCCTGATCCAGTAATGTATAAAATTTTAGTAGTTTGACCATATTGGAATTGTATCTCATCAATAGTTTTTTTAACCCTTTCAATTCCTTTTGAATCTTCTACAATTAAATCTACTCTACAAGATGGACATTTTAAATTGCAAGTTCTATCAAATGAAAATTGAATTGTAGTGGGTTCTTTTAATTCGTTATTATTGAAAGAATCAATTCTATCCTTTAATTCCTTTTTTAAATTATCTTTATGCTCTAATGCATTCGTATTCCCTATTTTACCAAACTTAGTAAGCTGATGTAGATATGGACATTGAGTTTTATCGCAATACTTAAAACTACCATCTAATACCGATTTTCGTATTTCATTTGCTTCATCGGATTCCCACGCATCTTTCGGTGATGTATTTTGTGGTAAATATTTTTTTAACCAAGATGCACAACATAAAAATCTATCTCTTTGATGAACTTCTAATGCTAAAAATGGTACAACGCAAACATAATCTTTTAGATTTATTCTATCCATTATAATATGTTTTTTATAAATGGTTTACATTCAAATTTATAGTTAGATATATCTATTTTTAATTTTTTAGAAAAATATTTAAACAATTCATAGTTTCCATTTATACCCAAATGTCCATCCTTATACGCTCCATCACTTTCTTCTGTTATAGTTGTGAGTTTATAATTTTCAAAATCAATCAATTCTATTGATTCTACTTTTTCAGCTAATTCTCCTCTCCAGGTTACAACTATTGGTTTGTATTTTTTAAAGAAAGATGGAAACATATTTAAAAATTTCTTTTCATCATTATTAATCGTATCATCCATCCAATACTCAAATTTCTCAATATATTGTTGTTTAAATATATTAGCATACGAACCATTAAGTATTATTTCTGGCACCATACTACCAACAGCCATTGTATATCTAATTTTACTATCAATCCAAATAAATCGTTCAACGCCAGTGAAAATTATTATAATTCTATCTTTCTCATTAAAATCAGGTAAATTACTTACTTGCCAAATAATTTGTTCATTTGAAACCCCTCCTAGTCCGTAAGAATATACATCAAAAAAGTTTTCTATATGGTCAATCCAATGTCCAAAATAATCATAGTATTTTACATAAGACTCGACTTGATTTAATCCTAAAAAAGGTTTACTTTTAGGTAAAAATTTATTAGTCTTTGAAAAGTAATTATTTGCCCAACTATCACCAAACACAAACAACCTATTTTTCATAACAAATTCTTTTTAATAAATCTATTTTGTATAACTTCCATCATAAAATTAGCCATTTCAATCTGGCCATTTTCTGACCAATGTCTGTCATCTAATTCACCATTAGTTTCCATTTTAATACTTTGAAATTTATTAAGTGGAATGATAAATGTAGTTTCGTTTAATCTATCATCCCAACTCCAATGAATTATTTTGTTACCAAATGTCAAATTCAATAATTTTATCCAATTTTTTATTTCATTAAGATAATTTGGGTTAGTCCGGTTGAATAAAATTTGTTGTATTGTTTCCTTACTAATGGAACTTAATCTATCCATTGTTTCATCTAAAAAAAAGGATAATTTTTCGTTTTTATCTTTCGTTCTATAATTAGCATGTATGTTTATCCATTTATTATTCTTATCTACTAATCTAAATCTTTCCTGACTTGTCCAGCCTATTATTATCAAATCATCGTTTTGTATTTCATTCGAAAATTCACAAATATCGCTAAATATTTGCTGATTAGAATTTCCTGCCACCGCTTTATTATTTAACTTATAGTTAAGATGCTCAGATAGTATTTCTGCATATACTTTAGGGATATATCCTTTCCACTCTATATACTCATGTCTCCAATGTGGCATCGTATATGATGGTGGATTAAAAAAATCACTAAGTGAATCACCAAAAATCCATAATGTATTCATTATAATAAAGTATTTTCTATTTTAAGTTTTGTTTTAGAAATACCAATTTCAAATATTTCAATATCATGAGGAAGATTGATTACCCAATTGATTACACTATATACTTCTGAAAACTTTAATTTTTGATTATTAACCGAATATGAGCTTTCTAAAGTATTTGGATATACATTAATAATTCTAACTTCTTTATCAAATGTTCTAAGTTGAAAAGTTTTATTTTCTAAATGCCTTTTATCTTCAATATATTGTTTGTTTGGGCCATCAAATATTAGTGCAGATGATAGAATGTTTACAATGGTTTTCTTCTCATATTTCCATTTGTTAAAAACATATTCAAATAAATCACTTTGTAAAGTATTACTATATTTGTTATTAATGAATACATCAAACTCATTTACAATACCAGGTAATTGATGAGATAGCGCATCAATTGAATTAAGTTCTCCTATTTCATAACCATTTAACATTAATAATTCCTTTAAAGCCTTTCCTAATCCGTGAGATGTGCCTGTAATTAATACTTTCATAACAAATTTTTTTGGTCATTTACAAATTCATGTAAAGAATCATTTATACCTAATAAAGTATGTAATTTGGAATAAAAATCATAACATCCTTTTATTCCAGGATGAAAATCTAGTTCATCGCCTATTCCTTCATCGAAATTGCTTGATACCTGAATAAGAGTAACAAAATCACTTGTTCTTTCTATAAAATTTTCGTTCCAAGTTACAAATACTGGATTATAGATATGTAACCATTCCTTTAAATTTCTAAAAAAATTTACTTCTACATCTCTCTCACCATCAACCCATCTTAATGTTTCATCAGATTTTAATTGATGTAAATTTTCAGCAAAATCTTTATTTTTATAAAAATTTGGAGACATATAAGGTGTTTTTAAAAATCTTTCCTTTCTATCTCCGTAAAATCTTCTAGGTAATCGTCCAGGTTCAGTAAACACTATTACTATTCTATCTCCATTTTGATATTGAGGTAGGTTTCCTAACTGAAATAAAATTGATACATTATCTGCTCCAAATACTCCAAATTTAAATACTTCAAAATGTTTTGATAAATATGATGTCCAATGGTACGATGGGATTGGCCAATCTACAAACGAATCCCCAAAACAAAATAACCTTGATTTCATATAATCGATAGTTTTTTGGTAAACATTACAACTAAAACTTTCCTTTCACCACTTAACACCTTTTTTACCGAATGTGTATCTTTATATCCCTTAAAGTTTACATAACTACCCCTCTTATTAAAATCAATTTCTTCATTATTTATCACCAGTTCGCCACCTTTAAATCCTTCATTCAATAAAATAAGTGTAGTTTGAATGGAAGTTTTTTTATCTAAATGAGGATTTGTATAATCTCCTACTTTATAGATAAGTTCATAGAAAAAATCAATACTATAATTCTCATTTCCAAATTTATTTAAAATAAAATTATTTAAATCTGTATCATGAAGACCATAGTGTTTCATATCAGATAGAATAAGAGCGTTATCATCTCTCATAACGGCGTAAGGATGGTTCTTTTTCAGAAATTGATATTCCCTATCACTCATTCCTTTATTCACCCTTAACCGACTTTCTAAATAATCGATTTCGCTATTAGTAAGTGATGAAATTTTCATATTTAAAATAATTTATGTTTAGGAACATCTTTACTTTTATTTTTTCTTAATCTATCTTTACTATTTACATCAAATATATCTTCATAGTATGTAATTGGTATTTTAAGCAATTCACTTAATTTTTTCAATTCACTATCCAATTTTAAAATAAAATCAAATGAAGTTTCAAATTCTCTTTGACTAATATTATCATAAAAATAAGGAGTATATGATTTATACCCTGATTTATATTCATTATTGTTTTTTAAAATAATCTCTTTGGCAGAATTAACTTGCTTAGCAAAATATGCATTACTTTCTGCACATTCTTTTAAATTTTTACGAGATAGTAAAATTATTATATTGAATTCTTTAACCAATTCCAAATTATTTGGGTGATGATGTACAATAGTTTTAACTATTACATTATCTTCATTTTTATTATATGTCCAAATTGTTTCACCATTATAGAATGTATTTGTCCCATCATGAAACGGCTCAAATATTGGACGAACTTTATATTCATCTGCCATCTTATATAATAGGCTAGTAGAACCTGTTCTAGGCAAAGAAATTATTAATATTTTCACAACATTTCTTTTTTATCATTAACTATAATATCTTCGTAATTTATAAAAAAGATTATGCTCTTACGCTCACCCTCTAACACAGGTTTCACCTCATGCTTCATATATGAATCAAATATATAAACAAATCCAGGTGTATTGTTAATCGTATGATTGATATCGGTTAAAACATATTCCCCTCCTATATAATCATTGTTTATATGAAACCCTACCGCAAATTTTCTATTTTGCGTTGGTGATATATGAGTGTTATCGGAATGATTAGAAAAAAAATGATTTTTAATAAATTTATGAAACATTAGTTTTTTAAAAGAATTATATGAAATAAATTTAATGTTTAATGTTTGTTCAATCCATATTAGAATTTTTTGAATTATAGGAAAAACCGAGGAATCTTCTATATTAATTGAATAGTAAGCTCTATCTTTTCTTTTTATCAACTCAAAGTTTTTAAAATTTTCTTCTAAAAATTTTAAATCAGAATCCGATACAATTTGATAGGTAGAATAATGAATCATTAAAATATTGGTTTTCTTCCAGGTTTAATCCATATATTAAGAGCTGCTCTATATCCTTTTGTAACGGGTTCAACTCCATGTCTAAGCCTAAATCCATCAAAAGATATACACTCTCCTTTTTCTAGTTTAAATTTTTTATCTTCAATTAAAAAATCTCCACCATCATATCCATCGGTTAGTGGTATTGTAAATGTACACTCACTTCTTTCATCTGTATGAAAATCTAAATATCTATTATTTTCATATTCAGTTAAATTTATCCAAACTATATGAAAAGGATTTATTGGACTAATTTTTTCTATTTTTTCTTTTATATAATTTTCAAAGTTTATATCTCTATTTGTTCTGGCATACCAACCCGCGTAAGTTCTTTTATCTATTTCAAATTTATCCAAAGATTTTTTTAAAATTAGTTCACATTCAATTGGTGTAAAAAAATTCTTATATAATTTTATTTCTTCGCCCATTAGCTTCACATTTTAACATTATAGTAAACCCTTTTTAATTCCAAAATCATCTCTTTCAAGCCAAATAACAAAAGCGTATCTAATACCACTTTCTATCGTTTCCATACCATGTTCTATATCTGAATTAAATATCGCTACATTTCCTATACTCTTATTTAATATTTCTGATCCGAAAGTCATAATTCCTCCCTGATATTCATTTGAATCAGATAACTGAATTATCACCGTTTTATATCGATGTGGATATTTTTCCCACATATCAACATGTTTGTTAAAAAAACAACCAGCCTCATATTTTAATATTCTTCCTTCTTTTATATTTTTAACATTAAAAATTGAAAGTTTATTTGCAATTAAATTAAGAATATCGTTATCTACAATCAACCATTCTGTATATTTTCTATCTATTAAGTCTAGCGAAGAACTTCCTACACTTTGTGTCATACTATTTAATATAAATAAACACTCTTCTTTACTGAACAAAATCTTCTGCATATACTACATTAATTTTTTATTAATATCCAAATGTTCATAAAAATAAAATCCTATTAAACTCCATCTATTACCTTTTGTTATTTCTAATACCTCATGCTCAAAAGAATGATTAAACGAATAAATTTCTCCTGTTTTCTTAGGTAGTATTTTATACTCAGGTTCATATAATACAAACTCACCCCCTTCATAATCATCATTTAAGCAAACGCCGATGTTATAGATTTGGTTCTGATAGTATATATCTCTATGCCTACAAAACTTATCCCCAACCGAATAATCAAATAAGTGAATTGCATCTAATTGTTTAATTACACTAATACCAGTTTTTTGTGTAAAATATAAATCTAATCTATCAAATATCCATCGAGTATCGTCATTCCAACCAATTGAATAGAAATCATAACTGATTGGTCTAGGAGTTTCGTCTCTCCTTACTTTTTGTAAAATAGATGATAAATTTATAATATCATCACATTCTTTTTTTGAAAAACTTATCATATAAATTCCTTTTTAACTTCACTATCAAATAAATTTACTGAATACGAGCCAAATATAATTACACCATTAGTAATTTCAGATTTATTTTCTATGAATGGCATCGTATTGAAAATTAAAATAGAACCTTTTTTTAAAATGTATGAATTGTTATTTATTTCAACTATCTGTATATTTTCACTAAGTGATAGTAGAAACGAATATTGTGATAATACTTTTGTACTAGAACTTATATTTTTTTCAAAATATATATTATTTATTTTATTAGTGTTTAAACTCCGAGTGTATATTTTTTTCATATACAATTTTTCATCGAATGGATTTATTTTGTATATTTCATCTAATATTATTTTATTCAAAGTTTTAAATGATGGGCATTCAAAAATCAATTCACACTTATCGTAAAAAGGTTGCGTAATCAAAGTTTCATTTAACTCAACATCTTTTATTAGTTGAATTAAATCAATATCATTTCCTATGTATGATTGAACAATCACTTATTCATTATTTGTTTTTTGTAAATTACATTTTTAAATTGTACTCTTTTATTAGAATTTCGTTGTTGAAAATCAAAACAAACATTTGTAGCATACACAATTCTATTTTCATCTGAACTTTGTGTAGGAACTGCCATATGAGGTAAATCACCTGAGAAAATAAAAATATCAAATTCTGATGGAGTAATTCTATGAAGTTTGCTGTCTTCTGTTTTAAATATAATATCACCCTCTCCTTCTTTCATATCAATCGGTATTTGTATATAAAAAACAAAAGTAAATTGAGTTTTTAAGTTTGTGTAATTTGAAGAATGTAAATATTCATGTGTATGCATCCAATTCATTTTAAAATCCTTAGTTTGAGTATATATCCAACTAGATTTAGCAAAATAAGTTGTATCTATTGAGAATAAGTTAGATATAGCATTTAAAACTAATGAATCTAAATTAGTAAATTCATCACATTCGAATTGGATTAGTAATGAATTACTTTTTTTATCTATTTCATTTACAAATAAAGATTTATTCTGATTGACTCTTTTCAAAAAATCAGTTTTTGAAAACGAACCATTATATTTCATTTTGTACAAAAAGTATTTTTCAGAAATGTTTATTTTTTCAATCATCGATTAACTAAAAAATTTTAATATTTGTGTTTTTAAAATACTTTCCATATTTGCTAAATAATTCTTCCCCTTTTTTTATTTTAGATATTGCAGTTAAACTTTTTACATCTATATTTGGAGTTTCATTATATGCACAACTGTTTACCCAATGCAATGGTGTTTTGAAAATCCAATGGCATCCATTGTTAAGAAAAAATACTAATTCATGCTTACCGTTCACTAATTCAAATGAACACATATCCAATATATGGTATTTTACTATTTCATCTAAAGAATTTAGCTCTGCCTCTGTGATAGAATACAATCCACTTTTTCCTTCCCATTGAACAAAAATAGATTCTCCTTTATTTATGTCTTTCATTGCAAATACACCAATTCCATGTATCTTACTCGGAGATAATTTTACATTTACAAAATTTTTTATATATTCAAACGGTTCCATTATATAAAATTTTTTGGCTTAAATTTGAAATTGCTTCCATAATTTGCTAGTAATTCTTCACCTTTTTTTATTTTTCGAGTAGTAATTGGAATTATGTGATTTATTGTATCTACGTTAGAATTTTCTAAACCAGAATTTATAAACATTTTTGGCCAAATGTAAATCCAATGAAATCCACATTCTAATGGGAAAAAGATTTTACCATATTCCTTATCAATCTTTTTATCACTACCAGTTTTATCTACATAATATATTTTATTATCAAATGTTTCATATATATTTTTACACAATTCATCTGGTAATAACAGCATCTCTTCAATTGAAATAGAAAATATACCCGATTCTTCATACCACGGTTGAAAAATTGGATACCCCTTTTCTATATCTTTAATTGCAAAAAACCCAACTCCACTTATATGACTAGGTTTTAGTATCGATACGACGTATTGGTTTAAATATTCAAATGCGGTCATAGCCTACAATCTATGAATAATTTTTGATATTTCCAACTTTTAAAAGAATAATTTTTGATTTATATTTCGCTGAGTTTTAAAAATATTCTCAACTTCATTCCATTGTAATGGAGTGTCACAAAACATCACTTCGAATATTTTCATTATTACCCTTATATACTCTTCTCTTACATGTCGACAATCACTTACAAAAGGATTTGTAAAAAATTGAATCAATTCGAATCCAGGAAAATAAAATAATGAATTCCCCAATTCACTCTCATTATCTCTAATAAATTCGTCTAATGAAGCTCTTAATAATGATTTACCCGCTGAACTAGCGGTGATACAAGAAATTTGTCTAAAAGTCGCTGCAAATGGTATAGGTGATACTGAAATTATTATTTTTGCAGATGGAATATGTTTTTTAATAATATGATATAGACTTGCTATCTTATTTTTAGTTTCACTCATGGATAAGACTCTAAATCTGTGTTTGGTAGAATCGTATTTATTTTTTGGTACACCTTTCCAAAAAGTTTCACCACTTTCAATGTCTTCCCATATTTCAGAAACACCTAATGTGAATATAAATACTTCGGTGTTTAAAAGAATTTCTTTTGTTTTTAATCTAATTGATTCATCTAAACCATATTCTTTTACACCTGCCCCATACCACAGACCATCAGGTATTTTTTTATTTTCTAACGCCCATTCAAATTGCTGATATATCGAGTGTGGATTAGCCAATCCCTCTCCTACATTTGTAATGTGAATATCCGCTTCTAAGTTTGTTGTTAAATTAAAATCAATTTTTTTAAGCCATCGTAATATATGACCAATAAAACAACTTCCAAATGCTGTAATGTTTGTATATCCCTTTACAAATCGGTGCTGCGGAATCCACCCTTTTAACACATATTCTTGTAAAAAATTAGGATGTTTGTAATCACCTTTGTAAGGATTGAATTGTACACCATGTTCTCCTCTAAAAAAAGAATCACCAATATCACTTTTATCTACTGGTTTCATTTAGATAAATAATTTTGCAACAATATGTTGAACTTAAATTTTAATAACTTAATAAAACTAAGAATGTTTTAGTTTAATCAAATCAGTTAATTTTTGAATTATAGCAAATGCCTGAATTTTCTGAGAATTACTTATTGGTATAGCCTGTCTAGACTTAATTTCAGATGAAGTAATTGATTTGTATTTTGTAGGTTTATTCATTTTTTTACAATTTGTTGTGAACTAAAATATTATTAGCGTAAAAATTGTGATTGTTGGAAACACTTAAAAGGTTATACACAGTATGAGTTTCATTTAAACACTCCACACTTAAAATTTCAGATTTAGTACCATCTATTTTTTTACAAACACTACCTACTTTTAATTCACCTGCTTTAACCCAACCCATATCTTCAATAAAGAATGGGTGTTCTGGTGTAGTAGTAATTTCGTTTTCATCATCAAATGTTAAACGAACAACCAAATCTACATTATGAGTTTTTAAATCACCCACGATTCCTATTTCATTTTCACCTGTTAATTCATTATATGAAACTACCTCATCCCCAACAATTACATCTTCAATATTCTTAAAATCATTATTAAAAAGTGCAATTAGCGTTCCTGCAATAAAACACTTATTATGTACCAATACGCCGTTTGCGTAAAAGTTATGATTGTTTTCAACTGTAAAGATGTATGTTTCGGTTAAAACTCTATCTTTTTCTGAAATTGAAACTATTGACACCTTTTCATTATTTTGTAAATTAAGCTCATCTCCTACTTGAATACCAACAATACCACTTAAATCTTTATATCTTTCAGTAGTTAGTTCAGGTGAATAAGAAGCTAAATTAAGACCGTTTACATAATAAGGGTGGTCAAATGTTGAAATAATTTTTTTACCATTTGATAATGTATATTCAACTAAATCATCGTGCTTAGGTTTAAATATATTAGTGACTTTATTATATTCTTGAAGACCAGTTTGTTCATTAAAAGATAAAACAACATCCCCAACTTCAATATTTTCTATATTCTTAATCTCATCATTTTCTAATGTAATTTCAGTACCTGCTACAAAGCAGAATCTATTGTGTACTAAA
>Ga0315909_10004717_pt1 | contig 15943 bp, 11 predicted proteins | sample LakEriMetagenome_11_FD_203527 | JGI IMG/M metagenome (GOLD analysis project Ga0315909, IMG submission 203527) | Freshwater fungal communities from buoy surface, Lake Erie, Ohio, United States - Buoy 2 MA125 | ecosystem: Environmental > Aquatic > Freshwater > Lake | place: USA: Lake Erie, Ohio...
TGCTACCTCAGGCCAGGTATATACCACACCAGGAATTAGATTGTAGTTAATATGCGGTTTTTGTCCCGCTAATATTTCTGCCACAAATACGCCCTCTTCCTCCGCCTTGTGCGCAAGCATGGCACCTTTTACAACATCACCAATTGCATAAACACCTTTTACATTGGTTTCTAAATGTGCATCGGTTTCAATTCTTCCACGTTCATCTAATTTCACCCCAATCGATTCTAAATTTAAGCCAGTAGTAAATGGTTTTCTGCCCACACTCACCAAACAATAATCACCTGTAAAACTTACTTCTTCCCCCTTTTCGTTTTCAGCCGTTACAGTAACTTCTGACCCTGTATTGGTGGCTGTTTTTACTTTATGATTGAAGTAAAAAGTAAACCCTAATTTTCTCAAACTGCGTTGTAATTCTTTACCCAAAGTACCATCCATAGTAGGAATAATGGTATTGGTATACTCTATCACTGAAACTTGAGCACCTAATCGAGCATATACCGAACCTAACTCTAATCCAATTACTCCACCACCAATGATAATTAAATGCTTTGGCACCTCCTTCATAGCTAATGCCTCGGTAGAAGTAATGATTCTTGTTTTATCTATGGCAATACCTGGCAAGGTGCTTGGCTTTGAACCTGTGGCAATAATTACCTTATCTGTTTCAATCTTTTGCTCGGTTTCTCCACTTACCAAAATGGTATTTTTATCAATAAATGAACCTAAACCTTTAAAAACATCAATTTTATTTTTCTTCATTAAAAAATCAATGCCATCACATGTAACTTTTACTACGCCATTCTTTCTTTCAATCATTTGAGCCAAATCGAGCTGCAAATCATTTAAGTTAATCCCATGTGTTTTAAAATTATGTGCAGCATTATGAAAATGCTCTGAGCTATCTAATAAAGCCTTTGAAGGAATACAACCCACATTTAAACAGGTTCCTCCAAGGGTATTGTACTTTTCTATCAAAGCAGTTTTAAAGCCCAATTGTGCACAACGAATAGCAGCTACATAACCGCCGGGACCCGAGCCAATAATTGTTACATCGTATTTCATATATGAAAAATTTGTACAAATGTAATTGGAATCAAAGGAAATGAAAAAGTTTGTGTAGAATATTGCAAAGATTTCTTAAATAATTACCTTTAACCTAAACTTGTAGCATGAAAATTCTGCCCATTTCTGTTGTAATAATTAGCAAAAACGAGGAGGCCAATATTGGAAGAGCCATAGCATCTGTATTGCCCGTTTGCGATGATATTATAGTGGTAGATAGTGGCAGCACTGATGCAACAGTTAATATTGCCAAACACTTGGGGGCGCAAGTAATTTTGCAAGATTGGCAAGGTTACTCAAAGCAGAAAAACTTGGGTAATAGCTTGGCTAAACATAACTATGTATTTAGTATTGATGCCGATGAAGCGTTTTCACCTGAATTGTGCGAGGAATTGTGTGTCCTTTTTGGTTCAGCCCAATTAAAAAGCATGTACAGGGTTAATTTAATCAATCATTATTGTGGTAAGCCAATAAAACATGGCGCTTGGTATCCTGATTGGCATTTCAGGTTATTTGACAAAACCAAATTACAGTGGCAGGAGAACGACGATGTTCATGAAGGATTAAACTACACAAGCAGCACCGATAGGGCTAATTTGAAAGAACATTTACATCATTTTACCACCCAAACTGATGCCTATTATTTGGCTAAAATGGAAAATTATGCCCAATTATATGCGAGTAAAATGAGACCTAAAAATAAAAAAGGTGGCAAACTGAAAGCATTCAGCAGTGCCACCTTTAGATTTTTCAAGGAATATATTTTACAGTTCGGTTTTTTAGATGGATTGGCAGGATTAAAAATTGCCAAAGCTCATTTTATTTATACCTACAAAAAATACCTTTACTTGAGTCTACAACCCAAGTAAAAGCTTATTTAAATCGGTTCCTTGCGTTAGTAATAAAGCCGGATTCTCTAAACACTGCTTTACTTTCACTAAAAATCCAACCGACTCTCTTCCATCTATAATTCTGTGATCATAGCTTAATGCTACGTACATTATTGGGCGAATTACTATTTGTCCATTTTGAACCACCGCGCGTTCAACTATATTGTGCATACCCAAAATAGCTGATTGTGGTGGGTTAATTATTGGCGTACTCAACATAGATCCAAACACCCCACCATTAGTTATGGTAAATGTTCCTCCAGTCATTTCCTCAATACTTAATTTGTTATCGCGTGCTTTGCCGGCTAATCTCATTACTTCCGACTCCACCTCTGCTAAACTCATGCTCTCTGCATTTCTAATGACTGGAACCACCAAACCTTTTGGTGCACTTACCGCAATAGAGATGTCACAGTAATCATGATAAATAATCTCTTCTCCATTCAGATATGCATTTACGGCAGGAAATTGCTGCAATGCAACACAAACGGCTTTGGTAAAGAAACTCATGAAACCCAAATTTACACCATGGGTTTCTTTAAATTGATTCTTAAATTGATTGCGCAAATCCATAATAGGCTTCATATCTACTTCATTAAAAGTAGTTAACATAGCCGTTTCGTTCTTGGCGGCTAACAAACGCTTAGAGACAGTTTTGCGTAATGAAGTCATTTTTTCGGCTCTATCCACACGAGATTTTTGCTCATTTTGGGTAGTTTTTAATTCTGCCTTTACTGCATCACTTTTTAATATGCGACCATCTTTGCCTGAACCTACAACTTGTGCTGGACTAATTCCTTTCTCAGCTAATATTTTCTGTGCTGCAGGTCCCGCAGAGCCAGTTGCATAACTTGTTTTGGCAGGCTCATCTGCTTTTTTTGTTGAAGGCGCGTCAGCAGGCTTCGTTGAAACAGCCTTAGCTTCTGGCTTAGCCATTCCCTCTGGACGAGCCGCTTCGGTATTTATTTCAGCAATTAAATCGCCTACCTTAATGGTATCTCCTTCGTTTCCGTGTGTAGTTAAAACGCCTGAAGCCTCAGCATTTAACTCAAAAGTAGCTTTATCACTTTCAAGTTCGCAAAGCAATTCATCCATTTCTACATAATCACCCGTTTTTTTATTCCAGCGGGCAATTGTTACCTCGCTTATAGACTCACCAACAGTTGGAACGTTTATTTTTAGCATAATTTAAAAGCTTAAATAGATTTGCAAATAAAGCTAATAAGAAAAGATTATTCAAATAAATGAATGAATTGTCTTAAAATTAATTGTTTAAGTTGATTTTTTTAGTTTTATTTTGTAGTTGTAAATAATTAAAAACCTTACAACTATGAAAATAAACATACTCGTATTAGTTATGCTAACTCTTGGCGTAGATAACATCTTTGCACAAAGCAGTGCATCGTTACCTGCCAAAGTAAACACGGAGAAAAAAACAGACAGTGAAGTGCTCACTAAAAGGCGATTGGGGATTTCATTACAGGCCGGTTCAACAGGAATTGGAGGCAGTTTGAATATAAAACTTGCAAAAAAAATTGAACTATCAGTTGGCTATTCAATGATTGAAATAAGCAGCAAACTTCAAACCACGTTCGATGGACAATCTGTAGATTTAACTGTTCAAAACAAAAATAATTATACATCCATTATTTTTAACCTGTACCCATCTATAAACTCTTCTTTCCACTTCGTATTAGGTGCTGTTAATTCTGGAAACACCTTCAGAATTGATGCAATTTCAGCAGATTCACAGGAATATGGCAAAATAATATTTGCACCAAACCAATTAGGCAGGTTAACTTTTAACCTACAGGGTGCTCAATGGATGCCACTGGCCGGAATTGGATTTGGAAGAGCTATACCAAATAAGAGAATTGGATTTGGTCTCGATCTTGGTGCTGCCTATTGGGGTAAATTAAATACCACTATTGAGGCCGAAAAAGCATTTAGTCCAACAAATGATGCCAATAATGTGAGCGTTTTAAATGATGCATTTGCTGAATTTAATTGGCTACCATTTATTAATTTTAAATTGAATATAAAATTGTTTTAAGCTTTATGAAAAATATACTAATCACATTTACCAGCTTAACTTGCATACTCCTTTTTCAATGGTCGTGTAAAAATCCTTTAAATGAAATGCAAGATTTCAAATTAAACATCAATGGTGGTGCTCTAATTAACCCAATTGCTACACTAAATTTTGCATTTGATGACAGCTCAAATTCAAAACCTAATAATGTAAATGTTGCTTTTACAGGAAGTGGATCAAAATATCTATACGATGAATTTGGGCAACATATTTTCAAAGTAGCTCAAGATGGTAGTCTAAAATTAATTTTAGGTCCGAATGCCAACCCCAGTAAAGAAAATCCAATTATGGTGCGCGTAGAAATAACAGCAGACGATTGCATTCCATACGAGGATTACCTATATATATTTGATAGAAATGAAATGAAAATAACTTTTCTGTTAACTAAAAAAATAAATGCCCCTGCAAATATTAAGGTTCAAAGTTATGCAGTAAACTTTTTGGGAAAGAAGAATTCCGACTCACTGGTTATTGAGCATACGAATAAAGAGGGCTTTACTTTTAAATTTACTTATCCAAAAAAAGATATAATTTTTATTAATCGTAGAGACATGTATTTCTATGAAGACGAAATTGTAAAAGTAAAAGTTCCGATAAAAAAGGATTCTACTGTTTTAGATACAATTACAGTTGTAAAAAATGCAACACGTTTTCATAATAACCAACCCATAGATGGAACAGCTGAGAGAATTATTGCACCAGTAAATAAAAAAATAACCATTGGGTATTACGACTCTAGCTATGCTGTTCCAGTGTTGAAATGGCAAACCATATGCGATACCATACCTGTTCAAAATGTAAATGCAACTGTATATTCTAACACAAACAATATTGTTTTTGCAAGTGGATTTTATGACCAAAACGGACAATATATAGACAAACCTAGGAAGTTTACAGATGCCATAAGAGTCCCAACAATCCATTTTCACACAAATGATGGCAAAAGCTTCGTATATCCTATATACAAGGGCGGCTTAAAAGGTCCAATGATTGAAGTGTCATTTAAAAGTGGGGGAAATTATAATATGTTTATGAGTGGAACTGGCTTTAACACAGAAACTGGAAGATACTTCAGTGTAGAATCAGTAGTGCCAGCAAAAGACATAAAATTAGATGCACAAAACCACTTTAAATTTGAAAACGATTTGTTTTATACCAATCAATTTTTCTTTTTCAAAACCATTGAAGTGGGTTGTGGTTTCGGCGCAATTAATTGGAACACAAAAAATATTGACCTATTAAACTTTGATATCAACTACGCAATCAGCACAAAACACCAGTATATATGGGGCTCCTTTTCGCCATTTAAACCAAATAACGAAATTAGATTAGCAGGTTTTGTTGGTGAAGATGAAGCCAATATTATGATTACTCTTGACCATTCATTGAATAGATGCGAAGGTAAACCAGTACTTTACAAAAAATCAGAGAAAATAAACCTTTGTAATTACATTATTAACCCATACACTTTCAATGTAGACTACAATACAGATGACTTTTTGAGTAAATATACATTTGCACCGCTGGAAGTAACCACAGATTTAATTTGCAAAACAGGCAGTAAGGTTACACTTCCCGACCAAACTATCAATTTTAGAAGAGAAGGTTGTCCAGATATTACCGGAAAACTTTACCTAAACGGTGGAAAAGGAAAATATTCCCTTTTGCCTAATGTAGAATATACCATGTTTGTTTACAGTCCTTATAACCAGCAAGAACTATCGAACAAATTTACATTGGCTGAGCAAAAATCTCAGCAAATAATGGGAATCATTAAAGATCAAAATGGAATTGTTAAAGATACCGCCTATATTGGAACCATGCTATTTGATGCTACCAATAGAAAATATAAACTTCACGTAGACTTATTTAATAAAGTTTTCAATTATAAAATACCCGGATGTAATTAACTCAACTGCGATATTGCAAACGCGTGAGGGCTTTTTGCTCCGCGCGTTTGTAAATTAAATTGGCCAAACCAGGCGCAATTACGGCAGCATCACTCCCCGCAAAAAGCGCTTTTACTTCATGCTCATTCACATCAATCCGGTACAAAATATTCCACAATTTCTCCAAATCATGCAACAAGAGCTGAACCAAAGCCTCTGTTAAGGCAGATTTTATTTCAGCTTCATTGCGCCCCATCACCCCAGAAAAGTCATTTGCTAACAACTCCTGTGTAAGCGCAATGGCCTGCTTTTGCTTATCCATTTTTTATTTCAAATATACCCCTTAAAAAAGATCTTGCCGAACCAAGTTTGTAAAACCTTTGAAATCACAAAAATTTATCCATGAAAATTAAGAAAAAACAGAAAGATTCAGTTAATTTGCGGCAATTTTAGCAGGCAAATCTTGGTTCGAACCAAAATTGCTGAAGTATTGTTTACATTAAAAAGAAACATAAAATATGGTATTTGATTTAGAAATGATTAAAGCGGTATACAGCCGCATGGACGAGCGAATTGCAGCCGCCAGAAAAGTAGTGAACAAACCGTTAACCTTGGCCGAAAAAATATTATACAGCCATTTAACAGAAGGAAATGCCTCACAAGCCTACGAAAGAGGTAATAGCTACGTAGATTTTGGTCCAGATAGAGTTGCCATGCAAGATGCAACCGCCCAAATGGCATTGCTTCAATTTATGCAAGCAGGTAGACCTAAGGTTGCTGTGCCTTCTACGGTGCATTGCGATCACTTAATTACCGCAAAAGTAGGCGCAGAGCAAGATTTAGCTCATGCCAACAAAGAAAGTAAAGAAGTATATGATTTTTTAGCCTCGGTTTCTAATAAGTACGGAATCGGATTCTGGAAACCAGGAGCTGGTATCATTCACCAAGTTGTACTTGAAAATTATGCATTTCCTGGTGGTATGATGATTGGAACCGACTCTCACACTGTAAATGCAGGTGGTTTAGGTATGTTAGCGATTGGTGTTGGTGGTGCAGATGCCTGTGATGTAATGGCGGGCCTACCTTGGGAACTTAAATTCCCTAAACTAATTGGTGTTAAATTAACCGGAAAATTAAACGGTTGGACTGCCCCAAAAGATGTAATTTTAAAAGTAGCAGGTATATTAACGGTAAAAGGTGGAACAGGTGCTATTGTAGAATATTTTGGTGATGGCGCTACCAATATGAGCTGTACCGGTAAAGGTACAATTTGTAATATGGGTGCCGAAATTGGCGCAACTACTTCTACTTTTGGATACGATGAAAGTATGGAAAGATACTTGCGCGCCACAGGAAGAAATGAAGTTGCAGATTTAGCCAATGGCATTAAATCGCATTTAACGGGAGACCCAGAGGTATATGCCAACCCAAGTGCTTATTTTGATCAAGTTATTGAAATTAATTTGGATGAGTTAACACCACATTTAAATGGACCTTTCACCCCAGATTTGGCAACTCCTGTTTCTGAAATGAAAGAGGCAGCAGCCAAAAATGCTTGGCCGCTAAAAGTAGAATGGGGATTAATTGGTTCTTGTACCAACTCTTCATATGAAGATTTATCGAGAGCCGCCTCTATTGCCAAACAAGCCGTAGAAAAAGGATTAGTTACCAAAGCAGAATTTGGTATTAACCCAGGTTCGGAACAAGTAAGATTTACCGCAGAAAGAGATGGTTTGTTAAAAACCTTTACCGACCTTAATGCCAGTATTTTTACAAATGCTTGCGGACCATGTATTGGTATGTGGGATAGAGTTGGTGCAGAAAAAGCAGAGAAAAATACCATTGTGCATTCGTTTAATAGAAACTTTGCTAAACGTGCAGATGGCAATCCAAATACCTTTGCATTTGTGGCCTCTCCAGAAATGGTTGCAGCTATTGCCATTGCCGGAGATTTGTCTTTCAACCCAATTACCGATACCCTTACCAATAATAAAGGTGAACAGGTAAAATTGGATCCACCATCTGGAGATGAATTACCTACAAGAGGTTTTGCCGTAGAAGATGCGGGTTATATTGAACCTGCAAAAGATGGCTCACAGGTTAATGTGGCTGTATCACCTACATCAGATCGCTTGCAATTATTAGATCCATTTGCAGCTTGGGAAGGTACAAACCTTACTGGACTAAAATTATTAATTAAAGCAAAAGGTAAATGTACTACCGACCATATTTCAATGGCTGGACCATGGTTAAAATACCGCGGTCACCTCGATAATATCTCAAACAACATGTTGATTGGCGCGGTAAATTATTTTAATGAAAAAACCGACAGCGTAAAAAATCAACTTACGGGAGAATACCAATCAGTGCCAAAAGTTCAACGCGCATACAAAGCACAAGGTATTGGATCTATTGTTGTTGGAGATGAAAACTATGGAGAAGGTTCATCAAGAGAGCATGCGGCTATGGAACCTCGTCACTTAGGCGTAAGAGCTGTTTTAGTAAAATCTTTTGCTAGAATTCACGAAACTAACCTTAAAAAGCAAGGTATGTTAGCACTTACTTTTGCCGATAAAAGTGATTATGATAAGTTCCAAGAAGATGATCTAATAGATATTATTGGGTTAACAGAATTTGCTCCAGGAAAACCATTAAGCATGAAATTAACACATGCAAATGGAACCAGTGATACTATTTCAGTTAATCATACCTATAACGATCAGCAAATAGAATGGTTTAAAGCGGGTGGTGCCTTAAATATTATTCGCAAACAAGTTGCAGGATAATTAGCAGCAACATCAACTACAAAAAAGCCCCGTTTGCAAATGCAAACGGGGCTTTTTTGTGTAAGGCCTTGTAATTATGGAAGTGTAATCTCTCCTTTGGTAACTTTATCTGCCAATATTAAGGCCTCATAGGCATTAACAATTGCGCCAGTAATAGAAATATCGCTAAGACGTGCTTTATTTTTTGTGCCCGGAATCAAAATTTTCTCATTACATGGCACTGCGCTTTTTAGCAATATCTGCTTGGTTTGAGCAGCTGTTAAATTGGGATAATTTTGGCGAACCAATGCAGCAACACCAGCAACTACTGGAGATGCCATACTGGTACCATCAAAATCTTTATACAAGCTTCCCGGTACAGTTGAATGAATGGCTACACCCGGCGCAAAAACATCTACCTCATTTTTACCATAATTAGAGAAGCTTGCAACCCGCCCCTTTTTACCTTTTTTATATCCAGAAGCACCAACCTCAATCCAGTTTGGCACTGAAGTGGTAGTCCCAATAAATTTAGGTGAAGGGAAAAACTTGTTTTGTGCTAAATTTTCAGATTCATTGCCTGCTGCATGAACCAATAACACATCCTTACTTAAGGCATAAGCAACAGCCTCATCAACCACTTGCTTATTTGGTGATAGCTTCTTACCAAAACTCATATTAATTACCTTTGCACCATGGTCAACAGCATACCTAATTGCATTCGCAATATCTTTGTCTCGCTCATCACCATTTGGCACCACACGCAATGTCATAATTCGCGCCTCTCCGCATATCCCTTTTATACCCGTATTATTGGTTCTGTCTGCCGCAATAATTCCAGCCACATGGGTTCCATGATCTGTGTTTGGCGCATCAACCTGGTTGTTGCCATAAAATCGCTCATTCACATTTGCATAATTATCGCCTACTAAATTCCTTGGATCAAACTCCATATTTAAGTTAAACTCAACCATGGTTTTTAGTTGCTTCTCTGCTTCACTAAATTGTTGCATAACAGGAGACTTTTCTAAACCACCAGTTTTAACAATGTATTTAGCAATCATTAAAATTCGTTTATCTTGCTTTTCTGTAACCTTAATCTCATTCATCTGCGCTATTGTTGGATTCTTGCTACCTGTTCTTTCAATCATTTTTTCTACCATAGAAACAATGGTTTTAAACTGCTGGTATTGGCCATTTAACTCGCTAAAGTTTTTATCATACAAATCGCGGGCTGTTAAATACATTTCTCTTTCATCATCATTTTTAAAGTTTGGTAATTCACCCTCTTTTAAGCCCAGACCTTTGTATGCCGCTAATACCCTCACATATTCATAGGTGTCTTCTGACACATTTCCAGCAGAACCACCAATAAAATTCCATCCATGTACATCATCAACATAGCCATTTTTATCGTCGTCTATGCCATTACCAGGAACTTCTTTTTCATTAACCCATAAAATACTTTTCAAATCTTCATGTTGAACATCTGTTCCCGCATCAATAACTGCAACAATAATTTTCTCTTTATTCTTAGCAATTGGCAACTCTTTGTAAGCACGCTCTGTACTTACTCCCCAAACTTTATCTTGCTTTACATCTAAATTAAACCAATTTTCTGGTGCAGCTTTTTGTGCAAATAATTGAAAAGAAGTGACTAGCGCTGTGGCTAAAACTGTTAAAATTCTCATTTGTTAGGTTAGTTTTATTAGGGCAATTATATTTGATGTTTCGCTTAAACCCTAAAAAAATATACTAATGGTAGAAATTGATGATAAACAGCCCATTTTACCCAAACCAGATTCGTTTCAAAGAATTTATTGGCTGCTCATTGCATTTTTAATCGCTCAAATTATCATTTATTACCTTTTAAGCATACAATTAAAATGAGCGCATTAGATTGGTTTGTACTCATTTTTTCTTTGGTTGGAATCGCTGCATATGGCATATATAAAAGTAGAGGCGCCACCAACATCGAAAATTATTTGAAAGGCGACCGAAGTATTCCTTGGTATATGGTTGGCCTTTCTATTATGGCAACGCAAGCCAGTGCCATCACTTTTTTATCGGCACCCGGACAAGCCTACACAGATGGAATGCGCTTTGTGCAGTATTATTTTGGACTCCCAATTGCGATGATCGTGATTAGCATGTTCTTTATCCCTATCTATAACAAATTAAATGTTTTTACTGCCTATGAGTTTTTAGAAAAAAGATTTGATCAGAAAACTAGGGTTTTTACTTCGGTACTTTTTTTAACCCAAAGGGGGTTGGCTTCTGGACTCACCCTATACGCTCCTAGCTTAATATTATCTGCCCTATTGGGTTGGAATATTTACTATACCAATATATTTATTGGAGGCATTGTTATTCTCTATACCGTTGCCGGCGGTTCTAAAGCAGTTAGCTACACCCATTTGCAACAAATGACCATTATTTTTATTGGAATGTTTATCGCAGCCTACATGATTGTTCATTTGTTACCTCCTGAAATTGGATTTACAGATGCCATAAAAATGGGAGGCAAATTGGGTAAAATGAATATAATAGATCTAAACTTCGACCTCAACAATAAATATACAATTTGGAGTGGATTAATTGGTGGTTTTTTCTTAGCCTTATCGTATTTTGGAACAGACCAATCTCAGGTTTCTAGATATATTAGTGCCAAAGATTTAAAACAAAGCAGAATGGGACTCCTAATGAATGGGTTTATTAAGGTTCCCATGCAATTTTTCATCTTATTGATTGGTGTATTACTCTTCGTTTTTTATCAATTTAAACCTGCTCCATTATTCTTTAACAACAATGAAACACAAAAATTAGAGGCCAGCAAATACGCATCAGACTGGCTTAAAATTAAAACAGCAGATGAAGCCTTGCAAGCGGGTTGCCAGAAGGCAGCCTTCGGTCTGAACCAAAGCATACAAGCAGGCGATGAATGGGCAATAAGCAAACATCAAGCGTATTTGGTTCAAACAGAAAAAGAAAGATTGGTTCTTAAAAAACAAGCCACCGATTTAATGTTACGCAACGATCCTAAAGCAGAAACCAATGATACCAATTATATCTTTTTAAGATATGTAATTGATTACCTGCCGCACGGACTTATTGGCTTATTAATTGCCGTAATTTTTGCGGCCTCTATGCAAAGTAAATCTGCCGAACTTAATGCCTTAGCTTCTTGCAGCATTGTAGACATATACCAACGTAGTTTTAAGAAGGATGCCAGCAACGAACATTATTTAAAAGCATCTAAATGGACTACCGCTTTATGGGGCATTTATGCCATTGGAGTGGCCATGTTTGCGAATAAATTAGGCAGTTTAATTGAGGCGGTAAATGTACTTGGTTCTCTTTTTTATGGAACCATTTTGGGTATATTTTTAGTCGCATTTATGTTTAAAAACATTGTGGGCGCAAGCGCATTTTATGCAGCTATAATTACCGAACTAGTAGTTTTAGCGATGTATTTCTTTACTGATATCAGCTTTCTTTGGTTCAACCTATTTGGCAGTGTTTTGGTTGTTATTCTCAGTTTTATTTTTCAATGGGTTAAACCAAAATAATTAACAATATACTCTCCATCCATCTCTGGTACAAAGGAGTAAAGATCTTGTTGTAGGCAAAAAGACACATCATCTGTTTGAACATGTAACAAGGTAAATCTTTTTGCATGTGAACTCTTACGAACAATTTCTTCTATATTGTTTTGGTATTGTAAAAATAAACAATGGGCAGACAATGCAGCGTCATCTTCTATTTCAAAATGAGCCAACAATTTATCTATGAGCGCACCTCCAAATAATGTATCTTCTAAATTATATTTATCCTTCCATCCAGCACACAATAAAACCAAATCTTTATCTAATGTTATAATGTGGTTTGCTAGTGCTGTGATATTTAAAAAAGATCCAATCAAAATTTTATAGGGCTCCATCGCTTTAGCCATTTTAATTGCCTTGGTTCCGTTGGTTGTGGTAAAAGCAATATTTTTACCTGCTAAGAAAGGGTTTTCATATTCAAATGGCGAATTACCCATATCAAATCCAGGAACCTTCACTGCATTGCGTTCAGCCGCAATAATAAAATCAAAGTCTTTAAACATCTTACATTCATCTGGAGAGGCAATAGGCAAGATTTTATTTACCCCAGTATGAAAAGCAACACACATCGTGGAAGTGGCTCTCAAAATATCTATCACTACTACTGTTTTACCTTGTAAATTATACCAAGGTAATAAAGCCGGAGAATGTATAAGCTCTATTTTTTTCATATACAAAAAAAGTGCAAGCTTTCACTTGCACTCCAATTATTTTGCTGGTTATAAAAATGGAACCTTTACCACTTTTGCCTTAATGGCCTTATCTCTAATATCTATAAATATCTCTGTGTTGGCTTTAGAAAAGGCCGTTGCAATATACCCCATACCAATTCCTTTATTTAAGCTTGGCGATTGAGTGCCTGAAGTAACTTCTCCAATAACATTTCCTTCGGCATCTTTTATCGCATAATGCTGACGAGGAATTCCTCTATCAATCATTTCAAAACCCACTAATTTCTTGGCAGGACCAGCTTCTTTGATGGCTTTGTGGTGTTCATGATTTACAAAGGCTTTGGTAAATTTTGTAATCCAACCTAAACCCGCTTCAATGGGTGAGGTTTCATCATTGATATCATTACCATATAAACAGAACCCTTTTTCTAAACGCAAGGTATCACGTGCACCCAAACCAGCAGGTTGAATATCAAATTCTTTACCTGCCTCAAACAAGGCATCCCATAATTTCTTTGCATCTTTATTCCAAACATATAACTCAAAACCTCCAGCACCAGTATAACCTGTATTTGAAATAATAATATCCTCACAACCTGCAACAGAACCAGTTTTAAACGTGTAATACTCCATGCTACTCAAATCTACTGAGGTAAGTTTTTGAATCACTTTTATGGCGTTCGGACCTTGTACCGCAAGCAAACTTAAATCATCGCTCATGTTGGTCATTTCTACACCAAAAGTATTATGCTGGCTTATCCAATTCCAGTCTTTTTCTATATTACTTGCATTCACAACCAAATAATACTCCGTTGCCGAGTAGCGATAAACCAATAAATCATCTACAATACCGCCTTTATCATTTGGCAAACAAGAATATTGCACTTTACCGTCGGTAAGCACAGAAGCGTCATTACTGGTTACCAACTGAATTAAATCTAACGCCTTTTCGCCAACCAATTTAAATTCGCCCATGTGGCTTACATCAAAAACACCAACACTATTTCTAACCGCATTATGTTCTTGAATTAAATTTTGATACAAAACAGGCATATTATATCCAGCAAACTCTATCATTTTAGCCCCTAAGGCAACATGTAGATCATTGAGCGTAACGTATTTCATTATTTATTAAACTTTAAATTTTAGTGATTCGAATTAAACTAAAAAACTTGAGAAAATTAAATCCTTCTATTATCAAACCAATCTTTGCGTCTCGGTATTTTTAAATCGCTTAAAACAGCTGATTTTACTTGAATGTTAAAAATAAAATATTGGTTCCCAAAAGCGCTTAGGGGAGTCCATGCAAAGGTAAACTGCCAACAATGCAACTCCCGCCTAAGGTCAACTCCCAAATGAGAAATTTTCTTTTGGGTAAAATCGTATCCACTGTTAAAATTTAAATACCAATTTTTTGTGGGTGTTAGCGTCCCATTAAATGAAAGGGTTTGAACATATTTTTGAATGTTTGGATTAAGCAGGGAGGTATAAGAATAATTTACGGTATAATTAACGCTCAAACTCCACGGCATGGCTTGATCCAAAAAATTCTCATCAAGCATTTCTTTTTTGCGTTGCTCTAATTTCTTCTCATCCTTGGTCTTAAACATCTCTGGATTTAAACTCGCACCTATACCTAAATTGGCATTGGTAACTACACCAAATTTATTTTGTTCAGAGAAATAAAATCTATTCACTCGCCTATAAGAAGAATTTCCATTTATGGTTACCACTTCATTAACGTATGGATCTAAAGTTGCTCCACCATTTAAATTAATTGTTTTAAACAAGGTTGTGCGCCATGAAATAGGGATGGTGCTTAAATGCATAGAATCTGCAAATATGTTATAAGAACCACCAAATCGTATACTTTCAAAAATCTTTACTTTTTCTATTTTCATGGAAGTATCCTTCCCTTTTTTCCACTTAATTTCAAAATTATTATCAACGCCAAAATTAATATTGCCTTGTCTGCCTCTACCAGGCCCACCAAAAAGAGAATTTTCAAAACGAGAATATTGGGAGGTTCTACCTGTGGTATCCATTTTCACATCGCGGTAATATCCATAATTGGCCTTGCTAAAATCTGGCACATAACTAAAACTCAAATCTGGGTTAATCACATGCCTGATGGCTTGAATTCGCGTCTTTTTAAATTGCACCATTCCATAAAATCGAGTCGACAATCCACCTCTCACAGCATATTGATACGCGCGTTCAAATCCATTAACGTTTGAAGAACGAACAATTTTTTGTTCTTCATCAAATTTCTTATCAATGGTTTTTAATGTCCACACCTCAGTATAATCTGCACCTACACTCAAAGTGTAGAACTTAAATAAATTGAATGAATTTTGAATCCCAATAGTATGTCTAGCGCCATTGCGCATCACCGAATCGAAGTACAATTTAGTATCAGCTGCACTTCTGTTTCTAAACAATAAGGTATCTTTTGTATTAATAAGGTTCTGAACCGACCCTAAATAATTCACTGAAGTTTTTTCATACCATTTATCTGCAGTAGGTTTCCATTTTGGTTTAAAAGGTTGAAAAGAGGCCACAGAAAAAGTTAAATCAGGTAATGTAACCGCTAAATCTCTGGTTTGGGTATTTTGAGAGGCACGCGTAGTTGCATTTAAATTATACTTTCCATTCGCAAAAGACTTGGAAAAGTTAACCGATGAATTAATGTTATTGTTGAATGCGGTATTATTGGTTGAATAGGTATTAAATGCCAAATATTGGTTCCCAACTAAATTTACATCTGCACCAAAAGATGTCCCTGGTCGGGCTTTTTGATCCATAGTATGGCGCCAATTAATATTGAAGGTATTAAATTCTTGATAATTGGGATCTTCCGGCATCCCGTTTTTATTATAGGCAAAATTGGCGTTCAGATTACCTTGGTAATGATATCGGTTATTGTAATTCATCCTTCCACCCAACTGCCAACTTAAATTAGCATA
>Ga0315909_10004720_pt1 | contig 15939 bp, 16 predicted proteins | sample LakEriMetagenome_11_FD_203527 | JGI IMG/M metagenome (GOLD analysis project Ga0315909, IMG submission 203527) | Freshwater fungal communities from buoy surface, Lake Erie, Ohio, United States - Buoy 2 MA125 | ecosystem: Environmental > Aquatic > Freshwater > Lake | place: USA: Lake Erie, Ohio...
CTTCAGGCCCTTCCTCACCCAGAACAGGAACAGCGTTGCCGGTATCCCGATGGCAAGCGTCGCAAGATTGGTCTCCCCCAGCGCGCGCTCCAATCCGCTGAGCATCTCCGGCCAGGTCTCGCCCGCGACCTTCACCCCGAGGATGTGTTTCAACTGGCTGGTGGCGATCAACACGCCGCTTGCCGAGATGAACCCGCTGATTACGGGATGGGACAGGAGGTTGGCAAGAAAGCCCAGCCGCAGCAGCCCCAGCACCACCAACATCACGCCCGAGAGCGCGGCGAGCGTCACCGCCGCCTCCCAATAGGCCGCCGTCCCCGGCACTGCGACGGCTCCTGCCGCGCTCGCCGTCATCAGCGAGACCACCGCCACCGGCCCCACCGCCAGCGTCCGGCTGGTGCCGAACAGCGCATAGGCCACCAGCGGCAGGATCGAGGCGTAAAGCCCGACGACCGGCGGCAGTCCCGCAAGCATCGCGTAGGCGAGGCTTTGCGGGATCAGCATGATGGTCACGATCACCGCCGCCAAGAGATCGCTGGTCAGCACACCGCGATCATAGCTGCGGCCCCATTCGAGGATCGGGAGATAGCGGGCAAGCATGGCGTTACTGGGCGATCAGCCCGCCGGGCCCGGCGAGCCACTCGCGGCCCTTCAGCATTCCGTTCCAGTAGAGCCACGGCAGTAAATCGGCCTTGAGCATCCACGACAGGCGATTGGCCTTGGTGCCATCGATCAACCAGGTCGGAAAGCTCGGCACAAGCTTGCCGCCATAGGCGAATTCGGCGAGCACGATCTTGCCGCGCTCCACCGTCAAGGGGCACGAGCCATAGCCGTCGTAGCCTGCGGTAGGCCCTTTGCCGTCCAACTGCCGCAGCGCATTGACCGCAACCACCGGCGCCTGTTTGCGCGCGGCGGCGGCCGTCTTGGCATTGGGCATTGAGCCGCCATCGCCCAGCCCGAAGATATTGGGGTAGCGCACGTGCTGAAGCGTGTGCTGATCGACATCGGTGAACCCGCTCGGCGCGGCCAGCAGGCTATCGGCGAGGAATTGCGGCGCGACTTGCGGGGGGACGACATGCATCATGTCGAAACTGCGGGAGACCTCGCCCTCGGCGGTCTGGAACACCGCCACCTGCGCGGGACCATCAACCGCGACCAGATTGTTGCCGAGTTCGAGATCGATGCCGTATTTCCCGACATATTCCATCAGTGCCGGAACATAGTCCGCCACGCCGAACAACACCGGCCCGGCATTGCGGAATTCGACTTCGATGTCCCCCAGCACGCCCGCGCGCAGCCAGTGATCACAGGCGAGATACATCGATTTCTGCGGCGCGCCGGCGCATTTGATCGGCATCGGCGGCTGGGAGAAGATCGCCCTGCCCGCCTTGATCTTCTGCACCAGCTCCCATGTGTAAGGCGCCAGATCCTTACGGTAATTGCTGGTGACGCCGTGTTTGCCGAGCGTCGCCTCAAGCCCGACGATCTTCTCCCAGGCGAGCCTGATGCCCGGCGCGACGATCAGCACCTCGTAAGTCAGCGTGCTGCCATCGGCGAGCGTCACTTGATTAACGTCGGGCTGGAAACCGGCTGCGGCCTCGCGCACCCAGCGCACGCCTTTGGGCATCACGCTTCCCATCGGGCGGGTGGTGCTGGCGACATCGAACACCCCGCCGCCGACCATCGTCCAGCCGGGCTGATAGGCGTGGGTATCGGACGGTTCGACAATCGCGATGTCAAGCCCCGGACGCCGCTTCAGCATCGAGGCCGCGGTCGCGATCCCCGCCGCTCCGCCGCCGATTACGACGACTGTGTGCTGCTGTGCGCTCATGTCCGGCTCCTTCCGAGTGCGGGCCTATTCGCCCGCTGTCATGCGCTCGGCGAGTGCTGAAAGGTCGTATCCGGCTGCCTTGGCAGTGGCGACGCGGTCAGCGGCACTGAGGCCGCGGATATTGGCCAGCGCATCAAGCGAGGCCGCGCGCGTGCCGGTGCGGCAATAGGCCAGCACCTTGCCATGCGTGCCGCGCCGGATCGCGCCGAATGCGGCGACGGCGGCGGGCGGGAACAGGCCTCCGGCAACCGGGATGTGGTGGAACGCGAGCCCCTCCTCCTGCGCAGCGCGGCGCATATCATCGAGCGGGGGCTGGCCCGGCTCCTCGCCATCAGGGCGGTTGCAGATCACCGCGGCAAAGCCTTGCGCGGCAAGGCCAGCGAGATCCTCGGGCGCCATCTGCGGGGCGACCGCAAGAGTCGCATCTATGTTTCGCAGTTCCATCATCCCTGTCCTTCCACCAGCCGCACCAGCATCATGCCGGCCAGCATCGCCGCGACGAAAATCGCCGCTGATAGCGGTTCGATTGCGAGCGCGGCAAAGCCGGGGCCCGGACACAGCCCGGCAATCCCCCAGCCGATCCCGAACAGCGCCGAACCGCCGACCAGCTTGGCGGTGATGTCGCTGCGATCGGGCAACGCAAAGCTTGTCGCAAACACCGGGCGCTGCATCCGCTTCTGGAGCAGCCATGCGAGCGCCATCACCAACACCGCGCCGCCCATCACGAAGGCGAGTGTCGGATCCCATGCGCCAAACAGATCGAGGAACCCGCGCACCCGCGCCGGATCGGTCATCCCGCCCAGCATCAGGCCCGCGCCGAAAATCGTGCCTGCAAGCAGCGGCACCAGCGTGTCACGGATCATGGCAGCACCGCGATGCCGAGTGCGTTCATCGCCGCCACTGTGGCAAAGCCGGTTACCATGAAGGTCGCGGTGGCCACCAGCGAGCGCTGCGAGAGGCGGCTCATGCCGCATACCCCGTGGCCACTGGTGCAGCCCGAGCCGAGCCGCGTGCCGATCCCGACGATCACACCGGCAATCGCGAGCGTGACCGGCCCGGCAAAACTGGGCACGGCGGCTTCGGTCAGGCTGGCGACAATCAGCGCGCCCAGCGGCAAGCCGATCAGGAACGCCCAGGCACCGGCGCGCGGCATCGAACTCTCCGCCAGGCCAAAAGCGCGTGCGGCAATGCCCGAGACCCCGGCAATCCGCCCTGCGCCCAGCAGCATCAGCGCCGCCGCCAGCCCGATCAGCACCCCGCCACCAAGCCCCGCGAGCGGAGCAGCATCAGGAAATCCCGGCAAGATCATACCGCGTTGACCGGCAGCTTGAGGTAGATCACGCCGTTATCATCGGGCGGCGGCAGGTGGCCGGCGCGCATGTTGACCTGCACCGAAGGCAGGATCAAGCGGGGCATACCGAGCGTGGCGTCGCGCGCCTCGCGCATGGCGACAAATTCGTCCTCGGTCACGCCGTAATGAGCGTGGACATTGCCTTCGCGCTCAGCAGCGACGGTGGTCTCCCACACATATTCGCTGCGACCCTTGGGCAGGTAATCATGGCACATGAACAGTCGCGTCTCGTGGGGCAGCGAGAGGATGCGCCGCAGCGAGCGGAACAGCGTGCGCGCATTCCCGCCCGGGAAGTCGGCACGCGCCGTGCCGTAATCGGGCATGAACATGGTATCGCCCACGAACACCGCCTCGCCCACGATATAGGCGATGCAGGCAGGCGTATGGCCGGGGACGTGCAGAACCGTTACCGGCAAGGCGCCGATGCTGAAGGTATCTCCGTCCTTGAACAGCACATCGAACTGCGAGCCGTCATGCGCGAATTCGGGGCCGGCGTTGAACAGCTTGCCGAACACGGCCTGCACCGCAGTGATGTGCTCGCCGATCGCGATTGTGCCGCCGAGCCGTTCCTGAAGATAGGGCGCGGCCGAGAAGTGATCGGCATGGGCATGGGTCTCGAGCAGCCAAGTCACCTTCAAATTATGCGAATTGACGTATTCGATGACCGCATCGGCCGAGGCCGTCGCGGTGCGGCCCGAATTGGGATCAAAGTCGAGCACCGGGTCGATGATCGCCGCCTCGCGGGTCGCCGGATCGCGCACCACGTAGGTGACGGTGAAAGTGGCAGGATCAAAGAAGCTGGCGATTTCAGGCCGCAACCCCGCACCAGCCCGCGCACGCTCGACCTGCGCGGCCGCCGCAGCGAGGATCGAATCGTCGGCACTCATGACAAATCTCCAATTATTTACATAAATCGTGTATATATCTTGCAATGTCAGAGTCAAGTGATATGAGGAGGCAATGACCTCGCCTGTTCAATCTCTCCCGCCCTGCGCTGGCCTCCGCATCGGCGATGTCGCGCCCGATTTCGAAGCCCGCGGCACCGTCGGACCAGTTCGCCTGTCCGACTATCGCGGGCGCTGGCTCGTGCTGTTCTTCCACCCGGCCGACTTCACGCCCGTCTGCACAACCGAATTTGTCGCCCTCGCCCGCGAGGCGGACGCCTTCGAGACGCGGGACTGCGCATTGATGGCACTGTCGGTCGACAGCCTGTTTTCGCACTTCGCGTGGCTCAGGATGATCCGCGACCGCTTTGGCGTGGAAGTGCGCTTCCCGATCCTGGAAGATCCGACGCTGGTGATCGGCCGCGCCTTCGGCATGGTTGGCGCGCAGGACAATGACAGCGCCACGGTGCGCACCACCTTCTTCATCGACCCTGCTGGCGTGATCCGCGCGATGACTTGCTATCCCGCCAGTCTCGGCCGTTCGGTGCCGGAGATGCTGCGCATCCTTGATGGGTTGCAGGCGATTGACGCAAAGGGCGCGCTGGCGCCTGCCAACTGGCACCCGGGCGAACCGATGCTGGCAGCCCCGAGCCACAATCTCGACGAGGTTTACGCTGCGCCGGACATCGCTGGCTGGTTTCTGCGCGAAAGCGGAGGCAAGGCATGATCGCCGGCGACGAGTTGATCGAGGCGCTCAAAGCGCTTGCCCACCCGCTGCGGTTCCGCATCCTTGCCGTGCTGGCCGCAGGCGAGCGCAATGTCGGCGAGATCGAGCATGTCACCGGCATTACCCAGCCGGGCCTGTCACAGCAGTTGAGCGTGCTGCGCAAGGCCGGGCTGGTCGAGACCCGCAAGGAAGCCAAGCTGGTGTTCTACGCTGTGGCGGCCCCGCAGATCGGCGCGGTCACCACCGCGCTGGCCGCGCTCGCGCCGGGCCATGCCCTCACGCCCCCTGGCAGCCCTGCGCCCCTGCGCACACCGGCCCCCGGGGTCGCCAATTTCGCGCGGATGTCCTGACGCGCTATTCTCTGGGTTCAGGTAGCGGCGCGTCCGGATCCCAGCCTCCGCCGAGCGCCTGATAAAGGTCGACAAAGGCGAGGTCGCGCGCCAGCCGTGCACGCGCCAGCGACAGGTCGCTCGACAGCACCAGCCGCTGCGCGTCGAGCACCGAGAGATAATTTACCACCCCGGCCTTGAACCGCAGCTCCTGCAACGTGAGCGTGCGTGCGGCGGCGGTATATTGCTCGGTCAGCGGCGCAAGCTGTTCATCGGCAGAGCGGTAGGCGTAGCTTGCCGCGTTGACATCGAACAGCGCCCCTTGCACTGCGCGGCGATAGCCGATCAGCGCCTGGCTTGTCTGCGCACGGGCGACGCGGACATTGCCGAGATCGCGCCCGACATTGAGGATCGGCAGCCCGATCTGCGGCCCCCAAGAATTGATCGCCGCCGAAGCCCCGCTATCGAACAGCGAACCGAGGTCGGTCGAAGTGCGGCCGAACAGCGCGCTGAAGCCGATCGTCGGGAACGGGAAACGGTTGGCCATCGCCACGCCTTCGCTGGCGGTAGCGGCAGCGAGCGATTGTTCGGCAATGATCACATCAGGCCGCCGCGCAAGCAGCTCGCTCGGCACGCCCAGCGGCAGTTCATAGGCACCGATTCCGCGCGCCTGCCTCTCGGGATCGAACGGCGTCAGCTCCATCGCGGTCGGATAGCGTCCGAGCAGCACCGCCAACAGGTTGGCATTCACCAGCCGCGCCTGCTGCACCTGCGGCAGCAATGCGCGGGTGCCTGACACCTGCGCGATCGCCTGCTGCTCCTCGCTGTCGGAGACGACGCCCTGCCGGTGAAGCAGTTGCACCAGCTCAAGACTGCGCTGCTGGATGGCAATGTTGCGTTCAAGGATCGCTTCTTCGGCCTGCAATTCGCGGATCGTCAGCCACACGGTCGCGACTTGCTGCACCAGTGTGGTGACCACCGCCGCCTGGCCCGCCTCGGTGGCGAGCAGCTGCGCGCGGGCGGCCTCGTTCTGGCGGCGCAGCTTGCCGAACAGGTCGATCTCCCAGTTGAGCACCAGCCCGAGCGTAAACACCCCGTCATTGCTGTTGCCCTGCGGCGTGGGCGCGGTCTGCAGCGCGCCGTCGATCGACGGAAAGTACCGGCTGCGCGCGACCTGCAGCCGAGCGCGCGATTCCTCGATCCGGGCATAGGCCTGTTGCAGATCGAGATTGTTGACGAGCGCCTCCTCGATCAGCGGGCGCAACTCGGGATCGTGGTAGAGCTCGAACCAATTGAGGTTCGCTGCCGATTGCGCGGTGCTGACGTCAATCGCGACCGCATGCTGGTCCGGCAGCGACAGATCGGGGCGCTCATAGTCGGTGCCGACGATCGCGCAGCCCGCGAGCGCCAGTGCCAGCGTTGCCCCCCCGCCCGCCTTCAGCAGCCGCAGGCTCATGCCGGGTGCTCCAGCAATTCGGGATCGGATGTGGCAGGCGGTGCCTCCTTGGGCCCGCCAAAATACCGCTCGGTCACGCTCTGGACGATCACATAGAGCGCCGGCACCACCAGCACCGCAAGCACAGTCGCAACCAGCATCCCGCCAAACACCACCGTGCCGACCGACGCCTTCGACGCGGCCCCCGCGCCGGTCGCAAGCAGGAGCGGGATCACGCCCATGATGAAGGCGAAGGATGTCATCAGAATCGGGCGCAGGCGCTGCTTGGCGGCCTCGCGTGCGGCCTCGGCGATGGGCATGCCCTGTTCGTGGAACTGCTTGGCGAACTCGACAATCAGGATAGCGTTCTTGGCGGACAAGCCGACCAGCGTGACGACCCCGATCTGGCCGTAGACGTTGAAATCAAGCCCGCGTAGCTGCAGCGCCAGCAGCGCCCCGAGCACGCCGAAGGGAACGCCCAGCAATACCGCCACCGGCACCGACCAGCTCTCGTAGAGCGCGGCAAGGAAGAGGAACACCACAAGCACCGACAGCGCCATCACCAGCGTCGCGGCATTGCCGGTCTCGACTTCCTCGCGGGTGACACCGGTCCATTCGTAGCCATAGCCCGCCGGAAGCACTTTGGCCGCGGTGCGCTCGAGCGCGGCCACCGCGTCGCCCGAGGAATAGCCCTCCGCGGGCGCACCGCTGATATCGGCCGAGCCGTATAGGTTGTAGCGGTTGGTGAACCGCGGCGCCGCGCCTTTCTCGACTGTCACCACCGCAGAGAGCGGCACCATTTGCCCGCTGGTGCGGCTGCGCACATTGATGAGACCAAGGGCGCCGATATCCTCGCGATAATCGGCATCGGCCTGCAACATCACCTTGTAATTCTTGCCATAGAGACTGAAGTCGTTGACCTGTGTCCCGCCCAGCAGAATCTGCAGGCTCTGATAAACGTCGGTCAATGCCAGCCCGAGCTGCTTGGCCCGTTCGCGGTCGATGGTGAGCTGGTAATTGGGTGTCCCCGCGCTGAAGGTCGAGGAGATGCGCGCGATTTCGGGCTGCTGGCTGGCTTCGGCGATAAACTGGCGGGTCATGTCAGCCAGTTCGTCACTCGGCTGGCCGGCGCGGGCCTGGATCATCATCGAGAAGCCCGACGACGCGCCGTAGCCCGGCAGAGCAGGCGGGCCGAAGCCGAACATCATCGCCTGCGGCGTGAGGTATCCGGCGAGGTTGGCCTTCATGATCAGGGCCTTCGCCGAAGTCCTCAGGCCGCGCTTGTGCCACGGAGCGAGTTTTGCGATCATCAAGCCTCCGCTCGGGGTGACAGTGCCCGAGAGCACGTCGAAGTTGGAGATCGTCATGACCGCCTCGACCCCCTCAAGTTCGCGCAGACGGCCCGAGAAGTCGGTCAGCACCTGTTCGGTGCGCTGGCTGTTGGCGGCATCGGGCAGGATCGCCTGGACGAAGAACGCACCGACGTCCTCGTCAGGGACAAAGCCGGTCGGGGTAACGCGGAACAGCAGCACAATGCCCACAATCACCAGCAACAGGAACACGGCAACGCGCTTCAAGCTGCCGGTCGTCATGCCGATAAAACGGCCATAGCGCTCGGTCAGTCGATCGAACCAGGCGTTGAAGCGGGCGAAGAACCGGTCGAGGAAATTGCTGGGCGGCACGTCCGACTTGGGCTTCAGGAGCATCGCGCACAGGGCCGGCGTGAGAGTCAGCGCCACCAGCGCCGAAAACATCGTGGAGACCGCGATGGTGAGCGCAAACTGCTTGTAGAGCTGCCCGCTCACGCCCGGCACAAAGGCCATCGGCACGAACACTGCGGCCAGCACCAGCGCGATCGCCACCACCGGCCCCGACACCTCATCCATCGCTGCGCGAGTCGCATCGCGCGGAGAGAGCTTGTCGTGCGCCATCTTGTGCTCGACCATCTCGACCACCACGATCGCGTCGTCGACCACGATTCCGATAGCCAGCACCATGCCGAACAGCGAGAGCGTGTTGATAGAGAATCCGAGAACCTGATAGGCAATCAGCGTCGCCAGCAGCGATACCGGCACAGCGAGCATCGGGATCAGCGTGGCGCGCCAGCTTTGGAGGAACAGGAACACCACCAGCAACACCAGGATGATCGCATCGCGCAGCGTATGCTCGACCTCGGCAATCGATTCCTCGACGAAGGTCGAACTGTCATAGACAATTTCATAGTCGAAATCGGGCGGGAAGCTGGCCTTCAGCGACTCCATCCGCGCCTTGAGTTCTTCCGCGGTCGCCATCGCATTGGCACCAGGCGACAGCGCGATACCGATCGCCGCGGCAGGCTTGCCATTGAGCGAGGCCTCCTGCGTATAGGCCTTCGAGCCGAGCTCCACCCGGGCAACGTCGCGGATGCGCAACTGGCGCCCGTCGGGGCCGGTGCGTAAAACGATGTTCTCGAACTGCGAGGCTTCGCTGATGCGACCTTGGAGCTCGAGCGAATACTGGAACCCTCTCGCGGTGCGCGTCGGTGGCTGTCCGACTGCGCCCGGTGCGGCCTGAGCGTTCTGCTCACGCACCGCGGCAACGACGTCCATCGGCGTGAGGCCAAGCGCTGCCATCCGGTCAGGCTTGAGCCACACGCGCATGGCGAAGGGCGCGCCGAAGAAGGTGACATCCCCCACCCCCTGCACGCGCTTGAGTTCGTCGACCACGAGGTTGTCGACATAGTTGGAGATGAAGGTCCGGTCGTAGCCCGCTTCCGGCGAGTAGAAGGCGACATACATCAGCGTGTCAGCCGAGGCCTTGCGCACCGTTACCCCGATATCGTTGACTTCGCCGGGAAGCTGCGGAAGCACTTGCGAGACGCGGTTCTGGGTTTCGACCGCGGCGATATCAGGATCAGTCTCGAGGCTGAACTGAACCGTCACCACCGAGGTGCCGTCCGCGCTCGAGACGCCCTTGATCGACTTCATCCCGGTGACACCGTTGATCTGCGAGTCGAGCGGCTTGGTGACCCCGTCTTCCACCACCAGCGCGCTCGCGCCGGGATAGACCGATGTGATCTTGACCGTCGGCGGGGCAATGTCGGGATATTGCGAGACCGGCAAACCGAGCAGCGACAAGGCCCCCGCGAGCGAGAGCACCAAGGCGATAACGATGGCGAAGACCGGGCGGTCGATGAAGATGCGTGCCACGGGGCTTAGTTCCCCAGCACTTTCTTCATCGCGGCGTCGGCATAGGGCTTGGACTTGCCCAGCGGCAGCGGTTCAACAAGCATGCCCGGCTGGACCTTGGCGAGGCCTTCGACAATGATCTGCTCGCCGGGCTTGAGACCGCCCTCGATGATCCACTCACCCGCGACCTGCGCGCCAACCTTGATCTGGCGCTGCTCGGCCTTCTTGTCCTTGCCCACCACCATCACGAAGTAGCTGCCGAACTGCTCGACCACTGCCCGGTCGGGCACGGTCACCGCGCCCTTCCTGAGCTGTGCGCGGATCTGCACCCGTCCGAACTGCCCCGGAAGGACCGCCATCCCCGGATTGGGAAATACCGCGCGCAGCCGGTAGGAGCCCGTGGCGGGATCGACCGCGCGATCGGCAAAGTCGATCGTGCCGGTCTGCGGCAGCACTTCGCCATCGGCCAGCACCAGCTTGATCCCGGTCTGGGCTGCGGCCTTTTCCTCCGGGGAGAGGCGCGAAAAGCTCAGCAATTCGCTCTCGCTGGGACTGAAATAGACCTCGATCCGGCCCGCATCGGAAATCCGTGCCAGCTCGACCTGCCCGGCAGCAACCAGTTGGCCGTCACTGACGGCAGATTTTCCGATCCGGCCCGATATCGGCGCACGCACCTGGCCATAGCTGAGCGTGATCTCGGCGTTGCGCAGCGCTGCCCGCGTGGCCTTCACCTGCGCGGCAGCGGCCTTGGACGTGGCGATGGCATTGTCGTAGACTTGCCCCGCAATCGCATCAGCCGCGACCAATGGCTCGTAACGGGCAACATCCTCGTTCGCCCGCGAGGATTGCGCCTCGGCAGCCGCGACGTTGGCAAGTGCGACATCTCGCGCCGAGACATATTCGCGGGCCTCGATCTCGAACAGAAGCTGGCCCTCGCGCACCATCGTGCCTTCGGCGAAAGCGCGGCGTAGCACAACGCCGTTGATACGGGGATAGATCGCGACCTCGTTGGCAGCGCGGATGTCGCCGATATACTCGGAATAGAGCGAGGTATCCTGCGCGGCGACCGTAATAACCTCGACCGGAAGCACCGGAGGTGTCCGCTTGGCGCCTGTGCCGCAGCCTGCAAGCAACGCCATAGCCAGCGCCGCGGGCACAATCTTACGCAATCTCCGTGTCACCCAAGCCCCCAAACATTACCAAACGGACTGCCAAACTGCCAAACTGGTATCCCATCGCCCCAAGTGACTCTCGTCCAATATGTGCCGTCCTTTGGCAAGCCCTTGCGGCGAAGATTCGGCCGCTTCACCAGCGGGCAACCGGCTGCGTTCATTTTTCACAAGCCGAAAGCGGCAAAATCGCGTAAAGGATCACTTTCATATGTGCGCTGGACCGCCAGCTTCGCGCTTTTCTCCCCTGGATGCCCTGCTTCAAACAGCCGCGTTCGCCGCGCTTTCCGGCGCGCCGTTTCACACGAGTTTCACGCCCATGAATTTCCCCACCCTGCCCGCCCCGCTCGAAGCCGCCCTCGCCGAGCGCGGTTACGAGGCTGCCACCCCTGTCCAGGCCGAAGTGCTCCGTGCGGAGGCCGTCGGCCGCGATCTTGTGGTCTCGGCCCAGACCGGTTCGGGCAAAACGGTCGCCTTCGGCCTCGCCATGGCGGCCGAATTGCTCGGCGGGCAGGACCGCGTGATACCCGACCGCGCCCCGCGCGCGCTGGTCATCACCCCCACCCGTGAACTCGCGCTGCAGGTCAGCCGCGAGCTTGAATGGCTCTATGGCCGCACCGGCGCACGCATTGCCACCTGTGTCGGCGGGATGAACCCCTCGGCCGAACGCAAGGTGCTGAACCAAGGGCCGGCCATCGTGGTTGGCACGCCCGGCCGATTGCGCGATCACTTGGAACGCGGCGCACTCGATCTGTCGCGCCTTGCAGCAGTGGTGCTCGACGAGGCCGACGAGATGCTCGACATGGGTTTCCGCGAGGAGCTCGAAGCGATCCTCGATGCCACCCCGCAAGAACGCCGCACGCTGCTGTTCTCGGCCACCATGCCGCGTCCCATCGAAGCGCTCGCCCGCCGCTACCAGAATGATGCCTTGCGGATCGCGACCATCAGCGAAGGCCGCGGACATGGCGACATCGCCTATCAGGCGGTGACCGTGTCCCCCACCGAGATCGAGAACGCAGTGGTCAATCTGCTGCGCTTCCATGAAGCCGAAACCGCGATCCTGTTCTGCGCGACGCGCGAGAAGGTGCGCCACCTTCACGCGATCCTGCAGGAACGCGGCTTTGCTGTGGTGGCGCTGTCGGGCGAACATTCGCAGTCCGAACGCAACCAGGCGCTGCAAGCCCTGCGCGATCGCCGCGCGCGGGTCTGCGTCGCCACCGATGTCGCCGCGCGCGGGATCGATCTGCCGACCCTCAGCCTCGTCGTCCATGTCGAGATTCCGCGCGATGCCGAGACGCTCCAGCACCGTTCGGGCCGCACCGGCCGCGCCGGGCGCAAGGGCATCGCGGTGCTGATCGTGCCCTACTCGCGCCGCAAGCGCATCGAATCCATGCTGCGCCACGCGCAGATCAACGCCGAATGGCAGGACGTGCCCGATCGCGAGGCGATCCTCGAAAAGGACCGCGAACGCCTGCTCGCCAAGCTACTCGCGCCGGTCGAAATCGACGAGGCTGATCGTGCTCTGGCCGAGCGCCTGCTCGCCGAGCGCAGCCCTCAAGAAATCGCCGGGATGCTGGTGGCCGCCCACCGCGCCAGCATGCCCGAGCCCGAGGAGCTGATTGCCAACATCCCGCAGGCGCGCGCCGAAGAGCAGAAGGAGCGTCACCGCCCCGGGTTCGAGGATACCGTGTGGTTCCGCATGGATATCGGCCGCAGCCAGAACGCCGATCCGCGCTGGATCCTGCCGCTGCTGTGCCGCCGCGGCCATGTCACTCGCGGCGAGATCGGCGCGATCCGCATCGCTCAGGCCGAAACCTATTTCCAGATCCCGCGCACGCTCGCTGCCAAATTCGCCGACGCCGCCGCGCGCACCGCGCAGGCCGAGGGCGAGGAAGAGGCGGTGATCATCGAACGCTCCGAGACCGGCCCGCGCGAAGCCGCCCGCGGCAATCGCCAGCTGCGCCCCTCGCGCAGCACCGCAGATAACGCCTTCGTCAAGGCCAAGCCTGCCGGCAAGACCATTGCCCGCAAGCCGAATGGCGGCGGCGGCGCGCCGGGTGGCCACGGTGCCAAGTCGTGGCATGGCAAGAAGCCCGGCCCATCCCGCAAGCCCGGGCACAAGCACAAGCAGCCGTAAGGCGCTGGCGCTATTCCTGATGGGATTCGGTGTAGTGCTGCTCCAACCACTTGGCACCGTAGTCGTTCGCGGGATCGCGCGCGATCGAATGGACGTGGTTGAAGCTGCCGTCCGGTGATCGCTCGCGCACATAGTCGATGATGATCGACGGGCCTTCGATACGGAACATGAAGCGTACCGCCGGATCGCCAGTCGGTCCCCACTATGCGAAGTGGAGCTTGTCTGCCCCGTCGGCAGCAATCGCCGCGCGTTGGCGGGTGGCGGCTTCATCCGAGGCATCGCCGAGATATTCATCGACCAGCCCAGCCAGCAACTGGCGCTGCACAGGGTCGAGCGCCGAGGCAGGGATGCCTCTCGGCTTGCCGGCGCGATCCTGTGCGCCCTTGCCTGCAAACAGATCGCCATCGACTGCATCGGCGATCAGTGTCTGCTTGACCTGGTCAGGCTTTAGCGCAGCCATCAGTGTGAGGGCCCGGTCGGCCTCGTGCTGCAGGATCCGCCAGCCGGTGTAGCGCCCCTCGGGCACGATCTGCGGGCTGGCGCCAAGGAACAGCGGCGTAAAGGCTATCCGACCATCCGAGACCGTGAAATTGGCGGCATAGTGATGCCCGGTGAGCATCCAGCCCCAATCCTTGCCGTTCGGATCAGCGAACACCGAGACATAGAACAGCTCGGTGTCTTAGGAGGGGAGAATTACCTGCCCCTGCGCCTTGCGCGGCTCGCTGTCGGGCATGGCGGCGAGCGCTGCCGCCGTGATCTGGTGCAGCACATCCTCGTGCCACATGATCGTGGTGGTCTTGAGATAGCCCTGGCTCGAAAAGGCCGCCGCGAGCATGGTGTGAAGTGCCTTGCGCTGACCAGCATCCATTTAGGCCACCGCGAGCCCGGGGCGCGGGGCCATCACAGCCGGGAGGTTCGACCAGCCGGTCCGCACGGCATTATTGTCGAGCCCCGTCATCACCGCAGCGCGCCCCGCATCATCAAGCGTCGCGACAAACGCCAGCGTCGCGGCCCGCATCGCTGCGACGCGCGATGCCTCAAGCGCGTGCTCGGGCGATTCATGCGCGGCCACCGCGTCAAACGGAAGCGCGGCCATCGCAAAGGCCGCCGCCGCATATCCCAATGTTGCAGATTTCATCACGTCCCCCCTCATTCCCCGCAGGCGGACTACAGGAAGATGCAGACCGAGACAAACATGGGCGATCGAATGGCTGGGAGCCAAGCAGCCAAAGCAGGACTTTATTAGCCATTAACCAGTTATAGCCGCGCGCATGGAAGCCGCTGCCAGTCCTTCGAGCTCTGACCCTTACCGGCCCTATTTGCTGGTCGGTCACGCGCTAGGGCTCCTGACCCTTATCCTCGTCTGCGTCGAGTTCGCATGGAACTTCGCCGGTCCCTCCAGCCGTGATTTCATAAGCTTTTGGGGAGCGGCGAAGCTGGCCTTGGCGGGCACTCCGGCGCTAGCCTATGATAGCGCTGCACTGCACGCGGTGCAGATCGAGGCTGCTGCATTCGATGCCAACACCGGGATGCCGTTTGCCTACGCTCCGGCGTTTCTCCTGATGGTTCTACCTTTCGCGGGTTTGCCTTACCCGATCGCAATGGCCGTGTGGTCGCTTGTCACGCTCGGTCTCTACGCGCTGGTCGCGCGCCGCTTTGCTCCCCAATCGCGGTGGCTCTTGATCGCATTCCCGCCAGTGTTCACCATCGCGGCGCTGGGGCAGAATGGGTTTGTGACAGCCGCCCTGTTTCTTGGCGGCCTCGCGCTCCTCGGTCGCGACAGGAAGTTTGCAGCAGGGCTCGTCCTTGGATGCCTTATCCTGAAGCCGCAGCTGGCGTTCATGCTTCCCGTCGCGATGCTGGCAGGCCGGGAATGGCGGGTTATTGCGGGGGCGATGGTGTCGGCACCGGCGGTGCTGCTCATCGGGCTGATCGCTTTCGGGCCCGAGACCTCCGCTGCCTGGATCCGCCAGATGCCGCTTTTCGTCCAGATCGCGCAGGAAGGCCTCGTGGGCTGGCACAAGCTTGTGAGTGTCTATGCCGCCGGCCGACACGCGGGGTTGCCCGAGCAGGTCGCCTTCGGTGTCCATTGCGCCGTTGCGGTCGCCGCGGCAGCGCTTGTGGCGCGGACCTGGTACGCCGACGCCGAGTTCGCAACAAAGGCCGCCGTGCTGGGAGCGGCGACGATGCTCGCAAGCCCCTATGTCTACCTCTACGATGCGCTCGTTCTGATCCCGGCCTTCGTCTGGCTGGTGCAGCGCCGGGCACCCGTGGTGCTGGTGGGTGCCCTGTGGCTCCTGCCGATGGCGGTGATTGCCCAGAACGCGTACCATGTGTTGCCGGTCAACGTGGCCCCGATCCTCCCGATCATCCTCTTGGCGCTCTGCCATTTCTGGGCACGGAGGCACACCGCGACACGCGATCTGGATGAGGCGCACCCGGAAACGCGCAGCTGGCGCAGGCTCGCTTCAAACCGCAGCGCCTGATGGTCTGCGCTTGCGGGTTCAGGCGGTTTGCCTCGCGCTAGTGCTGCGGCTACTGGAAGGCCCAGAACTTGGCCAGCAGGAACGTCGCCGGCGGGACAGTTAACACCACAATCAGCGCATAGGCATAGGTCGGTAGCCCGGCCTGCTCGACAAGCGTCAGGATCGCGCTCGACATTGCAAAGCTGAACAGCGTGACGACGAGATAGCGGGACGCACCGCCCAGCAGGCCGCGGCAGCTGGCAAAGGTGATCAGGGCATTGCCGAGATAGGACACCGAAAACGCCGCCGCTGCACCGCAGGCATTGGCCAGAAAGCCGTTCATCGCCGCCTGCTCGATCAGTGTCCAAGCCACGGTCACATGGACCAGCGTCGCGCATATGCCGACCACCCCGAAGGAGGCGATCTGTCGCAGCAGTTGCACCT
>Ga0315909_10004721_pt1 | contig 15935 bp, 33 predicted proteins | sample LakEriMetagenome_11_FD_203527 | JGI IMG/M metagenome (GOLD analysis project Ga0315909, IMG submission 203527) | Freshwater fungal communities from buoy surface, Lake Erie, Ohio, United States - Buoy 2 MA125 | ecosystem: Environmental > Aquatic > Freshwater > Lake | place: USA: Lake Erie, Ohio...
ATTGACCACTATGTTGCCTGCGGGCCACTTTACATTTACAACTACACCTGGCATAAATCTCCACCAAATATAATCAATAATATTCAATCCACAGGGCAAATACCTACCTGAAGGCAAACGAAATAAATTTTTTACTTCGTATTTCATAATCAAAAGAATTCGTCTGACTCTGCAAAGTAATCCCAACCTTTGCCACCAAGACTCCTCCAATGTTCCCATTTGGCTTCTTCCTTTTTACACTGCTCGGGCATAGCGTCACTGCCTACTACGCATTCACACTGTGCGCAGAAGTAGTTTATACCAAAGCGTGGTTCATCATAATAGGCCACACCACCGCAGGGCAGAACCATATAGTCTGTGTAATCAGTTGCCATTGCCACCCCACTTCAACATAAACCAATTTGCATCCTGTTCATTGGCAAACAACCATTCATAACTTCCAGGTATACTGCGTCCTTTCCAAAAGCAACACCATACACCTTCTCTATAGCCTACGGCTTCCCATCTTGGTCCAAACTGTTCTGTACACCATTTATCAACTTCCCATTGCCTTTTCATTTTTGGTAAAGTTATAGTATGTACAAAGTCTCTTGAAGTTTTAGTTACAACCATTTTAATGTAAACCAATTCGCATCTACGGCATCTTCAAATATAAAAGTGGAGCCACGACATTCCCAAGGATTCTTAATATTTTCTTTGCACCATAACTTAACGTCCACGGCATGCTCTCTGCTGTTAAATCTTAACAGTTCTACCTTACGCCATCCTAACTGTATTAACATATCTGATAGGATGTTAAAGTCTATTTCACTTTGCATCTCTGTGGCAAGTTCTTGCATTATTTCTTCTTGTAAGCTCATGGACTGGTGCTGACCGGCATACTTTCAGTTTGATCACTGCTGTGTTCTCTAGCAATAGTTTCCAGTAGATCAAAATTTTCTTCTGCACGTTGAATAGCTTCATAGGCTTTGCGCAGTGCAGGGTTTCTACGCACAGCATCTTCTCTAGTTCTCTGTTTATCACGTTCTTTACGTGCCCACTCCATTAAACTTTCTGCTTCAGGAGTAAGTTCCACTGTGGCATAATTCATAGACAAAGTTTTCCAACTGTTACCATCGTTGACCTCCATATTGTTCATATTGGAGTTCCAACGTAGCATGCCTGCCCCTACACTGCCTGGACTAATGTATGGATCACTGGCTGTGCCTCCAGTTACAGTAACATATCTGCCACTAGCATTAATACCTTTAATCATAATCATTCCTTACTAAATTTAACAATGTGAGATATTTCTCATAAGCTAGTTTTACAGCAGGATTCTCCTGACGGATCCTGCATTCACGTTCATGCTCTACAATCATATTACTGACTCTAGATACATTGTTATTAAAAAAACTATTGTCATGTAAGCCAGCTTGTTTTATCCAATCGTCGTGTTCTAATAGCGCACGAAAACGATCTTCGGGCATGTGTATTTCTACACACTTAACATCTTCATAGGGGATAGTTTGAAAAATACTTGGATCGCTTTCACTCCACATCCTATAGTCCATGCGCTTTGATCTACGATGTATACGGCTACCGGGTCCAACATATGCATCATATTTGTGACAGAATTCTTTTACTTCGTTCATAGATACTTCAATGTAAACCAGGTTGCCCACTTGTTAGTATAAAAGGTAAATGTAGTATGTCTAGCTTTAACGGGCTCCATTCTAAATCCGTCCCACTCTTCTGGTTGATAGGCAAAATCAAAATCCACACCTTGAGCGCAGCCAGATGCTCTGAGTTCACGCACAATGTCCATTATGTCGTTTATGTTTGTGTGTTCGAGTATGATATTTTTTATAGCCATCTCATCACAAACCAGTTACGTTGTTTCTCATCGGCAAACACATATTCTCTGTTACCAGTGTCAACTAAACAGTCAAACTCATTCCAAACCCAGTCAGTGGGGCTTTGGTGTTTTACATTTCGTTCTTCACCAACCCAATGCACGTTATCAAAGTAATGGTCAACAATACGCATCCAATTTTCTTCTGTAAGGGGTGCTGTATAAATCATTTCCACTTTAGTTCGAACCAATTTGCGTCCTTTTCATTGCCAAAATAAAATGCGTAAATGTAATCCCATTGATAGCTAACATCACTAACTTCTTGTTCCTCCATATAGACAAAACTTTTACAATTTTGTATAGCCCAGTGGCGCACACGCCAAGGCACAGTTTTATTTTTCTTTTCTATATCTTCATCAGTTAGCAATATCTGAACACACTGGTCTAATAATTTAGAAGAAGGTTTAGGAGGTCCACTGTCCCAATTATACATTATTCAGTCCACTTGAGTATAAACCAATCTCTCTGACTTTCTTTACGAAAACTCCAAAGTGTTTCAGTCATTCTTTTACCTGTGCCCTGCTCACTTTTGGCCCAAGTGTCCATCTCTGTTTGTTTTTCCTGCCAAACTTCATCACTCCAGTCTGTTGGTCGTTCGATGACAACGCCGGGCAATTTAAACATACCCACTTCAACACTGCTGATCTTCATTTAATCATGTTCCTAATCTTAGCCCAACAGACATCATCCGACTTTTCATGATATAAATGAAACTCATCTGCTAGACATTCTCGAATCATCTCTTTGTCTAATTCTGGAAAATAATTTAGAAATGCCTGCCCAACTCGGTAATTAGGAGACACTGCCTGCATTTTTTCGTAGTATTCTTTAAAATTTATGAACTGCGTCCAAGTTATATGTCTCATGTTCATTCCCCCAACGTAATCTATACATCAGATATCTTTCTTCTTCTCTGATCCAAAGCTCTAGATCTTTATCCTGCCTACCCCTGTCTATGATGTTCCAATCCAAATATTGTTTGCCGAGATTATCACGGCACCAATCTCTCAACTCGTGTATGTTCAAGTCACTCTTATTTAAGGTGATGATTTTGTAAAACCTATTTCGATAATCTCGTATCGAAATATTATCACTAATGTTTTTCAACATAAATGCCTAAAAGAGCCAATGGCAGGGCTAACCATAGCAGTCCCATCATGGCAGTTATTATTACACTGGTCCATAGTGTGATCATTGCGTTATTTCCATTTCTCTACGAAACTGTTGCATGATTTCAAGCATGGCATTGAGTTGCCTTTGCATGTCAGCCTGAGTCACTTGATTGGTTGGAAAACAATAGGCACTGGGTCCTTGTTTGATCACAAGATTGGCTTCATGCACACACTGAGCTCGAGTTTGAAACTGAGCTACGGTAGTTTCCATTCCTGTATTTCCTACGATTACTAATGCATAAACGATGCTGCCTAACATTATACAGCCTCCATAATATGTTTACAGCTATGACGAAAAGTAAATCCTGGACAGGTGCAACTTTTCTTAGTCCCAAGAGTAACCACATACTCTTGACCCTTACTGCCTTTTACAATTTGTGTAATTATCTTTTTGTCGATAGGCACATGAAGGACTGTGGCGCCATCGATGCTGTAAATCCATTTGCGTTGAATACTACGCACAGGGAAGAAGTCAATGTCAGTAGTCAGACACAATACTTCATTAGGATCTTCCCACTTACCGCACTTAACTTCATCACCTTCATAGGTAATGAATTCGGGAACTTCAAAAAAGTATCTGTCCTTTACTGCATATTGTGGATTGCGCACTGTGACTTTCATTCTTCACCTTTCAGTATACGCCAGTTATAGTTTTTCTCTGCTCGATGAGCAAAAGTTGATCGAACTGAATTTCTATCTTGAACCCAATCATCTATAACTGTATAACTACCTGCACTGCCCGGAGGAGCATTTTCTTTAATCCAAGTTGCTATGGCCCAAAACATTTGTCTATTAGCCTGATCAGCAATATTAATAGCACGTTCATAATCTTGTGCTAACATGCTTTCACAAAAGCCACCGGGCCTCCAACCTTTTATAAAATATCGATCTAGGCTTTCTTTGGTATGTGTAGGGATTTCCATACCCATATACCGTAGATCTCGCTCTTTAGTAAAATCAACAACTGTGCCCATACATTATCTCCACTTGGCTTCGCACTGTTGTGGAACACCCCATACACAATTATTAGCCACGTCGATACAGGCGTTGCATTTATCATTGCGTTGTAGGGCTTCGTTTGGGAAATTACTAAGTCGTTGGAATTGTTCTCCACGACATACTTGTGGATCGTATGACCTAGTGCCAGGACAGAGAGGTTGGAAAGAACTGCATCCAGTTAGAGCAACAATTGCTGCCAAAACCAAAATCTTGTGCATATAACTCTTTCTTTATTGTTACGATACTGCTAGTATAGCATCGTTTTAGAAAAAAGTCAAGGAGTCAGATAGAGTTCGTTGATGAGATCATCAAAATGTACAATATTGGCTTTGGTATGTTTCCAAAGATATTCTACCGTTTTGAAGTCGCTTTCTATAAAAAAGTTTATGTCGTTTTGGTTAATGACTTCTGCTTTGTAGATCCAAGGCTCGTCATCCAAACTGTTTTCATGCCAAACCATTTTGGGTTTATTTTCAAAATGTCTACCAACCCATTCCATGGTAGTTGATCTGTATCTAGCGGGTCTGCCAGTTATGATATTCCATTCGCCTTTTGGTTGGAAAACTGGGCGCATATAAACAGTTAGTGCTAAAAATTCCTGTAATCCTCCCACAACAGGCATGCGATCACAATCCGGTATAAACACTCCATCTAAGTCAAAAGCAACTTTATTCATCTCTAAACCTAATGCCATAATCTTGGCTAACTTTTCTGCTACCCCACATTGGCTCTTCGGCAAAGTAAGGCAGTCTAGTTCCTTGTATAATATCATTACGCACCTCCTCTGGAGTATGCCAATCACTGAACAGTACAGCCCAACGCCACTCAATGTCTTTGAGTTCGTCAGTTTGCATTATAACTTTTGTTTGTTTATAAGTGCTGCCTTGTAGAATGTTATCGTCAACAAATACAATACGTTTTGGTTTTGGCTTGCTGTCAAAAACCAAAAGATAATTCTTAGGCCAATATGCACCTAAGGGTTTTTTCAATATTTGAGCAGTCCACATAGCATAGCTAAAGCCACTACGCGATACTGCTATGATCTCATCGGGATCAAATTTGGCAATTTGTTCTACCATGTGCATGAAATAACCGTTGCCCTCGCTTTCGGTCATCTGCCTAGGTTGTTCAGGAAAGTCTTTAAATTTATCCATAGTCCTGCGATTTTACTATATATGAATAGTAATGTCAACTTAGAGTTTATCAAATGAAAATATTAGTCACAGGCCACGAAGGATTTATTGGTCGAAATATGACAGCATTTTTGGCTAGCCAAGATGGTGTCACAGTAGATGGCTATGAATGGGATCCAAAAGAACGCCCAGATGTTAGAGAATTTGATTGGGTTATACATTTAGGTGCTGTGGCAGACATGACCGAAACAGATGTAGAAAAAGTCATGATTCAAAACTATGACTTCAGCTGTTGGTTGTATAAAGAATGTCAAAAGCACAGTGTCCATTTACAGTATGCCAGTTCCAGCAGTGTCTACGGTGAAACTAAAAACTTTGAAGAGACAGCACCTTGTAAACCTCAAACACCATATGCTTGGAGCAAGTACTTATTTGATCGTTGGGTATTTGATCAGCACCCTACTATTTTTGTACAGGGATTCCGTTACTTTAATGTCTATGGCAAGTGGATGCATCTTCGAGGACGCAGGGCAAATGCTATCTATAAGTGGCGCCAGCAGGCTAGAAAAGAAGGCAAAATCACCGTCTGGGAGAATGCCGAAAATATCAAACGCGATTGGACTTGGGTTGGCGATATCTGTAAATTGCAGTGGGACTTTATTAACACAGTAAAAGGAAGTGGTATATGGAATGTAGGTGCTGGATTACCCCACAGCTTTTTGGATATAGCAGAATATATTGCAGAACAAGAAGGCGTAGAGCTAGAATATGTGTCCATGCCGCAGGAAGAAATCGCACGTTTTCGTAGCAAAACCTGTGCCAATCTAACGCATTTAAAAGAAACTATAGGTAAACGCAAGTGGCTGAATGTTTACGAATGGTTAGATTACGAAAACAGTTAAATACTTGATGCGAGCAAAAGATTTTATACCATCAGACAAAGACATAGAAGAGTGGAAAGCCAGCCGTAAACTCTGTACCAGCACCAAGCCTGATAGTGATTTAGGAGCCAGTGCTTTGAGTAGTTGTGTTAGCCAAGGATTCCGTTCTAGAGATACTGAGAAGAAATTCACTATCAATAGAAAACGTCAAAAAATCAAAGGCAAGAAAGTCAAAGGTGGTAACTATGGTGGACCTTTACCAGTATGGAAAGGTAATCAAGAATGAGATTTAACGAATTTAAAATAATTAATGAAGCCCAAAGTGGCGTGTACGTTGCTATAGGCGACAGTCATGCAGTACAGGTTGCAATAATGGGTGGCAAGTCTTGGCTTAATTTGGCCGTGGGTGGTGCATCCAGCAAAGGGAGACATCCAAAAATACAACAGATGTTAGGTAACATCTCAAAAATTCCTAAAGGATCAGTCGTTCTAATATCGCTAGGAGCCAACGATACAGCCAACGCTATGACTGCTGGAAAACCTTCTCGTACTCCATCTTCAATTGCTGCTGATGTAGCCGCAGTTGTTGAAAAAGTTAAAGCACAAGGCCCGTCCAAAGTTGTGTTTTTATTATTTCCCAACGGTCCAGGTCGTGGTAGCAAAGATGCTAAATTTTACGGCGGCGAATTTCAAGACCAAGTACGTGCCGCTATTAAATCAGCAGTGGGTGTTCCTATTATAGATATTAATGGCAAACCACTATATGATGGAGTACATGCAGGAAATAGCACTTACAGAGAAGTGGCAAGAGAAGTAATGGGTATGGCAAAGCCTTCAAGCGGTCAAGGTACTACTCCAGTGCCATCTACAACTAGTAGTGATTCAAACACCAAACAAGATGATAAAGAAGCACAACCACTAACACAGATAGAAGTTCCAGCCGGGCGTGTGGGTCGTGAAATAGCAGACATACAAAAAGTATTGGTAGCACTTGGCTATGGATTGCCTAAGTATGGCATTGATGGTATCAGGGGTGCTGAAACTAGTGGTGCTATTAGAGCCTTCCAAAAAGACAATAATCTAAAAGTTGACGGGGATCCAGGCCCTGAAACTGTAGGTAAGTTAAATGACATATTAAAATCTAAGCCTGATCTAGCCAATAAACTAATTAAAAGTACTGTAAGTGACGTAAAAAGCCGTGTTCCTGACAGAGCAATAGGTAACTATAAAGGCGATGCTAGTGCAGGTGTGGGCGAGACAGGTAGTGCAAGGGAAGCAGTTCAGTTCTTTATTAGTAAAGGATGGACTCCAGCACAGGCAGCAGGTATAGTTGGTAACTTGCAAGCAGAGAGTGGGCCTAACTTAAAAACTAATTCAATTGGTGATGGCGGCAAAGCCTATGGCATAGCACAGTGGCACCCAGACCGTCAAGCAAACTTCCAACGTGCATACGGCAAAAATATTAGAGAAGCAGGATTTAAAGAGCAATTGGCATTTGTCCAATGGGAATTAGAAAACACTGAGCGCAAGGCCGCAGCCATGTTGCGTAGGACAGAAACACCACAACAGGCAGCATGGGCATTTGATGAATACTATGAAAGAAGTAGTGGTGCTCATAGACAAAAACGCATAAACAACGCATTGGCTCTAGCACCTAGAACAACATCGATAGCATAATTATGGATCTAGCAGGAACACTACTAATTGCCCCTCCAGCAATGAAAACTAATTTTTGGTATAAGACTGTGGTATTTCTCACAGAGCATCATCAAAACGGCAGTATGGGTCTTATATTAAACAAACGCAGTCAAATGACTGTCAGTGATTTCACAGAAAATATCGGTCCTAGAATGAACATTCCGGGTAACATTTATCTAGGCGGCCCCGTCAATGTCAAGGCTCTGAGTATGTTACATACTAGTGAGTGGAGTTGCAGCAACACCATGCAGATAAATGATAGTTTTTCTATTAGTAGTGCTGAAGATCTATTAATAAGATTAGGCGATGGTGATGCACCTAATTATTTTAGACTATTCTTAGGACTCTGTGGTTGGGCTCCACGACAATTAAAAGAAGAATTAGAAGGAATTCCTCCCCACGATAGGAATGTTAGTTGGCTAACTGCTTCAGCCGATCATAATATTGTTTTCGATAGTGACCTCAAAGATCAATGGCACCAGGCTGTTGAACGCTCCGGAAACGAGTTTGTCCAATCCGTATTGGCTTAAATACGAATTGAGTGTAGAATAATACATTCAAAACCGGGTCTGTAACACTAATCAGAAAGAGGTAAAAAATGGCAGATTGCCTAGTTTTAAATGCTGACGGTGCTCCGGTCAATTACTTGCCATTGTCTACTATAGACTGGCAGGAAGCAATTAGATACATGGTTTTGGACAAAGCCAGTGTATTAGAATGGCACGAAGATTGGATTGTCCGTAGTGCTCGTTGGGAAACACAAGTTCCCGCTGTTATCATGTTGAGAGAGTACATGAAACCTAAAACTACGGTTCGATTCTCAAAGAGTAATATATTCCTTCGTGACCGCTTTACTTGCGCTTACTGTGGTGACAAGTTAGAAAAGCGTGATTGTACATTAGATCACGTTTTACCAACCAGCCATGGCGGCAAAACTACATTTGAAAATACAGTCACAGCCTGTAGCCCATGCAACGCCGGTAAAGGTAACAACAGTAAAATTAAACCTAAATTCAAACCTTACAAGCCAGATTACTACGAACTTGTAAATAAACGCAAATCACTGCCTTTTAGTTTTAGGCACGAAACTTGGAAGGATTATTTAGGTCTATGAGAAAAGGGATATTCTTTGTACTAGGTTGGATATGCCTAGTGATGGCATATATTGGACTAGTTACACCGGGTATCCCTTTCAGTATCTTTCTAGTAGGTGCAGCCTATTGTTTTGCTCGTAGTAGTAAACGCATGGAGAACTGGATCTACAATCACAAACACTTTGGGCCTTTCCTCACTAATTGGGAGAAGAAACGTGTATTTCCTCAGCGTGGGAAATATGCTATGATTCTAGTTATGTCTAGTAGCTTGATTATTATGAGTTTTTTCGTACCCTTAAACGGTATTTTGTACAGCGGCGTGTTTATGACCCTAGTTGCTATTTGGGCTTGGCGCTACCCTAGCACCGTAGAAGAATGGCAGCAACGCAAAGACAATAACAAAAAAATCGGCTGGTTCAAATAAGTCATTAGGTAAATACTCTAGTATCGGAGTTCCTAATGAAAAAAATTATTCTAGCACTGTTATTAGTGCCCGCATTAGCATTAGCACAAAAAACACCTAAAGGCGTTACTTATGACGCACAAATTCTAAGAGTGAGTGACGGCGACACAATCGTGATCGCCGCCCCCTTTCTCCCAGCCCCACTTAAACCAGAACTTGCAGTCAGGATTTATGGCGTCGATACTCCAGAAAAAGGACACAGGGCACAGTGTCCGGGCGAAGCTCAACGAGGAGAAATGGCATCAGCATTTACAAAACAGGCCGTCGCCTCTACTCAAAAACATCAGGTCACCTTATACGGATGGGATAAGTTCGGTGGTCGTGTACTGGGAGATATCGTTTTAAATGGTACGAGTCTTCGCAGTGAATTAATACGTAACGGCTTCGCTCGAGAGTATTTTGGCGAGGCTAAACAGAGTTGGTGCAATTAATATGAAATTAGAGCATTGTAAAATATTTGCAAATTTGTGTGAAAGCATTACAGAAGCCAGCACCACTATGAATCTTATAGCTGGTACACCTGGTGGTGAACAAGTGGTTAAAAAACTACACGGGTCTATGGCTTTGGCACATAATTTAGAATATCAACCTGTACAGAGAATTAGTTGGAAAGATCTCAAAGACAGTTATAAAGGCGCATGGGTAATTATTATAGGTTCAAATGGCACAGGTGCTATTAAAGCCACTGGTGGTAATACAGGAACATATAAAACTGTGGCCAGTGACGGCGGCGAAGTTCAAAGTGTGGACAACAGTCGCAGTGATGCTACATTAGATTTTTTAAAAAATCAAATAGGTAGATTTCAAAAATATTATGTGGCTAAGAATACAGGATATGTTCCTGACACACAAAAGAAACGTGCAGCTAATAAAGCTGAGCCTGCATCCACTACAGTAACTCAAGATACTATAATTAAAAAGTTTAAACCTTTATGGGAAAGAGCTATATCAGCTGCCATAGCAGACATTAAAGGTCATGTCAGTAACATGGTTAAAAATGATGCTTTTGACAAAGCAAGAAGTAAGCTAGGATATATTGAAACATTACAGAATGGTTTAGATGTACTACAATCGGGTGGTGGAGATACTCCTGACTTTATTAGGAGTGCCGTAAATACATCTGTATTAATGGCTGCTAGTCATCACTATCCAGATGAGACTGGTGATATTACTAGAGGATATAGTCGTGGATACACTTCACAGAGCGGTGAAGGTCCTAAAAAATTATTGTCTGATATATCCGCCGGTGACACTGCAAAACTAGGCACTGTGTTGTCATTCTTTAAAAGGAATTTGATTTCAGGATGAAAATAGATCAGTTATTAACAGAAGCAAACATTGCCGCAAAGTTAAAGGATCCTAAAACAATTAAGATGTTAGGCATCGCTATGCGTCATGATGCCACATTACCTAGAAGAAAAGTAGCAGCTTTAGGCGGTGCCATATTCAAACAAGAAATGGATCCCAAAAAACAAGCCGAGAACGATCAGAAAATTCTTGCTTTATGGAGTGAACTGTTGGATGACAGTTTGAGAAGCACTGACTATGGAGACATTTCCATAGATGGTAAATTTGATGATTGGCTTACTCGATTATACATTAATGGCATAGTCGAATACGAAGACATTAATGGTGAAGGTGGTGATGCTCTAGGAGCATGGAAGGCTCTAAGTATCAGAGGAAAACTTAAACCAGAACATCAAGACTTCAACAAATTTCGTAGTCTAAAACAATTACAAGCTGTAGTTCAAAAGAGAGAATATCGCGACGAACTTGCTCGTATCAAAGATGCTGAGACTATTGAAAAACATAAGCGTGAACGCAAAGAGATAGTTGTATTAGATGATGAAAAGTTTTTAGCAGTGATTCCTTTAAACTACGGTAGTTGCTACACTTTCAATAACAGCGCAGGCTTCCAAGCCAGCTTCTGTACAGGATCCAGTTCCGGTGCACGTTGGTTTGAACGTTATGCTCCAGAAGGTCCTATTATTTCTATTTTAGATAAAGAAAACACAGAGGATGAAAATAGCAAGTGGCAGATACATGCACCAACTGGACAAATGAATAACGGTAATCAAACAATTACCTATAGCAGAGGAGATGCTAAAGTTGCAGAATTGTTCCCTGGACTTATGAAAAAAATCGTAGCTGGTATGAAAGCAAACGCTGAAGAAATTAGAGCGGCCAGCAAAGAAATTAAACCAGGTGGCTACGATATTACAGCCGCAATAGAAGAACTTAAAGATAAGTTTCCTAAAAGTTTTGCATCAGGCGAGAAAGAACCTGAACCAGAGCCTGAACCAGAGCAGGCACCGGAAGGTGAGGAAAGAACCTATGTAGTCACATTATTGGCTACAGGTCGTCAAGCTCGTGTACAAGGAACTAGCGAAGACGATGTCATTAGAAAAGTTAGAGAAAGACATCCTGACATACAGCCAGAAGAGTTGCGTGTGGAGCCTGCAGAGAATGAACAATGATTACCCAGTATACCCTGAGGACAATGGCTATGACCGTCCAAGAAACCCTTATAGTCCTGTATAAGTGTGTTGCTAAACTTGGGTGTGGAATGATAGGATACGATTTGGAAATAGATTATGGAAGAACTACAAAAAGCCGCTAAAGTAGCATTTGCCAGCTCATTTGCTTTTTATCTAAAAGCACACAACTACCACTGGAATGTAGAAGGCAGTGACTTCAAACAGTATCATGACCTATTTGGTGGCATATACGAAGAAGTATATGGCAGTATAGATGACTTTGCTGAAAAGATTAGAGCTCTAGGTACATATGTACCAGCAAGTTTAGAATCATTTAGTATGTTGTCAAGAATAGAAGATGAAACCAATATACAACCTCCAATGCAGATGATTTCTGAATTACTAGATGACAACAATAAAATAATCAAAATTTTAAAAATAGTATTTCAAACCAGCGAACAATCAGTTGAGCCAGGCTTTAGTGATTTTATAGCAGGTCGTATTGATGCACATGCAAAACACGGTTGGATGTTAAGAGCCAGCCTAAAGGGATTAGAATGAAAATATTATTAGCACTAACATTATCATTAGCATTAACAGGATGTAGCACAGTTAAAGGTTGGATCCCTAGTTTTTGGGATGATAATCAAAGTGCTAAAATAGTAGACATACGTAAGTCAGCAGAAGATATTGATTGCAAACAACCGCAATTACCACAAGCAAAAAATCTACAAGATCAAATCAAATGGTTTCAACTATACAGTGAAAGCAAAGGTTGGCGTCAACAGGATGTATTAAAAATTGTTGCCCCAATGAAAGAAACTGTAGACGATTGGGCAAAGCGCAGTGCAGAAAAAGAGGGTAGTGCTACATACTGTGAAATTAAAAAGAAAGCTATACAAGTACAGTCAAAACGTGCAGCCGAAGCAGTACTGGGGAGATTCTAAATGTTTGAAACACTACAAAATTTAACTGGGTCCAACGACCAAGCAGTGGCAGCTAGAGCACAAATGGCACTACAGATTGCTGATGCTTTTTCACGTAGAGAATTAAGTGACAGTGAGTATAAAGAACTTATGTTAGACTTAGTTCGCACTGATAAACTAGACGAAGAATGCAGTGACTTAGAAGCAAAAACTATGTTAGTTACTGCCGTATATGCTGTAGCACAAGTAGTTTAAGTTAATATTTCTTTTAGTGCATATACAAGCTGAAACATCATAGCATCGTCATGGAATGGTGTAGGAGCAAAACGTAAACGTTCAGTGCCAACATCAACTGTAGGATAATTAATTGGCTGTACGTAGATATTATATTCGTCCAATAGTTTATCACTAATATTTTTACATTTCTTAGCATCACCTACTAGCACAGGAACAATGTGTGTTGTGCTACATTCCATCAAGGGTAAATTATTTTCTCTTAATAATTTTTTAAGTTTGTTAGCACGTTCTTGATGACGTTCTCTAACTTCATTATGTGCCTTTAGATATTTTATAGCAGCCATAGCTCCTGCGCAAGTTACAGGACTCATACTAGTAGTAAAAATAAATCCAGCCGCAATACTGCGAATAGAATCAATAATAATATCGTCTGCGGCAATGTATCCACCTTGTACCCCAAAAGCCTTTCCCAAAGTACCGTTGACTATGTCAACTCTATGCTGTAAACCTAATTCTTCTAATTTACCAGCACCTGTTGCACCATATAATCCTACGGCATGTACTTCATCTATATAGGTAATAGCATCGTACTGATCTGCTAAATCACAAATTTCTTTAATTAAACTAACATCACCATCCATGCTGTATACACTTTCAAATACTATACAAGGAGTATGACCTGCAAGTTTAACCATTTGTAATTTTGTTTCTAGATCCTGTAAGTCATTGTGTTTGAACACTGTCTTAGGAGCACGACTATGACTCATGCCTATAATTAGACTGTTGTGATTTTTACTATCACTGACAAAATGTATGTTAGGCACTATTTTACTTAGAGCAATCAAACTCCATTCATTGGCCACATAAGCACTGCTGAACAATAGGGCTTTAGATTTTTTATGTAGTGTGGCTAATTCAAATTCTAAGGCTACATGATAGTGGCTAGTACCACCAATATTACGTGTGCCACCACTACCTGAGCCGGTCATCTCTAAGGCAGTTTTCATAGCATCAATCACAACTTTGTGTTGCCCCATGCCTAAATAGTCATTACTACACCAATTGACTATGTTTTTAATAGCATAAGGGCCATACCAAATAGCCTGAGGAAATTTGCCGTTCTCACGCACAATGTCATTAAACACACGATATTTGCCCTGTTCTTTAAGGGTGCTTAGTAAATTATGAAATGGAGTTTTGTCTATCATGCAAGTATTTAACTTGATAAATATCCAGTGAGGATACAAAAATGCGAGCCACTGAAATAATTAGAGATGTATTAGATCTTATTGACAGCATAGATAATAACACCGACGATACAGTAAGTCAATCAGAACCAGTGGCTGTTATAGCTGGTGCTGAAATAGACTCAGGTAACGAACTAGATGATAATGTACGTAGATTTAAGCAGATTATTGATCTAGTATCTGGACAACAAAATCCAGCAGAATTTGCTAATAGTCCAGAAGAAAAGATAGCAGATATTGATAGTGTTACCGTTGACGCTGGCGGGGGTTTGAACTCTCCAAAGCATCCTGCTGATATCAGAGGTGAGCATCCCAGCATGTTCCCATTTTTTCAAGCAATATCTAAGGACTAAGGATGGCCTCGATATCAACATTTTATAATGGTCTCTCAAGACAAGGTAAGGTGTCTTTGACTGTTGAAACAACAACTAAAACATTAGCTACATATGCTAATGATATTGCTACTGCTGAAAATCTTAATTTAAATTATTACATTATCAGTTTAGTGAGAGATCCAAGATTTAATAGTATAAGCTATCCTAGTCAAACTTTTAGTCAAATTGAAACTGCATTGGGTATTACATTGATAAATGGTGATGAGTTTATTTCAACTCCGTTTCAAGATGGTTTGACCAAACAACAAAAGCAAGTTCAGAAATTAGACATAGCTCAAGTAAGAAGACAAGCAGGTGGTAATACTTCTCAACAATATTATAGAGCCGGCAATATATACGATCTGACATCATTACCAGACACATATAATGGAAACGACTATGATCCAGATGATAATCCTAATACTGATGGACTATTGGAAGGTCGTCCATGGACAGGAGTGGCAGCAGTAGCGGCACCAACTACAATTGTAGAAGCATTACCTGCAGCTACATTATTTGAATTAGAATCTTGGTATGATGGCAGTGACGGCAGTGCGTTCGTACCTAGCAGCCCTGCTGATGGCGACACCTTCACACAATGGACTGACAAGTCAGACTTCGCACACAATGCCAATCCCTATGGTGGTGCCACAACAAGACCTACGGTGCAGACCAATGAACTAAACGGTTATTCTGTGGTTAGGTTCGATGGAGTCAATGATGGATTGACCATAAATCCTTATACCGGTCTGGTCAATTCAGGCGCGGTCACAGTATTTGCCGTGGCCAAACTCACAGCCACAGCTGGCTCTCCTAAACTGTTTGGACAGGCACAGAGTTTTGACATGTTCTATGCCGGCGGCAGTTGGGAATTCAATGTCAATGGCGTGGATGTGGTATCTACAGGAGCCAACGATGCGGCCTGGCATATACACACAGTGGCCTTTGACGGCAGTCAAGCATCCAATGCCACTAGATTTAGATATCGCAGAGACAAGACTGCTAATACCTTGATTTTTTCCTCAGCCGTCCCCACTCAGATAGGTTCAACATCACAGTTGGACATTGGATTTTATGATCTAGGCGAGACACAGTTCATGCAGGGCGATCTCGCAGAGTTCCTAGTCTTTACCAAAGCACTGACAGACATTGAGATCGCCAACGTGGAGAACTATCTCAGCAACAAATGGGGTTTGTAGATGGCACGTGATCCTGTAACCAATCAGCCAATCAACACAACAAACTATGTCCATGCAGAAGACCCTGCATTAAACGACATACATCAAACCATGACCTACGATGCTGATGGTCGGCCAACCATTAGGACCGTGGACAGCCAA
>Ga0315909_10004723_pt1 | contig 15928 bp, 12 predicted proteins | sample LakEriMetagenome_11_FD_203527 | JGI IMG/M metagenome (GOLD analysis project Ga0315909, IMG submission 203527) | Freshwater fungal communities from buoy surface, Lake Erie, Ohio, United States - Buoy 2 MA125 | ecosystem: Environmental > Aquatic > Freshwater > Lake | place: USA: Lake Erie, Ohio...
ACTACGATATTTTTATCAGTTTGCTTCAACACAACTGTAATATACAACAAATATTTGATATTACCAAATATTTACATAAGTATTTTACTCAGAAAACCAAGAATTTGGTATTTCCTTATCTGCATACTTAAATCCATGCTTATCACACCAATCTCCATAGGTGGTTTTGGATTTCTTATTGATTTTGTTTTTTGAATTAGAAAATACGAATCGTATATCTAAATTTGGGTTTTGTTCTTTTACTAATAAATGTTTTTTTCTATCCGTAAGAACAAATCTACCTTTAGTTTCTACAATAATCCCATTTGGTAACCTAAAATCAGGATTGTAAGTGTGTTCAGAAGCAGGTATAGTATAAGCCACTTTTTCTGATTCATATTGAACCTCAATACCTTTACTTTCGATTTGTTTTGAAACGTTTTCCTCAAGACCTGATTTAAATCCATATTTCTTTGCAACCCATTTAGGGTTGTTCTTTTTTGTAACTTTTTTCTTTGCCATTAAAATTATTTCTTTATTGAATCTGAGTATTTTTTCTCATTTAACTCCCCACCTCTTCCTGTTTTGAATTTTGTCGCAGTTAATACTTGCTCATCTGCTTTTTTCAAATCATTTGTAGTATACGGAGTTTTTGCATTTACTGCCGCATCAAATCCAATTTTATCAACACCTAATGATGATTGTTGTGCTTTGTATGTTTCTAAAATCTTAGACATATTTGTTTATTTACTTATAAATATAAATTATGTGTCAAAACGGATAATAAAGTTTACAGGAATATCCGGTTCTGATTTAATTGGTTGTGGCAATTTTGCAACTGCAACCAATTGACAATCATCATCGTATAATCCAATTGTTGTTATAAATGGTGCCAAAAATGAACCCGTTGAATCCACCGAACCACTCAAATCATAGTGCTCAAATCCACCCGATACCGATGCTTTGTATGTTGATGGTATTCTATAATCAATAGTGCTTCCGTTTTCTAATGTTGATTTTTTACGAATGTATTTAGTACCCGGATTAGTAACAACTTTATAAATTTTATTATCAGAACCTGTTATAAAAGATGTTTCTTTACCAACTTCTACAATAGCAGATGGATTTTGTGATACATTGAATTCATCTTCATTTACTATAAGTAGATATTCGTTTTCGTATATAGTTTGTGTTGATTTATAATCCAATGTATATGTGGATTCGTTAAATGAACTAGTAGTTTCTATTACAATCAAACCTTGATTATAAAATACGTTTCCCTTATAATCTATAATATCTTCTAAAAATGGTATTGATTCAACCTCCAATACATTATTTTTAAAATCAATTTTTATTAAAACTAATGTATATGTTGTTGTTTCATATACTACATTTATAGTATTATTTTCTAAGTTTAATGAATTAATTTGAAATGAACTTATAGTATTTGTTAAATCAATAAATTGAAATACTTCTGTATCAAAATTTACCACATTTAATTCTAAATCAACACCTGGTCCTGTTAAATTTCCAAAACCATCATCTATATAGTTTTTATTATTATAATTTAACGAAACCGATTTTTTCTTAATTCCTTCACCAATGCATTTTTGTGGTAAAGAAATAACTAATGCATTATCACTAATATTTCTTTCTTTTGCTTTGGTTATAATGGTAAATGTATTTGTTTTTATACCAAATCTTTCGATTGGATTATCTTCTCTACCATTATAGAATGTTGCTCTTATTTGACCATATAATGAGTGTTTATTATATGTGGAACCGCTCAAATGTCCTTCCGAAATAGGATACATTTGGGTATCTGCGTAGTTACCACTTTGGGCAATTAAAACAGATGCGGAAGCTGTGGTTTTTGTCCATTCCTTAAAAGCTTTGAATGGTCTTACACTAATATCTGATTTTGGTATTCTTTTTAACATATCAAATATAAATATTCTTTTAATGAAAAACCCCCAAATAAGGGGGCTTTGCATTTTTTAATATATTCTCCGATTAGAAATCTAATTTAACTTTGATTGCAACTTCTTTATCAAATGATTTTTCAATTGGTTTAGAAGTTTTAGCTACTGCTAATAATTCATTTGCATCATCGTATAAACCAATTGTTGTAATGTAAACTCTAGGGTCTCTTTCAAATAATGGTTGAACAAATTGTCCAACTGAACCTGATACAAATGTTGGGTTGTTTGAGAAGTTAAATTCTCTATTGTTTGCTCTTACGAAATAATGAGATGTTGAAACATTTTCAGTTCTTCTTGCTTGGAAATCGGCTCCTTTTTTCAATGCATCAAATAATTTCAATGAACCAGATACCGAACCTGATTGGTGGTATTGACCCGTTGTAGAACCTGCAGCTGCCATTAGATTACCACCAACAGATGCCGATAATGCGTTTGGATTCAATAATATAATACCCATATCAGGATAGAATAATCCAAATCCTGCTCCGTTTGATGCAGTATATGTATTTATTGAAGATGTTAATGCTGAACCAATGTTTAATGAACCACTAGCCAAATAATAAACTCTACCTGCCGTCGTTACATTCTCATCTGTCCCACCACTATCATCAATTAATGTTACCAATCCAACTGAACCTGATAAATTTATTGAGATGTTACCTGGGTCTAATCTTTCTTTGTATCTTGCTCTATTGATGTTGATTGCGTAGAATGATTTCATATCATTGCCAGCATAATCCGTAAAGTATTGGTCTGCAGAATCTAACAATACATTTTTTAATTGATTGTAAATTGCTTTTGTTGAAAGTGTTGATGAATCATCTTGTGTTAAAGTTGGTGCACCTGAGCCAGTAACATCACCATATGCAATTGAGAATTGAACCTCTGCAGTATCAGATGAAGTTACATCGTTGTATACATCTAAGTAGTATTTACCTGTTGTATTATTATTAACTTGTACAGATGAAGTATAAAATTCTGTTAATGAACCAGTATCACCACTCCATATTCCAGAAGTTACGATTTCAGTTCTATTAGTTACTTTATCAATTGTCCCAAATTTTTTATAAATACCATTACTAATTGTAGCGATATCTGAACTGATTTGTTCACCCGTTCCTAAAAATTGGTTTACGATTCTAACTAATTCGTTAGTATCGATTGGAGTGCCTGCTGTATTTGCAGCCGATGCTAAGTAAGTTGATAAATTACTTGCTAAAAGGCTTCCTCTATTGTCTCTTATTAATGCCATAGTTTATATTATTGAACGTAAGTTACTGTTACTGGAATAGTTTGTGAACCACCTGTTTCATTACCATAAACCGTAATTGTTGTTTTGATAGTCGATGTTAAAGATGGATTTGGAATGAATTTGAAAGATAAACCTTTAGCTACAACTGCTGTTGCGGATACATCATCACCAATAAATAATGGTACTGAACCAACATTTGATGTAACACCTTCTCCTATAATATCACCTGCGTTTTTGTTAGATAATACAATTGTATATCCTAAACTTCTATTTCCTGCAGGAGATGTAGTTGGAGATAAAGCAACTTCACCACTTCTTTGATTAACTGCTATGTTAGGAACACCAAATTCAACAACCGGAATTCTAGTTGTATTTTTTGGTAAAGTTACCAACTTATATTTCATTACTTGAGTTTCATCAGGATTAGCTTCCAATACAGGCATATTTTTGATTGCTGCATCATAATATGCAGAACCCAATGGATGTCCTGGTTCGTAAAGTGTGTAATCAATCTCATCATCTGCCAACGCAAATTGAGTAATGTTTAATCCCTGTCCAGCTGCTAATTTTTCTCTACCTTTTTTTGTTAAGATAGCATCAACTGTTAGTTCTGTGTTACTTAAATATCCCATAGTATAATATTAATCTTTGTTTATAAATATATTAATTTTAAAATTCCGTTATTCTACTTCCAAAATTGGTTCAGAAGTATTTCTATTTGTTCTGTTTACAGTTAATGTATTTGGATTAGATACGAATGTTTCGATTGGTGATGAACCATCCAAAGTAGTTGCTGCAGTATTTTTACAACCTTTAAAGAAACTATTTTGTAATCCTCTTGTCAAATCTGTTGTATTTCTATAATGTGTTGGTAAATAACCATTAACCGCTTTAACATCTATAATACTTCCTGTTCCTGCGTTTATAACTTTTGAACCAGAGAAAGGTTGAATATTTAATTTAGTTTCAGTATATGTTTGAATATCTGAAACATACCCACCGCGCGGGTCACCCAATCCGTTTGCCGAAGAGGTTATTGCATATCTGGCTATAATTCTTTCTTTTTCTTCAGTAATTAAATCAATTTTAATTCTTTCTTTTACTCGTCTGTTATCTTTATCAAAATATGTTCTAATCGCATATCCGTTTTGTGCATAAATACCAAAACCAATTGTTTCATATGCAGTTTGACCATATGTTTCAATGCCCAAATTAATTTCTGTTGTTATTGTTGGTTCATCTAACCCAGCATCTATTGTCACACTTTGTTGATAATCTTCTGCAAGAATTAATGTTGTTTCTGCTGTATCTATCAAACTATCATTTTGATAATTTTCTGCAATAATATTATCAATTGAAGCGGTCTGTATTGTTGTTTCGTATTGATTATTTTCACCAATTATATTTTCAGATAAATCGGCATTTATACTTACTTCTTTTTGAAAACTTTCTGCAAGTGTATAAGTTGTATCTTCATAATGAATTGATGTTTCTTTTTGATAATTTTCTACAAGTGGTTCTTTTTGAGCAACCTTACTTCTTTCTAAAATGTGTGGTTCAATTAAGAGACCTGTGGTTGCTTTAACCCTTGCTGGCAACATCTTCTTAATATCTTCAAACATTGATTTCTCATATAGTTTAATTAAGTTAATGTATGCGTAAATATCTCTACCATCAAATCTTTGGAAATAGTATTTTCTTAATTCATCTAATCTTTTATAATTTGATTTTAATCTATCTGATGGGTCTCCTATATAATTATCTAAGTTCAATCCACCTAAAGATTTAGCAATATCAATATTCAACTCTTTTGTAGGAGAGAAGAATAAGCCAACTCTATTTGAATCTGTGGGTGATTGGTCAAATGCTTTCTTAGTTGCTCTACTTTTTACAGATAAATCAACACCAACACTTCCACTTATTTTAGTTCCATCAAATGTATATTGTTCTTCAAATCTAACTTTATTTGTAGAATATCTTGTAGAACCCATATCTGGTATTTCTAATACAACACTTCTATCTATTACTTCAAAGTTATATGGATAAGATATACTTGAACTAAATCCTGTTGCTGATGCACTATACACAGTATATGTGTTTTCTGACTTTATTGCGTCAAAATTTATAGAACCAGTTTCTTCTAAAATATTTCTAGTCAATTGTAATGAACTAGATGGATTTAATTGTATTGATGGATAGTATATGTTTGTATCTACATTTGGTAAATATGTTGTATTGGTTACTCCTAAATTTTTAGGATATTCAAAATCTAATCTAAAATGTAATTCATCAGTTGAACCATATATATCATTACCATTAATCATTTCTGGAAACGAAACGTGTTCATAAAATCTTTGAGTATCTAATTGACTAGACCATAAACGGAATTCATCAACACTACCACTATAATTTCCACCCAATCTAATAGTATTTCCATTATTCCAATTACTTACAACGGATGATGTGATTGATTCTTGAAATATTGTTCTTTCTTTGTTAGATTGACGAACATCTAGTTTTAGTCCTGCAGAACCACTACTTACTGATATACCAAAAAAGTTACCATTAAATATTGGTAATAATGATGATGTTATTGTATTTGAACCACTATAATTAAATACAACTTGTCCAAAATTGGTATTATTAGAACCACTTAAATTTACATTCCACCCACTACCACTTATTAATGTATAATTTGTATTAGATGCCGGTTTAACAAATAATTCAATTGTATTAGGTCTTAAACTTGATGAATTATTTGTAACTCCCCAACCAACTTCGATAGATGCACCCATATTCATTTTAAGAGCAGTCGTAATATTATCATATATCAACTTAGTTTTAGAAGTTTCAGTTACTTCTGGCCCACCAAATTCTAAAATTGAAAGATTTGATGATGGAATACCATAACAACTCAACAAAGCATAGATACCTCTTCTTGTTCCTTTATGTTTTAAAAGATATGGTAAGTTATTTACAATTCTTCTCCATACTTCATATGTTCTCTTTTTAGCAGGATTTTCAAATTTTTTATTTCCTTCGGAATCCATACCAAATACATATTCCCATAATTTAGAATCTGCTGCAAGATTTTTTGCATCCCAATTGAATGATTTTAATACATCAAACAATAATTTATCGGATATACCATCTTTAGATTTATAACCAAGTTTTCTTGTCTTTTCTATTGCTTTTGTGTGGAAGTATATGTTATCAAAATGCTGCCCAACCATTGTAAAGAAAAGTAATAAACTATCATTTTCATCATTATTTCTAATGTATTGTGGTATGTTATTTAATACATAGTTTTCATTTTCAATATCATAATTTTCTGCCAATGTTATTATATTTTCATACCAACTACTAACTTGTGCATTTGTTGATAATAATCTATTTGTACTACTATACGGCCATGTAATAGAAGAACTATTTGATGTTGTATATTTTGATGATGATGTAAATAAGAAATTTTCAAACCCATCAAATCCTTGAATTAATTTTTCTTTTTTATTTTTCTGTCTTTCAGTTTCTTGTTTAGAACTTATTGAATTTAAATAAGCACCACCAGATAATGTATAATCGGTAGATGAACTTATTATTAATTCATCGTATTTTTCTATTAATTGAACTTTATATATAAAATTATCTACTCTCTCTTTTGCTGAACTAAAGTGTACAAAATTATCCCAAGAATAATCGGATGAACCACTTACATAATATTCTATGTTTAATTCATCGGTATTGATTAGTGATGAACTAAGATATGTAGATATTAATTCATTTGAACTTGAAACAGAACCACTCAAAATTAATGTGTCTAAAGATTCGTAGTTTGTAGATTGTCCTTTAACAAAATCAATTTCTATTTCAAAATTAGGTCCTTTTAATGGTGGACATGTTATATCATCTTGCTCACTTAAAACAACCGTTTCAATTAGTGGATTTGATAACAATTTTGTAATCCAAAAAGTTGAATTTGATGTAACACTCGCAGGCAGTGGGTTGTATAATTTTAATATTACCGATTCTACCTTATCTTCGGGTTTAACAAATTCGTTTCCTAATTCATCTATTGATTTTTTAGATAAAGTCCAATCATCCTCTTCCCAACTAGAAATTAATATTTTTTCATCATCTCCGAAATTTGCAAGATGGGTTAAATACTTACTTTCCTTTTCAGGCTCTAAAAAACTTAATTTTTCAATGAATGCATCATAAATAGATTTTTTAATTATATCTTCATCTAATTGTACACTTGACAACAACAATGATGTTTTTATTTCATATTCATTTCCAATTAACTCTACCGCACCACTTCTATTGTATGGTTTTAAAATAAGTGTTGTATTATCACTACCACTCCATTTTGGAAATTTATTAGTTAAATCTTTTAAATTTATTTTAACTTTACCATTTGCTGGTAATGATTTAAATAATTGAATTCTACTTTTATCCTTTAGAATTAAGTCAATATCAACCGAAGAAGCTGCAAATGAATTCCACTCTACATCGTATTCTAAATTTAAATCTGAAAATGATGGAACATCGATAACATTGGGAAATATAATTTGAGTAATTGATGGGAAATCATTTACACTATTAAAATTAACAATAATTTCTGTTTTATTTCCTGTACCATATGCTTCACTATATGGAACTACTATTATCTTTTTACTACCATATATTCCTGCAAAATCTTTTTTAAATGAAAAATCAATAAATCCTTTAGTTGCATCAACTCTTATTTTACTATTTGAGTTTAAATAAAAATCAATAAAATCTGCATTAGATGAATCAAATGGTACATTAACTATTGTATCTAAATCGGAATCTTTTACATTATAATTATATTTTGTATCTGTAATGGATATGGTTGGTTCCGCAGCTAATATTGTTTTTTGCATTACAACCGATACTGCATATCCGCCTGTCAATAATTCGCTAGCTGGTACTGATATAAATTTATCTCCAACTGTCCATTTTGAAATATCTTTTGAATTTTTTTCTGCAATTTGTCTATTTGCAGAAAATATTTTTAAAATTTTGTAATTATTTGGAAGCGTTCCTTCTATATAAATTCGTAAAGTTGAATTTGTAAGATTTGATTTTAATACATTTTTAGCATCGGTATTATAATCTGCCAAACTTATAGTATCGGTATCTATTATAGTATCATCGGAAACTATTTCATATTTCAATTTTAATAAATCACCAACTTCATTTTGAAAATTAGATGCAAATACAATTTCATAATTAACAGAATAATCTGCACTCACCGGTTCACCTATTGTAGTCGTATCTGCAAGTAATGGAACAAATACAACATCACCACCAGCACCCGGTGCTCCATAATCTATTCCTACATTTTCCGTATTATCAATCATTTATTATTTTTTATAAATATTTTTTATCTAATATTTTCTCTTCTTCCTGAACCATCATCGTAAATTATCTCTCTTCCCATTCCTGTTCCAGGATCACGTACTACGGTTCCTCCACCAGAACCACCACCAGAGCCACCACCAGTATTAGGTGGAGTATAACCACATGATAAAGAATTTGTTTCAATCAATTGTTCATAAGAACCACCACTACCATCTGCATATTTTCCATACTGGTCATAACCTTTACATAATGTTGAAAGTAATACTCCCTTTGTAGGATAATTTATTCCCAAATTAGAATCATCAAAAATCGCAACAGAACCCGTCGGTGAATAAACATTTACCTTAGTTTCTGCAAATGTTGAAAACGATTCTAAATTATTTTGTATTTGTTTTTTCAATTCGGTAATAGCAAACTCTTTTGGTAATTGTTTTGTTTCAATATTTCTTCTTTTTAAAGATTTTAAATTAAAATCTACACTACTAAATAAAATAGTTCTTATTTCGGATAACATTTGATTAAAATCGTAGGTATCACAATTTTCAAAACGAATTAAAGATGGTTTGCCGTAGTTAGGTTGTGTAATATCATATCCTTTATTATTTAAATAGTAATCAACGGATATTTTAAAATCCGTAAATATTTTTGTTCTTAAAAAACTAAAATTATTTAAACCAAAATCTTTTTTCAAAATATTTAAAAAATCTTTACCAAACTTTGTTTCTAAAGAAGAATCTATTTTTTCTAAAAAAGTATTTTCAAAAGAATTAATAGTATTTAAAAGAGTGTTTTTACTATATTTAAATTCTGTATTTAAAAGTGTTAAATCTTTAAATTGTTTTTTAGTTTTAGAATTTATATTTTCAAATTTAGTTTTTAAAGGTAATATTCTAATTTCTTCTCTTGATGGGGATATTTCTTCAATCCAAACTCTTTCTAAAGTATCTTCACTGCCAACTTTATATCTTACAAAATTTATATTAACTTTTAAAATACCATTTGTGTAACCAACATCTTTAAGAAGTTTTTCAACATTAATTGCTAATTCTTTTTGTCCACCTTTGTTGGTTATTTCATATAAATAATTTTTAATATCATCGGTTTTTATATATGATATATTATTTCCGGATTTTTGTGGTAATAAATTATTACTTATATCATAAACAGATACTTCCATCACATCATATTTACAACTACCAAAATCTGTTGTTTCTATTTCGTTTTTTGAAACTATAAATAAATCATCTTTTTGTAAAAATTGACCTTCATTGGATGATTTATTGTTTATATCTTCAATATTTGTATATTTTTTAATACTCATAATCTATTTAAATTTAAAAACCATCATACGATTTAGGATGTGCTACTTTTAATTTGGTTTTAAATGTTTTAGTGTCAGAAAAACCATCTGCTCTTGTTACTGTTATATTAAGTGCACCATCGTAAAAAAGAGTTTTATCCCTTTTCTCAATAGCCAATTTGTTCGGAGTATCTATGAAGGTTATTTCTTCAAACGAGCCCGCGGTTATCGTAAATGTTGGCTTTGGTATACTAAACCAAGCTTGAGACACTTCTACATCCAGGCTGAATATAGAACTTGTTTTTGCTTTTGGAAATGATGCAGTTAAAGTAACAGTTACAGGTTCCAAATCATTATTGACCAATCTTAAAATTCTACCATTAACCCATTCTCTTCTATCTTTTCTTGCATTTTCAATTTTATAAGACATTACTGGGTCATTTGCACCTCCCTTTGGTGAGAAGTTTGCACTTACTATTTTATTTATTATAGCTCCACCTTGACTTTGTGCAGTTTGTTCTAAGTCTTTTTGTTGTCTTACTGCACCCAATTGAGATTGTAAACCTTCTATGATTGCATTTAATGAATTTATTTGTTGAATCAATGCCTCAATCTGTGCTTTAAATCCTGTTTTTTGTGATTGTAATGATGCTCTCAAAATACTCTCATCAACTGATTTTTGTAGTGATGTTGAAATTTGATTTGAAAAATCGTTGATAGTATTTGTCATAGTATCTATCTGATTTGCCAATGCATCATTCGTTTGTTCAATACTTAATCTATTATTAATTTCAGTTTGAACTCTTGCTTCTAATGTTATTATTTGAGTTCTTAAATCCGATATTGTTATTGTTAATTTTTGAACTTCTAACCTCAAATCTTCTACAAGTTCAACCTGTTCATTATATAATGGTCTTGGAACCAAATCTAAGTTAGTCGTTGGTATATTTGGTTTTAATTCTATTACTTCAACATCTATCGCTTTTAGTAATTCAACTTCATCATATTTTGGTTTAGTTAGATTTTTAAATATTAACGAAGATGCTGGATTTGATTCTTCGACTACCGTTACTCCAAATTCATTTTTTGTGACAGCAGCGGAACCAGAAACTTTTAAAATATTTTCTAAGGTAATTTTATTTGATTCCTCTAATTTTTCAGCTATTGATTCTAAATTTGTCATTATATAACATCAAATATTAATTTGTCATCAATTATTTTTGAAATACCATCAACTTCAACTTTTAATTTTAATCTATAAGTTCTATTGATTGGATAAGTATTTGTATCTAAATAAAAATAGTTTGATTTAGAATCGCAACTTAATTTAGAATAATCCCCAAATGGAACAATTACTTCGTTTGTTCTATAATCTTCAATTTGATAATATGAAGATGTTGGTAAATATTTTGATTGGTCATATTCAAATGCAGTTACGAAAGATTTTATAGGATAAATATCTCTACCTTTAACTCTTACTTTTGTTTTGGTATTATAAAAGTATTCTTTTTGTAAATTTGTTACTACCACTTTAGAATTCTCTAATACATCCGAATTTATAGAGCCTGTTATTGGTGATAAAGAACCTGTTACAAATATAGAATCATCCCAAACTATTTCTAATTTAGGTTCATATATTGTATTAGTTTCTTTTGAAAAGAATTTTAATAATCCATAATCCAAAGTATCTGATTCACTATTTAAACTATGATGAATTACAAATCCATTATTAGGTAGAGAACCACTTAACCACAAATTTATGATACCAGTTACATCCATTCTAATATCATCTGGTTCATTATTAAATGATTGTGATGCCTCACTGCCCGTATACCAAGTACCACCCTCTGCATTTGCAGAACCTGTTGTTCCTGGTGCAAATACGGCAGTTCCTGCTATTACATTATCTTGCCAAGTATTAACACCATCTCTATAATACCAGCTAACACCATCCGATGTTATGTTATCAAATTTAGTACCAGTACCCATTTCCCAACTTTGAGAAACGGCGTTTGCATGTATCGTATATTCCAAAGGAATTTCTTCAGAATTTGCAGACTTAAGATTTAAGTATGCTTTCCAACCACTACCCGTTTCTAAATTAGATACATTGAACTTAATAAAAGTTCTTGCGATATCTTTTACCCCCCCGTAATAAAGTTTACCTACTTCTAATATCTCATCTCTACCAGCATTCTGGTCAGGTTGTTGTAGATATACACTTGCGTCATATGATGATGTATAAAATTTATGCATTATATTGCTCTCCCTTTAATGTCTTTATTTGGATATTTAACTTCGAATATTGATGGGTCTAAAGATGGATATATAATCTTACCTTTAGTTGCCTGTTCTATATTATATCTATTTGGTGAATAATCTTCGTTATTGTCACTTCTACAAATATTTGATATTTTTACCGAAGGTACACTCATAACACCTTCTACATTTGCTAAAAGTAATTCTATTTCGGAAATGTTAATTGGTTTGTTAAATGTCCAATTATCTATGTGAAAATGTTCTTGTAATTGAGTTAAACATTCTGCAAGAACTTCTCTCTTATTATAATTGGAATATACGTTTATTTCAAAATCTACACCAATATTGACAATAAAACCATCTATAATATTTACGGCATCTGTTAACATTCTGTATTCGCCAATATATGTTTTTAGATTTTCTTTTACTGCTTTATTTAATAAAGATAATTTTTTATTTTGGTTGTAACCCAAAACATACATATTGATTGCAAACGGATTATTAACCTCACCAATTGATGTTTTCTTTTGAGTAAGATATTTAACTAATTCGGTTTGAATTTGTTGTGTTGTTGCTGTTTGTAAAGATTGAACTACATTAACAAATTCTGTAATATTTTGTGGAGATGCTAAAATAGAAGAAGGAGAATTATTATCAATTTCACCATCAGGCGAAACATATACTTTTGTAACACTTCCATATTTTTCTGGCATACTAAGTGCTCTAACAATATAATCTTGCCTAGTCACTGCTCTATTTTGAGAACCGAACATTCCTAATGCATTTTGTCTGATTTCTTCGATTGATTCTGCACCTCTACCACCAATTGCTGCTTCTATGTTTTCAACTTCAACACTTGCTTTAGTTGCATTATATAAAGGTAAATCTTCTACTGCTAATAAATCTTCTACAAATTGTATATTTCTTATTTTTGTTAAATCACCGGTATTAATATTTGATTGTATACCACCACCAACTAAATATTTTATAGTTAATGTTTTATTTTGTGGAACAATACCGAATGTATTTGTTTTTAAAAAATTAGATGGGTCAATTCCTTGATTTAGTCTTTGAACCGAATTTGCTAATCCCAATCCTACATTTTTTGGATTTGGCAAAATTTGACTATCATCCATATTTGTATCACCACTTCCAAATTGTAAATCAATAGTATTATCATTATTTACTTTTATGGAAAATCTTCTTGGAACTTTTTGAAGTTCTAAAATGTATGGAACCGATATTGAATCATTACTCAACTCACCTGTATTACTTTCAGTATTTGGTTGCTCTACAAAAATAGTTTCTTGTGCTAAATACGGAACTTCATACCATTTTGTTCCATCCTCTTCCTCTACTGAGATTATTGAAATAATATTTTCATCAGAAATTGTTTTACTTGGATAATCTACATCAGAATCAAACTGAATCGATGTTGTTTTTTCAGTAGCCGATATTACTTTTACTTTTTTTGTAATTAAATATTTTGTAGGTTGGCCATCTGCCTGTCTTTCTAATACATCTATTTCTCTATCGGTTGGGTTTGAGAAATCAACCATATCAATACTTCTAAATATAATTGAAGAATCGATGGATGATTCTACTTCCATACCTTCTTTTATTTTAAGATAATATGTTTCATCTGGAGCGTTATTGTTACCACTACCACTAAATGGAACTATTTGATAAACATTTAATGTAGTAACTGCTGGTGTTGTAACTTTTGGTTTGTATCCCATAGATTGTGCCAATGCAATCACATTTTTCCTTTCAGTTGCATATGATAACATTGATTCCTTTAATTGTGTATCTTGATAAAAAGATAACATATCACCAATGGCAGCTGCTTGTTCAACAAAGACCATACCAGGTGAAGATTCATTAAAATCAGAATAGGTATTTGGAAAATATGTTTTAGTAAATTCAATAAGATTTTGTTTTAATGTTGCAAAATCTTTTCCTACATAGGATATTCCCTTTTTATCATTTCCCCAATTTTTATCTAAAGGTTTAAGTGCCATTTTTATTAATTATTATTTACAGTTATCTGAACTGATTCTCCTAAGTTTGGGTTTGAAACCAGAGAAAATTTTAATTCTAAATTTATTCTGTTGTTATCAATATCATTATCATCATAATCAAATATGATTTCATCTATATTTAAATATGGTAACCAGTTTGAAACAGCATCTAATACAGCTGTTTCTATTTTATTTTCAATTAGTTCACCATCTAATTGTTCAAATACTACTTTCCAAATATCACATCCGAATGTTGGATTTAAAATTCTTTCACCCTTTTTTGTTAGTATTAAATTTTTTAAGTTATCTTTTGCTTGAGTAAGTGTTGTATAATTTACAGAAAATATTCCAGCTTTATCGGAACTTTTATTTATTCCAATACCAAGAACTTTATAATCATTTTCTGTTAAATCTACTACATTAACTTTACCCAACTCTATTGCCATTACTTAAATCTTTTTACTAATTCTGAATAATCTCTTGTCAATGCTTTTATTGTAGCATCTTGTAACCCATCACCGGTTGATTCAAAGTTTGGTGTATTTTGTGGTATATCATGTATCATTCTATAATCCATAGTTTCCCAATCTTCTTCCACACTCTTTTGAGGTTGTAACATATCTAATACACTACTAACTGCAACTGCACCCTCTTTTCTCTGCTCAGGAGTAAATGGTTGTGTCATGCTTAATACTTCATTTAATATTGGATTTTTTGTATATTCCTTTACTTCTTGTGGTCTTTGTTGTTGAATTGGTTGTTGTTTCCTAATCGGCGTAACTTCTGTCATTTCTCTTAAAGATGGAGTTGATGTTTTCTTTTGAGAGTTTAATGTAACTACACCAGATTTGATAAGCTTGGTTAATTCTTCTTTAACCTGTTGCTTAACTTCGTTTTTAACAACTTCTTTGATTAAAGTTAATAAAATTTCTGATTTCATAATAATTGTTTATATATGTTTTAGTAATAAATATTTGATTTAATAATTTATCCAACATTTGGAATAGTTGGTAATTTTATCTCAACATTTGGTAAAGATGTGGATAGGGATGATAATAAAATAGTGGCAGAGATATTTGGCAATTCTGGTAATTCTGGTAATTCTGGTAATTGTATACTACTCAAATCTATCTGCGGAAATTCTATGGTTGATGGAAAATCAGGAACAGGTGGGCCGTTTTTAACTTGATATCCCGTATAATTTAAAATAGCAGGTGCTGGAGGTGCTCCGGGATATTGCGCCGAAACCATCATATTTCCACCGACTCCTAATAAGTGAATTTGTGCTAAAGATAAAAGTGGGTCAAGTAACATATTTGTTTTTGTACTAAATATAAAACTTGGTGGTGTGAAACTGATAAATGGTGGGTCTGGTATTAAACCTTTTATCTTTTCTTCTGCCAATGCTCTTATTTCTTCTTCCGTTGGTGTTTTTGCTTTTATTTGTTCTTCCAATTCTTCTTTTGTTGGAATATTAGGTATGTCGATTGGGATATCAATATCCGGCACCAATCCATTTGCCGTATCTTTTACGAATTTTTTAATTTCTTCTAAAGTTGGTTTTGGTTTTGGAATCGAATCCAATAGTGCTACAACTGCTTGAACATATTGATATATTGGTTGTAATATAATATCTACAATTGGTGGTATTATTTGATTTTTAATTTCTTCAATTGCTTTTTCCAACAATTTTTCTTTTGCTTCTTCAATTATTTTTTTCCTATCTGGTAATTTTGGAAATTCAAATTTT
>Ga0315909_10004727_pt1 | contig 15924 bp, 18 predicted proteins | sample LakEriMetagenome_11_FD_203527 | JGI IMG/M metagenome (GOLD analysis project Ga0315909, IMG submission 203527) | Freshwater fungal communities from buoy surface, Lake Erie, Ohio, United States - Buoy 2 MA125 | ecosystem: Environmental > Aquatic > Freshwater > Lake | place: USA: Lake Erie, Ohio...
TACCATATACTGAAGCAAATTATTCAAACAATCCAACTGCTCTAAAAATTTATGAAGATTATCAATTAAAATATTCTTGTTTCGCCAATCAACCAGTTACTTATTTAACCTCGATTGGACTTTATGATGATTCAAAGAATTTATTAGCGGTTGCTAAATTAAGTAGCCCGGTTAAAAAATCTTATGATGATGATATTTTCATAAAAATAAAATTGGGTAAGTAACTTTTTGCTTGTTTTATATTTACAAAATTTGTATATTTGGTTACAATAAAAATTTATCACTATTAGATACGATTATGGTTACAATTAAACATTTCACTGCATCTTGGTGCCAACCATGTAAACATTTAACACCAATCATTGATGAATTGCGTGGAGAGAACCCGTCAGTTGGCTATCAAAAAATTGACATTGATAATAATCCAGATGTTGCACAAAGATATGGTGTCCGTGCTGTTCCAACTATTATATTTGAAAAGAATGGAACGGTAGTCCAACAAGTAATTGGCGTAAATCAAAAATCATACTATCAATCAATTATCACATCCATTTGAGGTGATTCATGTCTGACTTCTTTCAATATCCAACGAAAGATGTCACCGTAAATCTTCCAGATGTTGTCATTGAAAAACATGAAAATATTTGGGTAGTTCGTGACGATTTACTTCCAGGAGGAACAAAAAGACGTTTCCTGTATCGTTATCTTCAATCACAATCTCATGTTCGTGAATGGGTTTATGCTTCACCAAGAGTTGGCTATGCTCAAGTTGCACTTGCTTATGCGTGTAAAGATTTAGGATTGAAGGCAACCGTTGTTATTCCAAAAGGAAAACATCTTCCACTAACAACAGAAGCACTATCCATTGGTGCAAACATTATAGAAGTTCCTATGGGATTCCTTACCCACATTCAGCATGTTGCTAAAAAGTATGCCCTCGAAACACCTGACACACAATTATTACCATTTGGTCTTGACCATCCTGTTGTGATTGATGAAGTTGCCAGAATTGCTAGCCAATTGCCAATCAAACCAAAAGAAGTTTGGTCTTGTATAAGTTCAGGAGTTCTTTCAAGAGGATTACAAAAGGCGTGGCCAGATGCTAAAGTATATGGTGTTAGAGTTGGCCATAATACAACCGATAGAGAAAAAGGCAGAGCTGAATTGTTCTTATCGAAATATAAATTTGAACAAAAATGTAAACCGGCGGAGAAACCACCGTTTCCTTCTTCGGATTACTATGACTCGAAAGTTTGGTCATTTATTAAAGAACACGCATCAAATGATGCATTATTTTGGAATGTAGGAGGTTAAATGGATTGGCATACATCGAATCCCAATGTTACGGTAGAATATAAAAATGATTTTGATCTAACCGTAAAATTTCGTAAATTAGTTCCAGAAGCAGTAACACCACGATATGCACAAGATGGTGATGCTGGAATGGACTTGACTGCAACATCGTTTAGAGTAACCGAGACTTTTATAGAGTTTGGAACTGGTATTGCTGTAGAAATTCCACATGGTCATGTTGGACTACTTTTCCCAAGAAGTTCAATTACAAAATCAGCAGCAGGTGTTTCACTTAAAAATTCTGTTGGTGTTATTGATTCAAATTATCGTGGTGAAATTCTTGTTAGGTTTGAATTACCATATTCAGGACACACAGGAGGGAACATTCCAGTTGTTGGTGACAAAGTTGCTCAACTATTAGTTATACCATACCCAACGGTTCACATGGAAGAAGTAGAAGAACTATCGGATAGTAACAGAGGTCAAGGTGGTTTTGGTTCAACAGATAAGAAATAATTTTGATATTTATTGTAAAAGATTTTACATAACCGAGAGAGACTATGGCAAAGTTAAAGCATTTATTACCAGATAAACAATTAAACGAGAGTGGACTTGCTCGTTTGGCAAAACACATGGCAGAACATGATTGTGGAACTATAACCGCATTTAGATCAAAAGAAGGATGTGCTGGTCCAGAAGATATGCCTTATACACGTGCGGATAATCAAAAAAGAAATAGACAATTGTATGCTAATCTTCAAATGATGGGATATGCTGCCACCGCAGTTCATGGTGCTTATATTGAAAACTATGGAACACCTGATGCAAAAGAAGTTAGAGAAAATGTATATTTTGTTGTTGATATTAAAGATACAGGACGATTAAGAGATGATTTGGTAAAACTCGGTAGCAAGTATCAGCAAGATTCCATATTGTTTATACCAGTTGGTGGTGCAGGTTCTATTTTGATTGGAACAAATGATTGCCCAAATTCTTATCCAGGTTTTGGAAAAGAAGTTAAATTCAATGATAGAAAGATGGGACAAGGTGGGGAGTTTATGACAAAAATTAGTGGAAGACCATTTATGTTTGAATCAACTTTGCTTGAAACTGTCATAGAAGACAACTACTATAAAAATGCAAACATAATGGGTAAGTGGGCAACAAAGACTATTGCAAATGGTGATTGGAAAGATATTGATATTTAATGTTTAACTTAAAGGTTTATTATGAGCCGGTCATACAGAAAAAATCCTATAATAGGCAATGCTGGAACTTCTGAAAAGTATGATAAAGTTCATGCTCACAGAAAGACAAGAAAACAAATTAAAGACCACATTACTGCAACTCATGGTGATTTAGAATTGTTGGAAGAAATACTGATGCCAAAAGAAGATGAAATTTCTGATCCATGGACATCATCAAAAGACGGAAAGACATATATTGATCCAATAATACGCGATGATGATACGGAATTTATGAAAGAAGTTAAAACAAAAATTATGAGGAAATAATTGTTATGGATTTTATGATGGTCGAACAAAAAAGAAGTAAATTTGGTGCATATCACTTCGATGGTAGTGAAAAATCCGCAAAGGAAGCATCGGAAAAATGGGAATGTATCATAGGTAGAAATGAAAATTTTGATAACAAATATGTAATTACATTTGGTGATGGTCAGAAATGTTTTCCAAACTCGTATATTGTAATGGAACAGAATAAACCTAAGGTGTATACACAAGAAGAATTTATCACAAAATATCAAATAGTGTATGACCTCCGTGACCGCATAGGTAGTTTTTATTCAATAGATTAACAAATGGTGTTTTGTGGAACAAGATTACTTCCAACAATTTTACGGTATGCAACCGTATCTATCTATAACTGCCGAACAAATAACATACATAAAAGAAAACTTTGATAAAGAATATGTCAAAGACCGTCTGGCTGAAATAGCAATGACATATCCACTACCTTATGCGGATATTACAATCCAAAGTGCTCAAAGTGAGTTCTTAAAATTGAAAGGTATTCGTTGGAATGAAATTCTAAAAGAAGGTGAGTGGTTTCCAAGAAAAGCATCCGAACCAAAATATGCTTTGACTTATGGTGGAAAACAGTTATATTTCAGTCGTCTTAATACTGGTAACGATGCATCAAACTATTTCCAACAAAAGAACCGTTGGGAAGTTGATGCATCCGTATCACCAGGTCCTGCTAGAACATGGCAAAACCATAAGTTTATGAAGTCACTCATGGGTTCTATGTATTCTCTTAAAATGGAAACACTCGGTAAATCAGAATTGAGAACAATGTTAGGACTGCGTAAATACATTTGTTCCCAATTCAAACCTAATGTTGCAAAGTGTATGTATGAAATGTTAGGTGCAAAAAATGTATTAGACTTTTCTATGGGATGGGGTGACAGACTTGCGGGATTTTACGCCGCCTCTTGCACCGAACATTATGTTGGATTGGATCCAAGAGTAGAAAATCATCCGATATATGATGAACAAGTCCAGTTCTATGAAAAGAATTTAGGTTTCTTTGAAGGAAAGAAGAAAACAAATTTCTACAAATCACCTGCCGAGGATTTTGATTTCTCACAATATCCAGAACATTTTGATTTGGTATTTACATCGCCACCATATTTCAATGTTGAAAAGTATTCTCAATCCGATACACAGAGTTGGGTTCGATACAAAGGAATTGATATGTGGAATAAAGATTTTCTACAAAAGACACTTGGAAACATTATACCATCATTAAGAGTTGGTGGTGTGATGGCGATAAACATTGCAGATGTTTACACAAATTCTGCATGGTCTACCGGTAGACAATGGTTGGAGATAACAAATCCAATGAATGATTTTCTTGTAGAGAGTGGAATGGAATACTTGGGATGTATTGGAATGGAAATGTCTAAAAGACCAAACTCTGCTGGTGCAGGAACTGCCACAAGAGACGGACACTTTCTCGATAATAGTGTTCAGTTCGCCGAAGATAATAAAGATAAAAAGTTTTGTGAACCAATATGGATGTTCAAAAAGGTATAATATGTATCAAAACATTTTCGTTAAAACAAATACAAAAGAAGCATGGGTATGGGATGATACCAAAGGTTTAATGCACTTTGAATATACACCCTATGCTTACAAGAAAGATCCTAATGGTAAATATATTTCTCTATACGGTGATAAACTGTCAAAGGTTACAAATTTCATAAAGAATGATCCAGACCTATTTGAATCTGATATTGCAGAGACAACTCGTATTCTTGTTGATATGTATGGCGATTCCGATATGCCCTCGAAGGGAATTGTCACAATGACATTCGATATTGAGGTTGAAATGATTACCGGTATTCCTGATCCAACACAAGGTAATAACGAAGTTACATCAATTGCTTACCATGATTCCGCAACCAATCATTATACCATTCTTGTTTTGGATAAGAAAAGAAAGTTGGAAAACAAAACTACGGATAACAAAACTGTAATACCTTGTTATGATGAAAAAACTTTACTACTTAAATTCATAGATGCAATTCAAGAAATACAACCCCATGTTATGACTGGTTGGAATTGTGATGCATTCGATATTCCATATTTACATAATCGTATCAAAAGAGTTCTCGGTAAGAAACATGCAAACAATCTTTCTGTGATTGGTGAAATGTTTTATTCTCCATATAGAAATCGTTACACAATCGGTGGGACATCGGTATTGGATTATATGACTGTGTATAAAAAGTTCTCATATAAAGAATTACCATCCTATGCGCTAAATGCAGTTTGTATGACGGAACTTGGTCGTGGTAAGATTGAATATGAAGGCAACCTTGATGACTTGATGGAAAATGATATTGATACATTTATCGAATACAACATTACTGACGTTGAGTTGGTGATTGAGTTGGACAAGAAGTTGCAGTATATTGATTTGGTTCGTGGTATCGCTCATGTTGGTCATGTTCCGTATGAAGACTTTGTATATTCATCAAAGTATTTGGAAGGAGCTATGCTAACTTATCTTAAACATATCGGTGGTGTTGTTGCTCCAAACAAACCGGCGGATAGACAAGAGAAGATGCAAGAATTAAAAGATAGTGGTGAGAAAGGATTTATCGGTGCATTTGTTAAGGATCCTGTTCCTGGTAGATATGATTGGATGTATGACTTGGATTTGACATCACTATACCCATCAATCATTATGACGCTAAACATTTCTCCAGAAACAAAGATTGCTAAGATTGAAGATTGGAATGCTGAAGATTTCAACCGTGAAAGAAAAGATGAATATATTGTTGGTGGTGAAAAGGTATCAAAAGAAAAGTTAAAGGCATTCTTGGAAAAATACAAATACACGGTTGCATCAAATGGTGTTATGTATAGTTCAGATAAAACTGGTCTCATTCCTGCAATTCTTTCTGATTGGTTTGATAAGAGGGTTGAGTATAAAAATGAAATGAAGAAGTGGGGTAAAGCCGGTGATACAGACAAGTATGAGTTCTACAAGAAAAGACAGCTTGTTCAAAAGATTCTTTTGAATAGTATGTATGGTATCTTAGGTTTGCCCGCGTTTCGTTTTTATGATATTGATAATGCAGAAGCCGTTACACTTTCCGGTCAAACCGTTATTAAGAAAACAGAAGCTGCTATCAATATGAAATACAATAAAGAATTGAAAACGGATGATATTGATTATGTGCAGTATGTTGATACCGATTCCGTTTTTGTTTCTTGTTTACCTTTGGTGAAGAATAGATTTCCGGATATTGATACAAATGATATTGAAATAATGACACCAAAGATTTACGAGATTGCAACGGAAGTTCAAGATTATGTCAATCAATTCTATGATGTATTCGCAAAAAAGATATTCAATACTGACAAACATCGTTTGGAAATCAAACAAGAAATGATTGGTAGAACAGGATTCTGGCAAAAGAAAAAGAGATATGCACTTTGGATTATTTCGGACAATGGTGTTCCAATGGATAAGTTGGAAGTTAAAGGTTTGGACATTGTTCGTTCATCATTCCCCAAATCATTTCAGAAGTGTATGAAGGATGTGATGATTGACATTCTCAAAGGTAAAGATAAAAACGAAATTGATGAATACATACTTGGTTTCAGAAAGAATTTGAATACCGTATTGTATGCAGAGGTTGCTAAAAATTCATCAATCAAAGATATTAAGAAGTATGAAACTCCAGTTAAAGATGATGTTCTTGGTAAGTATGCAAAAGGAACACCATCACATATTAAGGCGGCTATAAACTATAATAAACTATTGACTATATTTGGTTGTCCTCCGAAATATCCGCCAATCAAAAATGGTGACAAGGTTAAGATTGCTTATTTGAAATCTAACAAGTATGGATTGGAAGAGTTGGCATTTCGTGGGGATTCTGATCCAGAAGAAATTATACAATTTGTCAAGGATTATTTTGATGCCAATGAATTATTTGTATCGGAGTTGGATGGCAAACTCAAAAATTTCTACGAGGCAATGCGTTGGGATTTCCCAACGGAGAATAAAAAAGTTGCACAAAAGTTTTTTTCGTTTTGATATTACGCAAAAATTTCGTATATTAGCATAAATTATTTACTATTCATTAAGGATTGTTGTTATGGAAAAATCAAAGTTGTTGAACTTTATCAGTAAGTATCATTTGGGTAAACTGATTCAGTCTGTTGCTTGGAATGTAAATGGTGGTCTTTCTACTCGTTTTATTTCCGATGATAAGTGTGTGGTTGGCGAAGTTAAATTGAAAAGTTTTCAAGGTGATTCTTGGAAGTTTGGTGTGTATAACACAGACCTACTTGTAAGTCTTCTTGGTGTTCTTGGTAATACAGTAAACTTTCAGGTAAATGGTGCCGGTGATAAGGCATTTTCATTGACCATTGATGATAAATCAACTACTGTAAATTATATGTTGGCTGACCTTGCAGTTATTCCGCCTGCACCGGACTTGAAAGAATTGCCCAATTTTGAATTGGATATTACAATCACAAAAGAATTTATTGATAAGTTCATCAAGGCAAAGTCTGCTCTTTCAGATATTGAGAAGTTTACGGTATTGAAGAACGAAAAATTAAATAAGTATCAAATCGTTCTTGGTTATTCAAATACAAATTCAAATCGTATTTCTATTGATATTGATTGTAATGCAAGTGACGATATTGAACCAATTAGTTTCTCTGCAAAATACTTCAATGGTATTCTTGCTGCTAACAAAGACCTCAATGGTGGAACACTTAAAGTTTCATCCGAAGGTTTGGCAAAAGTTGAATTTGATATTGATGACTTTGAAGCAAAGTATTATTTAGTAAAATTGGATAACAATTGATGAAAAAGCATTTCTATGAAAAGGGTGATGTTCTATCTTGGCCGTCAAACATCACATACGGTGAATTGGTAACTTATGACGATAATAAGTTTTCCGAATGGATAGAAGAATTACGCATGAGGTTTTTGAAAGATTGGGATGAAAACGGTAAACCACCACTCGTTGGCAGAACCGAAGAGGAGATTGTTCAATCTTTCTCAAAGCTCCGTCAATTCAATACCTCAAAAATCTTTCATAGTCCAGAGAAAGGCAATGACGAAGATATAATCGGCGTCATTGCTAACTTCTCTAAAAACGGTTCTGCTGCTAATCAATTCTTTCCAACTATGTTGAAAACGAAGATTTCAAGTGGAACAAATGGTGAGACATCTAGATCAATCTATGATTTCTTTACCGATGAAATGAAAGATACTTTTCATCATGTTATGCGTAGAACACTTTACAATGACTCTATGTATTTGTATAGTAAATCTATTTCATCGAATCAAATTAAGAATCCTTATTTCCGAGAAGGTGAAACTCTACGAGATTTCTTTTTGGCATTCAAGAATGGTGATGGTAGATTTGATGGACAAGGTTTGCGTATATCAAAAATATCTTGCACACTTGAAACCTATAATAAAAAATATACAAAGTATTTAACTATCAAAGCAGACCAAATTCGTGAGTTTGTTAATGATGGAATACTTGATGCAAGTATGATATTTTATTTGGGTGATATAGATGAACTGTCTGATAACTTTATGATAAAGAAAGATGGTGAAGAACCAAGAGTAAATGTTTTCTTGGTTAGAGTATATGAAAAGAGTGCAAAACTATTTCCACAAGCATTTCAGATATTCCGTATTTCTTTCTCACAACCGGCTGTAAACTTTCCACCAATGACTGCAAAGTTTTTGTATGAACATTTTACAAAACATATTCCAGCAAGTGAAATGGTTACGGTATATGATCCAAGTGCGGGTTGGGGTGGAAGAATTTTAGGAGCAATGTCGGTGAGTAGGCCGATACATTATGTTGGAACGGATCCAAATACAGACAATTCAATTCCTGATTTGGGAATTACTCGTTATGAATATCTTGCTGACTTTTATTTGAAGTCTATTGGTGAAAAGGGTAGTTCACTTTCATCGAAGTTCTTTGATGTGAGAGAAGACCACACATACGAAGTTTTCCAAGACGGTTCTGAAACAATACAATTCAATCCGAAATTTGAAAAGTATAAAGGTAAATTGGATTTCGTTTTCACATCACCACCATATTTCAATCGTGAAATGTATTCCGATGATGACACACAATCATATAAGGCACACGGAGAATATGCAGACTGGCGTGATAACTTTTTGAAACCAACATTGGAAACCGCAGTTGCTTATTTGAAAAATGACAGGTATCTTTGTTGGAACATTGCAAATATCAAAGTGTCTGCTAACAAAACGATATTACTTGAAGATGATTCCATAAACATTTTGAAATCATTAGGTATGGAATACAAAGGTAAGATGTGTATGTTAATGACAAAGATGATTGGTAATTCTGATCCAGAAAGATTGGCAAATAAAGTTTTACATAATGGCGAGTGGTTTAAGCACGAGCCGATATTCGTTTTCTATAAACCTTAACATGAAACCTAACAGCGATAGTTTAAGTAAATTTTTTGATGTTGATCCGCTAGAAGTTCGTTTGTGGAAAGAGACTGGTGAATTTTTTGCAGGTAAAAGAGAGTTGGATGATACAATAGATTGTATCTTTCAGTATTACCGCAAACACGGTTATCCATATATGAAAATCACCGAACAAGAAAAACACGAACACATGAGAAAACTACAACAGTTTAATTATGATAGTATTTTCAAAGATGGTGATATAATTCAAACCATGAACGGACTTCGATTAGCGTGGTCATACTTTCCACACGCGATGGAAGTTAAATGTGGAAACTCAAAGATGTCTCCAATGGATAACTTTTTGAATGACCAAACATTCAAAATGACAATACGCAAATGTTTGAAATGGTTGTCAAAACATTGGGGGAGTTCTTTCCAAGAGAATCGTCTTCGTCAATCACTTAAAATATATTCGGGTGTTCAAGGTGTTTCTAATTTCAGACCAACTGCTGCCGGCGTTATCTATAAAAAATATGGCGGTGACGGTGTGATGTGGGATATGTCTTGTGGTTGGGGTGGAAGATTGGTTGGTGCTCTTGCTTCACCATATATTAAAACATATATTGGAACAGAACCATCAACTAAAACTTTTGAAGGACTTTGTAAACTTCGTGATGACTTTGTATATCTTGGTAAAGATATTCAATTGCACATGATGGGTTCGGAAGATTACATACCACAAAAAGATAGTTTGGATTTGTGTTTTACTTCGCCACCATATTTCGATACTGAAAAATATGCAGATGAAGAAACCCAATCATATAATAAATTTCCAACCCGTGAAACTTGGGGTTCTGGATTTCTTCAATCAACTTTCCGTAATTGTTATCACGGATTAAAAATGGGTGGCTATATGTTAATAAACATAGCCAACACACCAAAGTATAAAGATTTGGAAGAAATGACTATCAAGTATGCCAACCTAGTTGGTTTCGATCACACCGATACTCTACAACTGATACTATCCGCAGTTATGGGGGCTGGCTATAAAAGAGAGCCAATCTTCGTATTTCAAAAAAATCGCTAGGATATTAGGCGAAAATTTCGTATATTGTATATTATTAAAATTTTGAAATATTTATTATCATAGATAGTATTTCAAACAAACAGGTAAAAGGTAATGAAAAAGACATTAAAATTGAAAGACATTTTGATTGAAACTGGAATAGTAAAAGAAGAAATGTCAAAAGAGCAATTGTATTCTTACTATGATTTGGATCCGTCAAAAGTAAAAGAAAATGCAGATGGATCAATAGATTATGATGGAAATGTTACCATAATGGCAACTATGTTAAAAAAATTAAACATAAAGTTTGGAGTGGTTAATGGTGACTTTAAATTAAAAACACCTTCACTTGATACATTAGAGGGATGTCCAAAAGAAGTTACTGGTAATTTCAATTGTTCCGTAACTTCTATAACTTCTTTAAAACACGGTCCAGAGAAAGTTGGAAAAAATTATGAGTGTTCTCAATGTAAGTTAAAAACACTTGAAGGAGCTCCAGATATAATAAAGGGCGATTTTTTCAGCACAGGCAACCAATTAACAGATTTAAAGGGAGCACCGAGAGAAGTTGGTGGAAGCTTTGTTGTAGACAATAATAAATTGACAACTTTACAGGATGCTCCAAAGAAAGTTGGGAAATCATTTTCTGCAATGATGAACGGATTTAAACAATCAGATGAACAATGGGCTAAAAATAATATTAAAGCTGGATCATATAATGTTGTTTAATTGGCTTTTACATTACAATAAAATTAGGAAATCATAAGATTTCCTAATTTTTTATTTGGCAGTTTCGTAAAAATTTCGTATATTACACTATGAATTTATTAACCAATAAGGTATGTTATGTTTAACGCTTCACACACAATTTGGAATGAAAAGTATCGTCCACAGACACTTGACACTTATGTTGGCAACGAAACTGTAAAAGCAACATTCCAACAGTATATTGATACAAGTGATGTTCCACATCTTCTTTTGTATGGCGATGCCGGTAGTGGTAAAACTACCCTTGCTAAGATTGTTGCAAATACTATTGCAAAGGATAATTATATTTACATCAATGCTTCAGATGAAAATTCAGTAGATACTGTTCGTGATAAAATCAAACAGTTTGCTTCATCTATCGGATTCGGTGGTCTTAAAATTATTATTCTTGATGAATGTGATTACATGACACCTAATGCTCAGGCGGCACTTCGTAATGTCATTGAAACATTTAGTAAGACTACTCGTTTTATTTTAACCTGCAATTATGTAGATAAGATTATTGATCCAATCCAATCTCGTTGTCAAATATTTAATATTGTTCCACCATCAAAGAAAGAAGTTGCACAACATCTTGTAAAGATTTTGAATGATGAAGGTGTAAAATATGAAAAGGATAATCTTGCAACAATTATCAATCAATCTTATCCAGATATTCGCCGTGTAATTAACACAACTCAACGATGTGTTATCGGTGGTGTTTTGAAATTGGATGAAACAACTTTGGTAGAACACAATTATCTTTCTTCTATTGTTGATATTCTCAAATCAAATAAAAACAAAAAAGAAAAGTTCGATGGTATTCGTCAGTTACTTGCTGACAATCATGTTCGTGACTTCAATCAAATGTTCAGACATCTTTACGATAATGTTGATACCTACGGAAACGGTTTCGTATCAACTATCATATTGATTATTGCTGAGGCACAATATAAAGACAGTTTTGTTGTAGACCATGAAATAAATGCAATGGCTATGTTTATTCAAATTATTATGGAAATTGACCAAAGGAGAAAATGATGGGTGTATATGACATCAACGGTGGCGGTGAACAGAAACCACAACAACAAGTAAACATTGATCTAAATCAAGCAACAGATGTTCAATGTTCAAACTGCGGTAACAGATTTTTTCACGAAGTAACATTTTTCAAAAAGATTTCTGCTTTACTTTCACCAACAGGACAAGAGGGAATTTTACCAATTCCAACTTATGCATGTTTAGAGTGTGGAAACATTAACGATGAATTTTTACCAAGTAAAAGACAACAACTTAACGATTAAGGATTATCATGGCAAAAAGTTTATTTGATCATATTAAAGGTGTTACTTTCCGTAAAACAAAATGGGAAGAACTATCAGAAGAAGATGCGAAGTCATGGAGCAATTATATGATTGCACGTTTCTTTTCAATGGAACCAGAGTTTGTTGAAGTCATAAATGAGTTTCAAACATATTCAAATGGAATACTATCTTCAAAGGATTACTATAAACTTTTGCTAGATATTCTCCCAAAGAAATCTATCTTTCTGAAATACATAAAGTCTAAACACAAAATGGAAATAGAACCTCAAATTCTATCTACATTCTGTAATCACTTTGAGTTGGGAAGAAATGAAGTGTATGAGTATATTCGTTTTATTAAAGAAAACAATCCAGATGAATTGACTGATATATTAAAACGATATGGAACGCCAGAGGCAGACATTACTAAATTTGAAAAACAATTAAAGAATATAAAATGAGGAATAAGATGTCTATAAAAGAAAGAGATTTGGGTATAAAGAAGCATGAAGCTGTTTTGGAAATAGAAGAAAAGTTTCCTGTTATGACGGCAGAATTTAAGAGAATACAAGCCGAACAATATGAATTGTTTTGCCGTAAACAATTAAATTATGGTCCAGATAATATATCAATGGGCTCAACTTTGGAAAGAGAACAAGACAGAAAGTTATCCCTTCAAGGATTGTTTTTCAGATTGAATGACAAGATTAACAGATACAAACAAATGATTATGTTCGGTTCAAAAGATGCAGTCGGTGAAAGTCTCGATGATACATTCAAAGATATTTCCGTGTATGGTATCATTACACAACTTGTTCAGTCTGGCAAGTGGGGTAAATAATGCCTAACAGAAAAGTATCTTTTTCACAATATCAAATGTGGAAAGATTGTCCTCATAGATGGAAACTAACATACATTGATAAACTTGCAACATATCAACCATCAACTGCTGCTCTTTTTGGAACATCGATGCACGAAGTATTGCAAGAATATGTTAAGGCCATCTATGAGAAATCAATCGTTGAGGCAAATAAACTTGATCTCAATGAAATGTTACAGGCAGGTATTCGGAATGAATATAAAAAATTACTTACTGAAAATAAAGATGTTCACTTCTCTACCGATAAAGAATTAAAAGAATACTATTCAGATGGTGTTCAAATTCTTAATTGGTTTAAGGCACATAGAGCTGATTACTTTCAAAAGAAAGATTATGAATTGGTTGGTATTGAATTACCTATAAACATCGTTCCACTTGAAACACATCCCACAGTTAAACTCGTTGGCTTCTTGGATTTGGTTATTAGGAATACAAAGACTGGAGAGATATACATATATGATTTCAAGACAAGCACAAATGGTTGGAACAAATATACCAAAGCCGATAAAGTAAAGACATCACAACTTGTTCTTTACAAAACATATTATGCAAAACAATATGGTATTAGTCCTGAGGAAATAAATGTTGAGTATTTAATTCTTCGTAGAAAGATTATGGAAGATGCGGAATACGAGGCAATGAAACAGAGAGTTCAAAGATTTGAACCATCTAATGGCAAAGTTTCTCAAAACAATATTAAGAAAGAAATAGAAGAATTTATTACCACAAACTTTACAGAAGAAGGTGAATATAAATTTGATGTAATACAACCTGCTGAAGGCGGTAACAATTATTCAAACTGTAAGTATTGTGATTTCAATTCTAATGAAGAACTTTGTCCGAAAGAAAAAAGAAACATAATGCCATTCTAAAATAAATCTACTATTTTCTATTGTTTTCTAAAATTGATACATATTTATATGTATGTTTAATTCATAGAGAATGTTGTGGATGCAAAATCAAAATACTCGAGCATACAAATTCGCAATTCTATAAAAGAAGAATTGGCAAACTATTGTCAAGAAAACGGATATAAATTGAGCGGATTGATAGAAAAACTTATATTAAATCATTTAACTGGAAGTTTAGGTGTTTCGTGAAAATAGCACAATTGGCAATCATTGACCTTTCTGTTTATAGGGGCATACATACATTCACTAAAAATATATCATCACTCGGTAGTGTTGATACATTTTATTTTAATCCAAGTGAAACAAATAATTTCAAATCTGAATATCAGAACTGTGTAGATATTTCTGAAATGGAAATAGGTGAACTGAAAAACAAATTGGAAGATTATGATATTGTTGTTTTGAACCTCAACAAATTTATCTACGATGTTGATGGTATAGAAAAAAGAAAACCAGAACACAAACAAAAATTGATTGACTTGGCAAAAATGTATTGTCAGTTGAATACTATAACTGCATTCTTTGACCATGAGATATACCCGTATGAGGGTATGCACTTCAATACCATTTGTGTTCCTGCTTTCATAAAGTATAGTGATTATTATTTAACATACACACCGTTCTTTGTGGATGCACTCAAAGAGTATATTGGAATGAGAGGAACTTCTGGATATACTTTTCAAGTCGGTGGTTATATTGACATGAGTATCTACGATAAGTGGATTGAAAAATCATGGGTAGATAAAAAAGAATTACCATACATTTCAGAATGTGCTTACTATGCTAAATTCAAAGGCCATGGTAACTTCAAACCCATAGTAGAAACAATGGGTAAGATGGGATTGAAAGACTTGTCTGGAAAGAAATTAGTTCATATCGGAAACACTTACTCACCCGAAAATTATTTCAATCATGTAAAGATACTAGCAGAACACGCAAATGTTTCTCGTAAAACTTTTAGTGATACATTTCTTCCAGACTTTGATTTGGATCCAACTGTATTCAAAGTTTTCGATAACCACAAACCAATGATACTTGCAGGGACATACACGATGGAAAGTATGATGGACTTTTTATCTGGTTGTAGATTTAGTATATCAACAACAAATACAAAAGTGCCGTTCTTCGGAATGTTTATCACACCAAGATTTGAATATGCTCAAATAGAAAAGAACTTGATGACTATTCCAATATATGATAAAACATATATTGATTTGTTTAAGGGAACAGAATTTGCTGAATTAGTTTTGTCTTATGATATAAATGATTTGGAAAATTCGTTAAAAAGTCTTATATTAGACATGCAAAGATTAGAACAAGATGAAGAAGAATATAACAGACGAAGATTGAGACTCATACGATTAACCAGAGACATGAATAAACTTGATAACTTTACGCGTGATATGAAAGAGATAATTTCAAACGGTAAAAGAAATAAAGATGATTATTCGGAAGATTGGTTTAATTCTTCTCTTGAACAAATGGGTTACAAATTCAAACCTTATCGTAAGATGTTATTGAATATGCAAACCGTTTCAACAAATACAACACAAAAGTTTTTTAACATATAAAGGTTTCACATGGCAAAGAAAAAGATATTATTGTTGTCAGATGATTTGAGACTAACATCAGGCATTGCAACTGTTTCAAGAGATATGGTTATTGGAACTGTAAAAGATTTTGATTGGATACAACTTGGTGCAGCTATAAATCATCCAGATAACGGGAAGGTTTTTGATTTATCAGAAGATGCAAGAAGAA
>Ga0315909_10004729_pt1 | contig 15922 bp, 12 predicted proteins | sample LakEriMetagenome_11_FD_203527 | JGI IMG/M metagenome (GOLD analysis project Ga0315909, IMG submission 203527) | Freshwater fungal communities from buoy surface, Lake Erie, Ohio, United States - Buoy 2 MA125 | ecosystem: Environmental > Aquatic > Freshwater > Lake | place: USA: Lake Erie, Ohio...
TCCAGCGTTTCGAAGCGTGGATTTCCGTGAGTTCGCCCGTGTTGTCGGGATTGAGCTGGTAGCGGGCCGAGAACATCACGGGGTCGGGCTCGCCCGCGAGGGTGATGGTCGCGCTGAGGCGGCGTTCATTCACATCGAGGCGGAAATCGGTGAGGCGGACCCAGTCGAGTCCGGCGGATTCGATTTTTGCCTGGATGGCTTTGAGGATGATGGTCTGGGGGGAGATCATGCGAGGAAGCGCTGGGTGAGGTCGCCGTAGGCGTCGGTGCGGCGGTCGCGGAGGAAGGGCCACCATTCGCGCTGATTGCCGATGGCGTCGGTATCGATTTCCGCGAGGAGGATTTCTTCCTGATCGGTGGAGGCCTTGGCGACGAGTTCGCCCATGGGGCCGGCGACGAAGGATCGGCCCCAGAATTCGAGGCCTTGACCGCCTGCGGGGGCTTCGTGGCCGATGCGGTTGACCGAGGCCACGTAGCAGCCGTTGGCGACGGCGTGGCTGCGCTGGATGATTTCCCATGATTGGTGCTGTTTTTCGCCGAGTTCTGCTTTTTCGGACGGCATCCAGCCGATGGCGGTGGGGTAGAAGAGGACGCCGGCTCCGTGCATGGCGGTGAGGCGGGCACCTTCCGGGTACCATTGGTCCCAGCAGATGAGAACGCCGATGCGGCCGACGGCGGTGTCCCATGCGCGGAAGCCGCGGTCACCGGGAGCGAAGTAGTATTTTTCCTCGAACTGGGGGTCGTGGGGAATGTGCATCTTGCGGTAGGTGCCAAGGAGCGATCCGTCCGCATTGATCACGCAGCAGGAATTGAAGTAGAGGCCGGGGGCGGCTTTTTCGAAGATGGGGAGCAGGATGACGACCTTGAGTTTCCGCGCGAGTCTGCAGAACCGATCGGTGAGGGGGCCCGGGATGGCTTCGGCGAGTTTGAACCATTCCGCGTTGAGGTTCTGGCAGAAGTAGAGGGAAGCGAAGAGTTCCTGGAGGCAGACGATGCGGGCTCCCTGTTTGGCGGCCTTGGTGATGAAGGCTTCGGCGCGGCGGATGTTGTCGGGCACGCTGGCGGTGCAGCGCATCTGGACGAGGCCGAGGAGGTAGGAAGATGAGCGGGGACGGGAGGTCATGTTGGTGAGGACGATGGATGCAGCGGGGCGCTGCGCAAAAGTGAAGTTTGCCGTTTCCCGCGGGCGGATTTCCGGGGAATGGGGGCGATGGAAGTGGAGCCGGGAACGTTGTATGTGATTGGGACGCCCATTGGCAATCTGGCCGATGTGACCGAGCGGGCACGCACGTGTCTGGGGTTGGTGGATCGGATTGCGTGCGAGGACACGAGGCATTCCGGAGTTCTGCTGCAGCATCTTGGTGTGCGGAAGCCGCTGGTGAGTCTGCATGAGCACAACGAGGCTGGACGGTCGGCGGAACTGGTTGGGGTGCTGCGCGCCGGGGGTACGGTGGCGTACATTTCCGATGCTGGCATGCCGGGGGTCTCCGATCCCGGGCAGCGGTTGGTCAATGCGTGCCGTCGGGAGGGATTGCGGGTGGAAGTGTTGCCGGGGCCGAGTGCCGTGCTGACGGCGCTGGTGGGCAGCGGATTTCCGGCGGATGCCTTCATGTTCTCCGGGTTTCTGCCTGTGAAGAGCGGGCAGCGTGGCCGGGCGCTGGAGGCGGCCCTGGGGCGGGAAGAGACGACGGTTTTCTTTGAGAGTCCGCATCGGATCGAGGGTACCCTGACGATGCTGGCCGAGTTGGCTCCCGGGCGGCTGATCTGCGTGGCGCGGGAACTGACGAAGAAGTTCGAGGAATTCCGTCGCGGCACGGCGGCGGAAGTGGCGGCGCATTTCCGGAAGCATCCGGCGCGCGGCGAGATTTGTCTGGTGGTGAGCGGGACCGATCTTCCGAAGTGGGCGGCGTGGGGAGCGGGAGAGGAGGGAGGGGCGTGAGAGCCGGAGGGACGAGTCGGGCTGCGCGGTTCTTCAAGGCTGGGGTGGGAGCCTTTCTGGTGGTGCTGGGGCTCGGGGTGACGGCCCTGCTTTTTGTGCCGTACCGGCGGGCTATGGAGACGCGCCAGTGGACGACGGTTCCCTGTGTGGTGACGCGCAGTGAACTCCAGCTGCGGCAGATGGGGGGGGCGGCGGAATGGCGCGTGCTGCTTGGCTATGAATACGGGTGGGCCGGGCAGAAGCGGTCGGGTACCCGGTGGCGCCGGGTAGCGTTTCTGGATCGCGGGGATGCGGAGGTATCGCGCAAGTCAGCGCACCGGGAGGTGGCCGAGTCGCTGGTGGCGAAGTACCCGGTGGGAATGCAGACGCAGTGTCAGGTCAACCCGGCGGATCCGGCCGAAGCCGTCCTTGAGCATCACACGAAGGCACCGATTTACACCCTGTGGTGGCCGATGCTTTTTGCGGCGGGCGGGGCCGGGATTCTGTGGTCGGCCTTCCGGAGACCGGAGCGGATGGATCAGCGGAATTCGGCGCTTTCGACGTAGGCCGTCCATGCCTTTTCGAGAGCGGCGGTGTCATCGAGGCCGTAGAATTTGGCGATGTCGTCCGGTTCCGGGATCTGATTGGAAGTGCTGATGCGTTCGCAGAGTTTGTTGAAGGCCGAGAGTTTCTCCTGTGAGCTTTGCAGGTAGCGTGCGAAGGAATAGGCGGTGACGGTGGCGAGTTCGTCGGCGTTTTCGGTATCGCGTTTGAAGAGTTCGGCGATGCTGGTTTTGGCGTCGCCTTTCTTGACCATTTTCTTGAATTCCGAGGCCCAGTTCTTGGCGTCCTTGAAGCCACCGACTCCCGAGACGTCGTTGCCGGTGCCGGTGGCGCGGAGGATACTGGTTTCCGAGCGACCGGTGAGGAGGATTTCCTTGTAGTAGGCGTGGCCTGTGAAGATGGCGTAGGATCCTTCGGCACCGATGCCTGAGACGCCGCCGGCCTGGAGCTGGAGCATGTCCGAGGAGAGGCAGTGGGTGCGGAAGGGAATCCAGACCCCCTTGATGAAGCTGGGTTTGGCTTTTCCGCCGTAGGCACTGCGTTCGAAGGCGCGGAAGACACGCAGCCTGGAGTGAACCCCATTATCGTCGGCCACCTTGGCTGGCAGGTAGATATTGCCCGAGGCGCTCTTGGGCCATGTGGCGCGGGTTTTGGCGGCCTGATCCTTGTCACCGGATTCGCTGATCATGTCGGCGAACCAGCTGCCGGCGTCTTCGTAGGCTTCTTCGTCATTGACGAGCATGATGGCCATGCGGCGGTCCTTCCATTTCTGGGGGAAAGTGCTGTGGAAGAAGGCGGTGTCGAGCCAGAGGCGTTCCGCGAGTTCCGCGACGTCCATGGGGTCGACTGGCTTCATGTAGAGCACTTTGAAGTGCGGAGTTTCGCAGACGTTGTAGGAACGTTCGTTGACCTTGAAGAGGCCGGCGTTGCGGTTGTAGCCCTTGGTATCGAGTTTGGCGTCTTTGGCTGGGTTGGGAAGTTTTGGTTTCGGGCCTGTGGGGGATGATCCTCCGAGGCTGCGGGTTTTGTCTTCCGGGGCGAACTCGTTGATGTAGTCCTGATCGGCGAAGCTGAGGGAGTTCAGGCCCACCTTGAGGACGCGGCCGTCCTTGTCGCGCAGTTCGACATCATTGCCGAGGCGGCGGAGCAGTTCGGCTTCGATCATGCGGCCGTCGATGCTGATCCACGTGCGGGGTTCTGCCGCGGTGGAGGGGAGGAGGGACGTGCAGAGGAGGGCGAGGGCGGAGCCTCTGGCGAGCAGGGAGGAAATCGTTCTCGGCTTCATGGTTTGCGGTAATAAGCGTCTCCCGTGGGAAAATGTCCACGATGAAATGGGGCGGATTGGCTGGGGGCCGGAGCCGGGGATGCGGTGAGGAAAATCGGATCGCCGGGTGGTGGCAGGAGCGTACTCTCTTTGGTTGCGGGCGTGATTTTCCCCCTGAGCATCGCGCCGACAGCTTTTCCCATTTTCATCAGCATGCCTGCGATTCTACTGGCGATCCCCTGTTACCGGGAGAGGGAGCGGCTTCCGTCGTTTCTGCCGGGGCTGGCTGAGACGCTGGCTGAATCAGGGTTGCCTGTGATGATCCGGGCGGTCGATGATGGATCCGGGGAAGCCGAGCGGGCGTGGCTGGCTGAATACACCGAGGAGCAGGGGCGGAGGTTTGGGAATGTGGAGGCGGCGCAGTTGAATCCGGTGAATCTGGGAAAGGGAGGCGCGGTCTATTCGGCGTGGGATCGGCCCGGCGCAGCAGAAGTGCTCGCTTTCGTCGATGCGGATGGAGCCGTGCCGCCGCGGGAAGTCGTGCGCGTTCTGCGTGAGGCTGCCGGGCATCCCGGCGAAGCGGTTTTTGCGGTGCGTACGGGCGAAGCCGGTACCACGGTGCGGCGGGATCTGCGGAGGAAGGTGGCGGGGCAGGTCTTCCGGTGGATTGTGCGGTGGCATTTCCGGTTTCCGCTGCCCGACACGCAATGCGGCTGCAAGGCAGTTCCGGCTGCCGCCTTCGCTGCCTTCCGGCCGCAGCTCACCGAGATGCGCTTTTCGTTCGATATCGAACTGGGGTGGCATCTCCTGCGGGGCGGGACCCCGATCCGCTGTCTGCCGATTGATTGGACCGAGAGTCCGGGGAGCCGGCTTCAGCCTGGCAGTGCCTTTGCCATGTACCGCAGCGTGCGGAGGCTCCGGAAGCGGCTTGGCCCATGGCAGCCGTAGCGCCCCATGGATTTGCGCTTCCTTTCCGCTGGTGCGGCGATAATGAGTCAGAGTGGAGAGTGCTGTGTGCCTGGTGGCTGCCACGGTCTTCAAAACCGTTGTTGCCAAGTGATCCTTGGCTTGGTCGGTTCGATTCCGGCCCTCTCCGCCAATTTCTTTTCCCCTGAAAATCAACTGGTTGCAGGAATATAGCCGGCTTTTCTTGCTAGGATCCCGATTTCGGGAAAGTGCGCCATGCTGCCACTAATTGCACATAGCTGCGGCGAGAAAGCTCGAAGAAAGCTGGAAGAGTGTTGCCAGGGTTTTTCGGTTCCTAACGCTTTTCCTGCGCCCGGGTGAGTCTCATGTCTTCCCCACGAGCGCGTAGACCAGCAACGCGACGGCGAAAGGGGCGCGATGGCCGTACTGGACCCAGAACTCAGCAATCACGGGTGCAAAAAGTCGATGCCCCACAGGGTGCGAGAAATCGCGGCAAGTCGAGTTTCAAGCCCACCTTCCGCTGCGGCGTGGCAGGCGCAGGGGTGATCGGGCAGAGCCGGGGCTTCATGGCGTGATGTGGAGCCGGTAATAGCGGCGAGGAGCCAGGGCGTTTGATGGCAGCGTGAGCGGACTGGCGGCTCCTCGCACCGGCGCCCAGTGCGTGAGGTCATCCGATTGCTCCAGCGTGCCGGGGGAAAAGATGAGGCTGACGGATGTGGCTCCGGACTCGATGGAGAGCGGCAGGGTTTCGTGAAGCAGCATATAATCCCATGCCGGCTTGAGAACTGGGGTGGTGGCAGTGCCACTGAGCTGCATGGGGGTGGCTGCATCGACGACCGGACAACCGTGGTAGCTGGTGGATTGCGCCGGTGCGGGTTCGAGGTTGGTCGAAAGAAAATGGCGCCCGCGGTAACTGGGAGAGGGGGATGTTTCCACCCGTTCGCAGGCTCCATAGCGGGACACGTCCAGTGCGGTCGCGGCAACCTGCATTTCGGAGAATCCTAGCAATTGATCGCGTTCGTGGGCCATCGCATACCAGCGGTCCACTGGCGTCAGCGGAACCATGGACATCCAGTTGTATGGGCGCGGCGGTGAACCTCCTCGCCACCAATCCATGCTGGTAAACATGATGCACCGATCCGTGACGCGGGTCTTGGCCAGAAGCGCCGCCATGCCGGCACCCTGCGAGTGACCTGAGACGATCAGTTTGCTCCACAGCACAGTGGTCCCAGTGAAATACTGGCCCCAGCCCTGGGTCGGGTAGGCATTGTGCAGATGCTGCAGCGCCTTGACCAGACGGTTCTGGATGCTGTTGGTGCTGTCCACGGCGAGAAAGCTCACGCGGTTGATGCCGTCAATCACTTCGAGCCTTGCGTTGCCTGCGGCGTCGGGATCCAGCGGGGCGTACTGTTCGCAGAGCACATTGATCGCGCTGTCATTCGGATACATCAGAGTCAGCGAGTGAAAGCCGAGGCTTGCAGCATTTCCTGCGAATTCACGGTAAAGGAAAGGAATCGCCCCGGTTCCGGGCAGAAACAGCACCAGCTTCGCGCGAGATGCCACTGCCGGATCCACCACGGCGAAGTGGCGGTCGTTGAATTGGGTAATGGCAGCGTCCGTCACGCTCGGCCTGAAGAGAACCTCGAGGGGCACCGCGGAAACAGGGCCGACGCCAACGAGCGCCGGCAGCAACGACATCAGCAGTGGCCACAATGTCCTCATGAAGGGCACCCGGTTCGGCGTGAATGAGTCATTTCATCGCTGCTTCCGGCGGCCTGCGCAGCATGAATTGTTTCATGAAAGCGCGTGGAAGTACCCGGCGCGGCAGGTTTCCCTGCTGTTCCACGGTTCGCTGAATGAAAATCGGTGACTGAAGGGAACAAGGCCAGTCTGTGGTGCGGGTTGGGGTCAGCGGTCCTGGGAGGAGGGCTGGTGGAGTCGGTCGCGGAAGCTGCCGACGCTGACGAGGGCGCGGCGGTCATCGCAGTAGGTGATGCTGAGAGCATCTCTGTCGACCCAGTAGACGGCGTCCTGGAGGAATGCGAGGCCGAGGTCGCAGGCGGCGGGCCAGTCCATGGGGACGGCCCAGCTGGCTTCCGAGTGGTGGGTGAGTGGGGAGAAGCCTGTGATGCGGATGGGTTGGTGGCCGGCGGCGGTGAGTTGGGCGAGGAGTTGCTGATCGGCGGCGTGGTTGCGGTCATCGGACCATGATTCGCCGGTGGTGGCGAAGCCTGTGATGATGGCGAACTGGTCGGGCCATGAATCGATGGGGGAGTCCGTGCGGAAGTGGGTTTCGAAGTAGGCAGGGATCATGGGAGCAGGGGGGTGCGGATGTCAGGGGAACGAAGGGGGCCATGGGCCGTCGGTGGGCATGACGTGGAGGCGGAGGAATCGTCGTGGGGTACCGGGGATGGGGGAGACGGTGAAGGATTCTGGCTGGCCCGAGCCGGTGAAGCCGACGCCAGTGTCCGTCCATTGCTGGAGGTGGGTGGCGGAACTGTTGGGATTGGTGGAGGAGGAGTAGAGGCGGTAGAAGCGGCCGGGTTTGGTGGCGAAGGCCATGAATTGGGGGTCGGCTGGGTCCTGGAGGATGCGGAGGACGTCGTTGGGGTCGCTGGGACTGGTTCCCATGATGGCTTCGTCGCTGTCGCTGATGCCGTCGCCGTCCGAGTCGCTGGTGCCGGTGCCCGGGGCGATGCGGAGATTGGTGACCGTGATGAATTCGTTGATGGAATTGCAGAGTCCGGTGATGACGATCTGGGCGGTGGTGGTGCCCTGGGGGATGAAGCCCGAGAGGTCGTACTGGAATTCCTGGATGGTGGGATTGATGGCTGGGGCTGGGCAGAGTTCGGTGCCGGAGAGGCGGCCATCGCCGTCGCGGTCGTGTGCCGAGATGAGCGAGACTGGGCTCAGGGGGTTGTCATTGAGGATGAGGAAAGCCGAGAAGGTATCCGAGGCTTCGAAGCCGCCGGTGAGGTCGCGGATGCGGAGGGTGGCTGAGCATCGGAGGCCCGTGGTGATGCCGGCGAGCGGGATGGGGTCCGACAAGATGGATTTCTCTGCAGGGGAGATGGTGTCGCCGTCGTTCATGGTGATGGCGGGAGGGGCTCCGCTGACGACCCATGCGGGATCCGGTTCAGGGGTTGTGGCAGTGAAGATGGGCGTGGTGGTGTTGGCATTGTCGAGGAAGCCGATGATCCATGGGGCTGGGAGCGGGACATTGATGGTGGCCGTGGCGCTGGGGAACGAGGCATCGGAGAAGGTGAGCGGGAGGAGGGATGGGCCAGCCGGGACTGTGAGCGTGGCTGTGCCGAAGGGGCCGGATGACGGAGTGGCTCCTGGGGCGATCCAGCCAGTGCCGCCGAATTCGCCTGTGATGGTGACGGTGAACGAGACCGTGTCGTCTGCTGGTCCGGGGCCGTTCGGGTTGCGGGTGATGCCGGTGGGTGATGAGACCGTGATGGCCGGGGGTGGAATTTCCACGATGAGGTTGCTGAGGGTGAAGGTTTCCGTGGGGGAATTACTGTTGCCGATGAGGCGGAGCTGGACCGAGCGGGCGGCGGCCGGGATCATCTGGGAAAGGGTGAAGGTCCTGGTGGTATTGATGGTGGCCGGGAGTTCCACGCCGCCCGTGAGCCTTCCGTCTCCGTCCGTGTCCGCGGCTCCGAGCATGCTGACGTACGGGGTTCCGTCGATGCTGATCTGGAACGTGCAGGAATCGAAGATTTCGAATCCTGACGAAGTGCCTGCGATGGCGGTGAGGGTGGCACGGACGCGGACATCCGGGGCCTGGGTCAGGTCGATGGATTCCGAGTCGATGATGTGGTCTGCCTGCTGCGGATTGGCGTTCTGGGTGAGGGTGCGGTTGGCGTTGTCCGGTGTCCAGCGGATGGGGTTGGGAGCGATGGCCGGGGCCGAGAAGAGAGGTCGGGCTGGTCCTGCGAGCCGGACTGTACCGATCATGGCCGGGGTGAGGATGGAAACGGCGGCGCGGCAATCCGGGTCGGCGCTGTCTGTGAATTCGTAGGTGGCGGCTGAGCCCGGGGCAGCGTTGCTGATGGGGATGGCGGTGCCGTAGGGGACCGTGAGCGGGGGATCGGTGAGGATGAAATCCGGGCCCGTGAAGGGGCCGTCGGCGGTGACCTGATAGGAAACGGAATCGTCCGTGGGATCGTCCGGAGTTCCGCCATTGAAGTAGTTGAAGCCTGTGATGGCGGGGTCGATGCGGCACCATGGGGCGATGGCGGTGGCTGTGGTGGTGATGGTGGCGGACGAACGGTCCTCGATGGTGATGGCGAGCGAGTGGAGGGGTCCGGTGAATGATGCGATGGGAAGCGGTCCGATCGTGACTGGGCTGCCGTAGGTGCCCGTGCGGCCGGCGAGGGCGGGCGGGGCCGTGATGCGCCAGCCGGACGGGCTGACTGGTCCGGTTCCTGTGATCGTGAGGGGAAACGAAACGGTATCGTCGGCCGGATTGCGGGGCGTGTTTGCGGTTGAGCGGGTGACGGTTCCGACGGCCGCGCTGATGGCCACGTCGGCGGCCGTGAAGGAGAGACTGAGGTCGTCGAGGCCCATGAGGGCGTCGGCACCGCCGTCGTTGATGTTGCTCCAGCGGATGGCGAGGAACTCGCCGGGTTCCACGCGGATTTCGCTGACTGGGGCGGTGGAGATGAGGGATCGCTCGTCGACGGGCGTGTAGCCGGTGGGGGTGGTGTAGGTGAATTCGGCTTCGCGGACGCGGTTCCAGCCGGTGATGTAGTGAGCGCTGGGGGCCGTGGAGACATCCGGCGGGAAGACATCTGCGGTGGCCGGGGCGGTGGTCATGGTGAGGACCGCCTGCTGGGAGGCTCCTTTGCGCCACCAGACGGCGAGCGTTTCGACATTGCTGGCTGTCTGGTTGGTGTGGCGGATTTCTGCGGCGTAGCGGATGGTGGTGAGGCGGACGGGGATGGCTGAGGTGTTCTGGAACACAGCGATGGCGGAGAGTTCGCCCTGAGCGGTGATGGGAACGGCGGCGAGCATGCGGTCGGGGTCGCCCGTGATGCCTGCTGAGTAGAACCAGCCCGTGGTGGGGTTGATGGCACCGTCGCTGACGCGGTAGGCGTAGGCAGCGCCGACGAATCCGGTGGGGGTGCCATTGCCGGCGCGGTAGAGCCACCATCCCGGGATGGTGGTGTCGTCAGCCCATGGAGTCGGCGTGGCAGCGTTATTGGCGCCAGTCGATGAGGTGGCTGCGAGCGCATTGAAATTCTCGGTGTATTCCGTGGTGCCGCTGATGGCGATGGGAGCGGCGGAGACAGTTGCTGCGGCGGCGGTCAGGGCGAGCAGAGTGATGCTGGAAGTGCGGGGGCGGGACTGGTGCATGGCGCGTGGGGGAAAAGGGGATTTCCGGGGAGGGAGGCAGGTATCGTGCCGGAGGGGAAAGATCCCCGCAGCTACGGGAGAGCGGAAAAGGGAAAGCTGGGCGCGGTTTCCGTCAGATACCATGCGGCAGGGCAGGCTGGCACGCTTCCTGCGATGAAGATCAGGAGCAGCCAACCCGCACACCTCCCATGCTTGAACAGTACACCCCCGGTGAATTCTACGATGAAATGTTTGATGAACCGGGAACCGTGCGGTCGCATTACCGCGGCGTGGCCGATCGTCTGACATCCGTGAGTCATGATGAATACGAGAAAAAACAAGCGGCGGTGGAGCAGGCGTTCATGCGGCGCGGGGTGACCTTTACGGTGTACAGCGACGATCAGGGAACCGAGCGGATTTTCCCTTTTGATTGTGTGCCGAGGATCATACCTGCCGATGAATGGTCGCAGATTGAGAAGGGGCTGATTCAGAGGCTGACTGCGCTCAATCTGTTTCTGCATGACATTTATCATGAGCAGAAGATTCTGCGGGAGCGGGTTATTCCGCCGCAGTATGTGATGAGTGCGAAGCATTTCCGGCGGGAATTCATGCACTTCAAGGTTCCGAAGAACATTTATGTGCATGTGTGCGGATCCGATCTGATCCGGGATCGGGATGGGCGGTATCTGGTACTGGAGGACAATCTGCGTTGTCCGTCCGGGGCGAGTTACATGCTGGAGAACCGGGCGGCGCTGCGGCGGGCGTTTCCGGATCTGTTCCGGGCGGCGGGGGTGCGGCCGGTGGAGGGGTATGCCGGGCAATTGCTGAAGAACCTGCAGCATGTGTCGCCCGAGTCCACTGGTGGTCATCCGAATGTGGTGCTGCTGACGCCTGGGGTGTACAACAGTGCGTACTTCGAGCATGCCTTTCTGGCGCGGCAGATGGGGATACCGATTGTGGAGGGCCGGGATCTGGTGGTGCGTGATTACCGGGTGTACATGAGGACGACGGCGGGGCTGGTACCGGTCGATGTGATTTACCGGAGGATTGACGATGATTTTCTGGATCCATCCGTGTTCCGGTCCGATTCGCTGCTCGGGGTGCCGGGGCTGGTGAATGCGTGCCGGGCTGGGAACGTGACCCTTGCCAACAGCATTGGGACCGGGGTGGCGGACGACAAGGTGATTTATGCGTGGGTGCCGAAGATCATCCGTTATTATCTGGGAGAAGAACCGATTCTGGCGAATGTGGAGACGTATCTGGCGAGTGAAGCCTCCGACCGGACATATATCCTCGAGAACCTTGAGAAGCTCGTGGTGAAGTCGGCGAATGAGGCTGGTGGGTATGGCATGCTGATGGGGCCGTGGGCGAGCCGGGCGGAGATCGAGGCATTCCGGGCGCAGATCATGGCGAATCCGCGGAACTTCATCGCGCAGCCGCCGATTTCGCTGAGTCGGCATCCTACGTGGGTGAGCGAGGCCAATGATTTCGAGGGCCGGCACATCGATCTCCGGCCGTACATTCTCTACGGGGACAAAGTGACCGTGACGCCCGGGGGGCTGACGCGGGTCGCGCTGCGGCGCGGATCGCTGGTGGTGAACAGTTCGCAGGGTGGCGGATCCAAGGACACGTGGGTGCTGGGAGACCGGGCTGCCTGAGGTCCGGCTGGCGGGGAAGGAAGCAATCAGCAGGAAACGACTTATGGAATCCCGGGAAAAAATGGCGATGCACCGTCAGAGCAACGTGATGCTGTCGAGAGTGGCGGCGTCGCTTTACTGGATGAGCCGGTATCTGGAACGGGCGGAGAATCTGGCGCGCCTGCTTGATGTGAACCTGCAGCTCAGTGTCGATTTTGACCGTCAGGATGCGGAATCGCTGCAGGAACACTGGTTGCCCGTGCTGCGGTCGACCGGGAGCGAGGAAGCCTTTCTGAAGGTATATCCGGCGGCCGACAGTGTCACGGTTCCCGAGTATCTGACGTTCACGGCCGGGGAGGGATGTTCGATCCGGTCGTGTGTGGCTGCGGCGCGGGAGAATGCGCGTCAGGTCCGGGATCAGATTTCCTTCGATATGTGGGAAGTGCTCAATGACATGTGGTTGTTTCTGAAGGATGCGCCTGACGAGAGCATCCGTGGGGCCAATGCGCCTGGGTTCTATGAACGCGTGAAGCGCTTTTCGCATCTTTTCCAGGGGCTGACGGATTCCACCTTTTCGCGGAATGAAGGGTATGAATTCATTGAATTCGGGAAGTATCTGGAACGGGCCGACAAGACGTCGCGGCTGCTGGACATCAAGTATCACATTCTGCTGCCGACGGTGAACGATGTGGGCGGGGCGGTGGATACGCTGCAGTGGCAGGCGGTGCTGCGGTCGGCTAGCGCACTGGAGAGCTACCGGAGGTTCTATGTGCAGGAGATTGTGCCGTGGAAGGTGGCGGAGTTTCTGCTGATGTCGGACAGTTTTCCCCGGTCGGTGCGGTACTGTGTGGAGCGGTGCGATTATTTCATGCACCGGATTGCGGACATACCGGCGAGTGATTACCGGACGGCGGGCGAGCGGAGGTTCGGGAGGTTTGTGCAGAACCTGAAGTTTGCCTCGATTGATGAGGTGATGGGGGCTGGGTTGCATGAGCATCTGGCGATGGTGCAGGGGGAACTGGAGGCTGTGGGGGCGCATATGTATGATGCGTTCATGTATCATCCGCCCGTGGACATGGCGGCGGAGATCCGGCTGCATCAGCAGGAACAGCAGCAGCAGATCCGCTTGCATCATCAGCAGCATCAGCCGCATCAGTAGGCGCAGTACGGGAGCCCTGGCGCGCAGGGGTTCTCAATCTACGACGATCATGCCAGAGCTGAGCGATTCATCAGATTCACCGGTGGGAAGCGGACCCCTGAGGCTACGGGTGCGTCATCTGACGCGTTACGACTACCATGGTCCCGTCACGGACAGCTACAATGACCTGCGGTTGTGTCCCGTGACCGATGGCCTGCAGCGCTGCGTGAGTTTCCGGCTGGAGGTGGCCCCGGTCACCGTGGTGAGCACGTACATGGATTTCTATCTGAACCGTGTGGATCATTTTGAGCTGCATGATCCGCATGAATTTCTGAGTATCGAGGCGCATTCCGTGGTGGAGACGTTTCCGGATCCCCGGGGTCCGGTGCTGGGGGAATTTCCGGTGGCCATGCTGGATGCGCCATCGGTGACGGAGAACTTCTTTGATTTCCTGACTGATTCCGAATATGTTTCGCTGGACGCTGAGCTGTGGCGGGAAGCGGTTGATGTGCTGCCTGGTGGGGTGAGTGATCTGTGGCGGGATGCGGTGCGGCTGGGGGAGCACGTGAACGGGACGTTCCTGTATGATCCGCTTTCTACGCATGCGGGGACGAGGATGAGGGATGCGCTGCGGGACCGGCGCGGGGTATGTCAGGATTTTGCGCATGTGCTGCTGGCGCTGTGCCGGTGTCAGGGGATTCCGGCGCGGTATGTGAGCGGGTATTTCTTCAATGAGCAGCGGGAGGAAGGGGCAGTGGAGGCATCGCATGCGTGGGTGGAGGTCTTTCTGCCGGGATTTGGCTGGAAGGGGTATGATCCGACGCACCGGCGGGAGGCGGACACGCGGTACGTCCGGCTGGCGGCGGGGCGGGATTATGCGGACATCCGGCCGGTCTCCGGTACCTTCCGGGGGAGGGGCACGCGGGAACTGTTCGTCGATGCGAGCATTGAGCTGCATCGCGAGGAATGAACCTTTGTCTGCGGCGCAGCGAAGCCTTCTGGAGTCAGGCTGAGGCGCTGCGGATGGCTTCGAGTTCCTCCCAGCGCAGGTAGGTATCGCGGATGGAGGTGCGCAGCGATTCGAGGTCGCTGGTGAGTTGGGGTGCTTCGGCGGCCTTTGTGAGGTAGAAGGAGGGATCGTTGAGCTGGGTTTCGATGGTGGCGGCGTCCGTTTCGAGTTGTTCGATGCGGGCTTCGATGCCGTCGAGTTCGCGTTCCTCCTTCCACGAGAGCTTGCGTGGTTTTTCGCGGCTGCGGGAAGGGGCGGGCCTTGGCGAGGCGGGAGCGGGGGCGGCGCTGGCCTGGGTCCGGGCAGCGGCGAGGCGGTCGCGGTGTTTTTCGAGGTAGTAGGAGAAATTCCCTTCCTGGATGAACGGGCCGGACGGTTCGAAGACGATGACGCGGTCGCAGATGCGGTCGAGGAACCAGCGGTCGTGGCTGACGACGAGGGAGCAACCCTGAAAGGCGACGAGGGCTTCTTCGAGGACGCGGAGGGTTGCGAGATCGAGGTCGTTGGTGGGTTCGTCGAGGACGAGGAAGTTGCCGCCGCGGCAGAGGATTTTGGCGAGGAGGAGGCGGCTGCGTTCACCGCCTGAGAGGACTTCGATGCGCTGGGAGAGGCGGTCGTCCGAGAAGAGGAAGCGTTTCAGGTAGGAACGGACGTGGAGTTTCTGATCGCCCCATGTGATGAAGTCCGATTTTCCGCCGATTTCCTCGATGAGGCTTTTGGAGCTGTCGAGGGTGAGGCGCTGCTGGTCGACGTAATTGAAGACGACATTGCGGCCGATGGTGACGGAGCCGGCGGTGGGCTGGGCGAGGCCCATGAGGAGGCGGAGGAGGGTGGTTTTACCCATGCCGTTGCGGCCGACGATGCCGGTGCAGGTTCCCTTGGCGAAGGAGAGTTCGAGGTTTTCGAAGAGAGTGCGGGAGCCGGCGTGGGCGGCGAGGTCTTTGGCATTGATGATGATGTTGCCGAGCGGGGGTGGTGGTGGGATGAGGAGTTCCATTTCCTGATCCTGTTCCGGGGCTTTCTCGGAGGCGATGCGGTCGTAATTGTCGAGGCGGCTCTGGGCTTTGGTGGTGCGGGCCTTGACGCCTGCGCGGACCCATTCGATTTCGCGGCGGAGGAAGCTCTGGCGGCGTTCCTCGCGGGCGGCGTCGGCGGCCTGGCGCTGGGCGCGGGAGGTGAGGAAGTCGCTGTAGTTGCCTTCGTGGATCCAGATGCGGCCGCCGTCGATTTCGGCGATGCGGGTGGCGATGCGGTCGAGGAAGTAGCGGTCGTGGGTGACGAAGAGGCAGGCGCAGCGGGAATTGCGGAGCCAGTCTTCGAGCCATGCGATGGATTCCGTGTCGAGGTGGTTGGTGGGTTCGTCGAGGAGGAGGAGGTCTGGTGAGGAGACGAGAGCGCGGGCGAGGGCGACGCGGCGTTTTTCGCCGCCCGAGAGGTCGCCGGTGCGGCGTGCGGGGTCCGGGCAGCCGAGTTCCGACATGATCATGCGGACACGGTTGTCGAGTTCCCAGCCTCCGCGGCGTTCGATGGTTTCGAGCAGGGTGGTTTCCTCGCTGGCGGGGGTGGAACCCGATTCGTAGCGCTGGATGAGGGCGAGGAGGTCGGCGGCTCCGTCGCGGACATTTGCTTCCACGGAGGCGTCGTCGCGCAGTTCGAATTCCTGGGGGAGCCAGCCGATGGTGATGCCGTTGCGGAGGGAGACGGTGCCGGCGTCTGGCTTTTCGTGTCCGGCGATGATTTTGAGGAGGCTGCTTTTGCCGCAGCCGTTACGGCCGACGAGGCCGGTTTTCTCGCCATCGCCGACCGCGAGGGTTGCTCCGTCGAGGACGTTCTGGTTACCGAAAGAGAGGGTGAGGTCCTTGACCGAGACGAGCGAAGCCATGTGTGGGGTGAGGGTCAGCTGGCGATGGCCGCGGCGACGAGTTTTTCGAGTTTGACGATATCGGCGGCGAACTTGCGGATGCCTTCCGCGGTTTTTTCGGTCGCCATGGCGTCCTCGTTGAGGTCGAAGCGGAACGATTTTTCGTCGTACGAGCGGCGTTCGGTGGAGAGGCCGGCGGAGGCGGCGGGGTCGAGTTTCCTTGGGAGGGGGTCGTGGGAATCCTTGAGTTCCGCGAGGAGAG
>Ga0315909_10004731_pt1 | contig 15918 bp, 14 predicted proteins | sample LakEriMetagenome_11_FD_203527 | JGI IMG/M metagenome (GOLD analysis project Ga0315909, IMG submission 203527) | Freshwater fungal communities from buoy surface, Lake Erie, Ohio, United States - Buoy 2 MA125 | ecosystem: Environmental > Aquatic > Freshwater > Lake | place: USA: Lake Erie, Ohio...
TTTTGTTTTTTAAAATCATAGTATATCCCAGTCTTTGTATAAGGATAAATGGGAGTTCCAAATCTTGTTCCTATTGGACTTGCATCTGATTCGTTAAGTGCTTGAGAAGCATAGGAAAGTTTTTTGATATTAACATTATTTGTGTCTGAGTCTTTAACCTTTATGTCAATGTGAGTAACAATAGAAAGATCATTAAAGTCTACTCCAGAAGGTGGGTAAATTATCATGTTATCTACAACTTCATATTTAGTCGTCATCCAGTCTGGGCCTGGAACTAAAATTCCATTTCTAGAAGGTCTTTCTGTTTTTGTAAAATAAAATGGAGTTTGATTTGCTCCTAATTCTGTATATTGAAAAGTTACATAACTTTTAACAACTGCCCCATCTGTATCATACCTATAATCTTTTGCTATTTTATTTTTAAGATCTTCATAATCGTTATAGCCCGTAAATAGATAATTATCTAATGACTCATATGTTCTTTGAATTGGCAACCCATACTGATTTGCAAGTTCCGCATATGTCCATGCAACTGGATCAGTTTCTATTGCAATTGTTTTTGATGGTATAGGATAATCAATATTAAACTGTATAAAGTCAAGATCAAAATATTGATCTCCTCTTTTATCAATAACAGATTCAGCAAAGTATGTTAATGGTATCTGATCTTCCCAGTATGCGTTTGCAGATACAGACAATTTGTAAGTATTAAAAACTTTGTTTGGAGCAAGAGTATAACTGGCAACATGATCAATGAGTGCATCTTCTTCGTCAATAAAAACTCCTCCACCAGAAATACCTCCATTAACAGTGCCTGTTGTTCCTCCAGACGGTGGCATAGAAGTAGTGTCTATTCCACCATCTATATTGATTAATTGATTATTTTGATATACGGCGAACAAATCTTCATTCCATATTGGAACGCCTAGTTCATTAAACAGTCCCCTGATTTTTTGAAAATTATACTTTGTGCAAAATCCAACCTTATAAATTTTACCAGTGAAGGTTGATGTTCCATCTTTTTTGCCACCCACGTATAATCTTAAATCAGATAAAGATCCAAAAAAATCTGATGCCTTATCCCCAAACCGTGCAACAAAGGCTGGAATATTTAATCCAGCGTCCACTAACTCTCCTGGCTCAGCAACTAAAGGAGAGTATAAAGTTTGCAAAGTTCCATTAGAGTTAATTGAATATGATATTTGGTTATCATTTAACTCTATTGCAAAATAACTGGTACTGTTTTCTTTTTCAATTCTAAACAATGTTTGTGTCTGAGGGGATGATTGAGGAAGTCTAAAACATCCGTAGAAAGCAGATGTTGAGCCTTTCAAGAAGTCAAAGTTTTCAAACAATATGTGACCAGATACATTGTTCCACGAAGAGTTTGGCCTAAATGAAAAAAAGTTTGTTGGGTCTGAAGACTGCGCTATATTACAATCCGAGAACAACTCATCTTCTGTTTTTGAAGATAACAAAATTTGTGGCAGTGGATTTTTTGAAACAGAGAGCGCTTTGTTTTGTATTAAGGTGTTGTCGTTAAATGCCTGTTTCCAAGATCCTATTTTTGGATACTGATAGTTAGCAGAATAATTTGCAAAAGCGTAATCAATAAAAACAGAAGTTCCACTATAAGATGTATTAATGTTTTCTGGTATTTCAACACCTTGACCAAAGACAAACTTTCTTTTTGTAACAGCAGTTGGTACTACATAAGGATAAATTGCAACACAATCTATATCAATTGGAAACACGTCTTCGTGTGCATAAAAACCTATCCAGTCTTGATTTTTTTGATTTACTAACATTTCTGGAAATTCTAGAGAAACAGGATCATAACTAAATGATATTACTTCCTGTCCATTAATCACAAGAGAGGCAGTGTCTTTACCAAGTCTTAGATGCACAAGCATTGGCCTTGTCCATTCGCCAACATAGTAGGTTTTATAATCGCTACCTATTTTTAATCCTATAGAAGGACCATCGACATAAATTCCATCATCAGATGCTATTGGGCCAATTATTCGTTTTATATCATTTGTGTATGAATTAACTCTAAGCCAAGTTTCTAATGTATATTGCTTAAATTTTCCAGATTCATTTAAAAATCCTAAGCCAGGAACTATTAATGATGGATTTGTATCGTTAGGGTATAAGGATGTCAAACTAGATGTTCCATAAACAATGGGGATTCCTAAATTTTTTGCTTTAAGCATGTTGTCAGAAACTAAGTAATATGCGTCAAGTTCTTGTAGTCCGTAGCATTTGGCAACAACTGCTTTTTGAGGAGCAAGAGATATTTCTGATGGAAGGTTTATTGGAGTAACCCCAAGAGAGGTGGAGGAAAACTCTTCTGACCATTGTCCGAATGTTATTCCATTTACTAAAAATGCGTCTTCTGTTTCTGATCCTCCGATAAAGTTAATTTTAAATACTAGTTGTATTTTTGAATCATCTGGAGGGGTATCAAATGTTTCTGATATAAATATCCAGTTGCTATTAATTACGGTATCATAGTTTTTTAAATGTCTAACAATTTGCCCACTGGTTGTATCTTCATATTGATACCCAATTTCAAAACCAGCAATATAAGAACTTTCAGAATAAAAATATCCACCGACAGAAAATGTTTTTAGATATGTGTTTAAGTCTTTTAAATCCATAATCTCATTGCTTATTGCAATGATAGATGCTGACTCATTGTTGGTTGGGGTTGCTGTAATTTTGCCTACATAACTGTCGATAAATGGTTCGTCTGTTGAATTTACGTGATCTTCATATGTACCGCCAGTAATCGTCCAATTAGAAAGATTTCTTTGCGCTTCTGAAATTAAAGAAATATAGTCTGCGCCGTCATCTAATGCCCATAAACCAGTAGGGTGCTCTGCGAACACTTTCTCTGCGTATAGGTTTGATGGAGTAGACATTATGAGTCTATTTTACCACAGAAGACTATTTATTTATCTTAATTTCACAATAGTCGGTTGTGCAATAGGACTCTCCCTGAGCCTCTAAATTATCTATGCCGTCATAAATAGCACTAAAGTCAATATGTTTCAACTTGCCAACATACGACTCATATTGCTCTTCAGTAATCTGAGTATATGGCTGCTGTGGATAAACAGTATTTCCCATTGGTAGGAATGAGACTGCCTTTAATTGTCCCTCGTACATGTGAAGTGCTGGTACAACATGCTTTGACTCTGTTTCTTTGTCAAATGAAAGTGTTACAGAAACACCATTGTCAGACCAGTATTTTTGTGCAGTTGCAGCAAGAGCAATCTTTTCAAACAAAGTAACATCCTTTTCAGATCTTGGATGACCTGACTTAATTGGGAAGTATACAACTGATGTGTTTGCTGATACTACGTCGTCTTCAATTGTGTACCCCGCTGCTTTAAACAAGTGCATCATTGGGTCTGTGTTTCCAAATCGAACTGCACGAAGAAAGAAGTTTCCTCCAGGTCCCCAGTGAACTCCAGGAGTTGCACCAGAAAGAATTGAAACTGATCCTGATGGCTTAACCGTTGTTACACGAATTGATTCACGAACACATAGCCACTCAGAGTACTGATGATCGTAGTGACGAATCTTATTGTAGCCTTCATCCATCCATTCACGAACTGCTGGCAAGCCTTTTTGATCTGCAAATGATGCAATACCAGTAAGTGATGTACCAATACGACGATTGCGTTGCATGATACCGTTTGTTTGTGGCCAGTGTGTTGGAACAAGTGTTACAGTCTTTCCATAAAGGTATGCAAACTTCAGGGTACGCAGGAAGTCTTCCTTAGACTCATGACGATTTAAGTGCACTTCTACAAGCGTACATAATTCGTATGATTCCAATGGCTGCTCCGCACATGGGTTAAATCCCATCACACGATAATCCTTACCATCTGGCGCATCCTTTAGTCTGCCATAATTACGAGCAACATCAAGCCAGATAAAACCTGGTTCTCCGTTTTCTGTAATTAAATCTACATAGTCTTCATATTTTGTTCCTACCTCTGCTGAGATAGAGTTATTAGACATCCACGCCCATCCTGGATTTTCTGGATCAAAGGAGTTGCGTTCTGGAAATGACTCAGAGTTCTTTAAATTCATAAACACGTCATCTCCAGCACTACCCAAAGCAAGGGTTGCTGAGCGTCTTACGTTACCTGATACCACGCAGGTACCGATTAGATTTACAAGGTCTACGATAGCACGAGAGTCTAGTGTTTCTCCAGTCCTGGAGCCTATTACACGGTCTATTTGGTTGTGCAACCTGATAAGAGGTGCGGGACCAGATGCAACGCCTCCAAAGCCCTTTATGGGGGCTCCTAGGGGCCTAATTAGGTCATAGTTAAATTTCTGTATATTTTGATTAGGTCTGAGATATGAGTTTATCAAAACTCTCACTGATTCTACCCAGCCTTCACGAGTGTCTGGAATTTCATAAATCTGTTCTGGCTCTGTGGGACTGTAAATTAAGAAGCCTTTATCCTGACCAACAGTATCAAACCCTACACCAATGCCAAGCATCAATGCATCCATAACCCAAGCGAACAGGGCCCCTGGATCATTCTTATCAAGGTCTTTTGTTGAAACCATTGCACAGTTTTGTAGTGCTGCCGAATTTTTCTTTTCCATAGTCATGGGGGTTCCAAATGCCCACATGCCTCGTCCTGGTGGTGTCCATTTTAGATTAAACATTCTGTCAAATGCTTCTTGTGCTGATTTCTGAGCCTTGTAATCATTCCATGGCAAACGGTTTTCTTTTGCATGGTTTTTTTGAACTGAATACATACCCTCGATTACACGACGACAAACTTCATGCCATCTTTCTTTAGTTCCATCTTCCTTCATACGAGAATATGTACGAATAAAGGTAATTTCTCCAAGTGAATTTTCTGCTGCATCTTTAAATCCAAATGGGCTTTCAGCACCTTTGTACTTTTCAATAAAGTCTTCTGGAAGTCTAAAACTAAAAAAATCTGACATAATGTATATCGTCCTTTCAAAAACGGAATAAGTGTTAATTATAGCAGAGTTTTGCAAAAAGTAAAACTCTACCTAAAGTTGTTATTAAGGGTTAATAAACTATACTTTTAAAATTAATGAATCCAGTGTTGCGGAACCATTATCTTTTCTCCACTTTTCACCAAGTGTGCGGTGTGGTGATATGGTGGAGATGGAGGAAATACAATAATACTTCCTGCTTTTGGCTTAATGGCAAAGGTATAATTTTTTTCTTTTTCTGCAATTGCAAAGTCTGGGTTTGGACTAGCATTTTTTAAAACTCCTTCTGGTGATGAAATAGTAAATGATATCTCTCCGCCTTCATAGTTATCATTAAGGTACATCACAAAAGAAACCTTTAATCTTTCATCTCCTTCTTGCTGATCAAAATGTGCACCCATGAATGTTCCTGGCTGATACTTTTTGATTGGATACTGAGGAAACAATTTTGGCTCATCAGTAATACCCTGAGCCTTTGCATAATCTCTTGCAACATCATCAAATGCTTTTTCTAAAGTTTTGTATATGTAGTCATTTCCTTCTGAAGGAGCAATTGTTTTGTCTGTTCCATAAACGTATGCTTGACCACTGCAAGCCATCCACTCACCCCACGGGTCTTTGTTATCGTTCTCAATTGCATCGACAAGTTTTTTGGGGTCGTCAATTACATCTGTGTAATAGTAAACCTTTTCTTCAAGTATTTCTTTATTCATTGTTTGCTCCTAGTATTTATTATTTTCATAAAAGCCTTTGACTTTTATAAATCCTACAGTAACATATCTAATTGGACCTTCGCCAACATGCCTTACTCCGTGCTCAAACTCTTCGTTGCCTGGAAAAACAAGCAATGTCCCTGGCTTTGGTCTCATATCTGAGTTTTCTTTGTTATAAAAAAACAAAGTTCCATCTTTATAATCATCATTAATATACAGAATAGCAGCATATCGTATTGATGGATCTGTGTGTTGATCTGTGTGAGATTTTAGTTGAACTCCAGCCTGCATTCTTTGCATTGTTCCAAATCCTGCCAATTCTAAAGTGCTGTCTGCTAAAGCAATTAGATCAGAAACTCTCTTGTGTGAATTTTTGCTAACTAACTCATTTTGAATATTTAAATTCTTGTCATCCCATCCAAGTGTGATCTCATACTTTCCTTCTGCAACCAAATTTTCAACATCATCTCTTCCAAATTTTTCCATGCAAAATCTAGCAAGACTTTCTCGGTATGCTTTAGACCATTCCTCTTCTGGTGTTCTATTTATAATATCCCACACAGAGTCTAGTTCTTCTTGTGATAAAAAATTTTCTATAGAAAGAACTTGATCATGAAAAACTTCTGTTTTAAAACCAGCCTCTTCAAACTGTTTTTGTAAAAATACTTCCATGTTATTTTCCCTCCACTTTGTATTTATTATTATGCATATCTATTTTATACCCTTCTTTTAATAACTTTTGCCATTCGGCTCTTTCAAGTTCTTGCTTTGCCCTGGTCTCTTTCATTTCTGCTGCCCAGGCATCCCTGAGTTCTTGTGGGTATGCGTCTTCTTCACGATCATCCCAGAAAGATCCAATAGTATATCTTACGCCACTTTCTATTAATGTTACTTCGTGCATGTTGTTGAATCCCCCGTCAAAAGCAGCAAGCATACCAACTTTAGGCTGTATGCTTATGTCTTGATCTGGAAACTGCAGCATACCTCCCTCAAAATTATCATTTAGGTATAGAAATGCTGCATATCTGCTTCTTGTAAAAGCGCCAGAGTGTCCATGCTCGTCTGTATTATCTGAATGCTTTCTAGCATATGCGCCTGGCTCCCACTTTTGAGTATGGTATCCAATTTGAGAAATTATCTTTGGATCTAAATCATGAACACTAGCGACAGCGTCTATAATACCCTTTTTAATTTGTGTAAAAATATCAGAAGGTAAACCTTCGGAAATTACATGTTCGTCGTTATCTTGTGGCAAAACAGAAGAATAAGATTCATAAAAAGATATAGGCATCCAACTAATGCTTCCTAGTTCTGCATGCTTGTCTAAAACCTTTACAAGTTTAGCAGCAGTTTCAGAATCGATAAAGTTTTCATATACCATTATATCTTTTGTTAGTCTATTTTTATTGTTTAAATTCATGGTTGCCTGTCTCCTGTATGTTTTGTAATTTCCCAAAAAAATGGGCAAGTAAATCTTAGTCCACTTTTAATTTCAGTAACACCATGAATGTAGTTTTTATCTCCTGGAAAAAAATATGCTGCACCTTTTTTAGGCTTAAACTGAACACCCTGCAATGGGAAATACAATTCTCCGCCTTCATAGTCGTCATTTAGATAGAACAAACTTGAAAGGTCGTAGTTTGGAAAATCATTTGGAAGTCCAGCATCTGGGCCTTCGTGCAGTTCTTTGTCTGCATGAGGGTGTTGAAATTGACCTGGTAGCCATTTAACAATTGTTGCGTTGGTTGGAATAACTTCTACTTTGTAAAACTCTTCAACAATAGGCTTTAGCCTTTCAAATAGTCCTGCTATAACTGGTGCTATTGCTGGATCATTTTTGTCTAATGTGGGCCTAGTTGCAACCCTATCTTTCCAGTATTCTGAGTCATATACTATTGTTCCATTTTCATTTACATGACTTTCTGTAACATCCCAAATTGTTAAAGACTTGGCTGCTTTTTCTAAAAATACTATTTCTTCTTCTGTCATAAAGTTTTCTAACTCTACGATCATGTCTTTGCTACTACCAAACCAGCCAGACGGAGTCATTGATGGCTTTCTTTTTACAATAGATGCGTTTTTTATGTCCATAACTTGATTATATCATAGGCTTTAAATCCTACAAATTTCTCTCAATCTCTAATTGTTTTAAAAACCTATCTGCATTAAACCTCCAGTTATCCTTTGCAAATGATGTTACAATCTTAATGCAGACATTCTCATAGTCTTCTTTGCTCAACTTATTCTTTAGATCATGAAGTGCTTCAACCGTGTCAATGTAGTTCTGTCTAACAAATGATGGATCTCCTGCATGATTTCTTTTTAAAACCTTTGTTGTGACTATTCCTGATGGCTGGTACAGAGAAACTGTTAAATAATCTTTAGCAAAGCCAGCGTCTTGATACATTTCGTAGCCTTCAATAGCCTGCTCTGCATTATCAAAAGATATAATAGACCTAACTGGAGACTCTCCATCTCTTGATACTGTTATCATATAGTGAGCAACTTTTCCATCTTTTGCATTTTTAATATAGTCATTTACCATGTCGTCATGGTTTGGTTTTTGGTTAATCATTGTGCACCAGTGTTATCATTTACATAAAGTTTTAATGTTTTTGTTTCATGCTCTCCTCGAACATTACCATTCTCATCAACGGCATCTCTGTACCAGTCGGTCCAGTTACCAGACTGATTAACCACCTGGGCTGCTTGACCATAAGAAATATTTGCCTCAGTTCTTGATCTATCTGGATCTTGATAGTCAAACATTTCTATTGTGCTGTTATTTAGGTTAGTTAAAGATATCGGAATTATGGTTGCTAATGGTGTGCCAGCCTTTATTACAACTTCTTCGTTTGCTGTTTTTGCTTTAATGGCTAGTGGAAGAGGGTTGTCAAAAAACGATGTACTAATTAAGTTAGACATTGTTTCAAAATCTTTGTTAAAATAGTTTACTGGGTTTATTGTAAGAATACTTACATCTTTTTCAGTTTTAAAAATTAATCCAGTATTAAGACTAAGAGAAGATTGACCTCTACCAGTATAAGATCCTTCTGGCGCTTTAATGATTTCAACATGGTCTTGAGTTTGATCATTTATTCCGTCCCAAATAAAGGAAATGTCTTCTGAGCAAGAAAGACTCCAGCCAACAACGTTTGCTTGTGTTACTGGGAAACATCTATACGCATGCTTTTCTGATGTTGCATCCATCCAATCTCTTTTAATAGACATAGGCGAAATAACAAAAGGATTTCCTTTCATTTTTTCAACCGAAATATTAATCATTACTCGTTATCCCATTTTGAATCATACATGTCTGGCGTATGATATTTTTTGCTGTAATCCAACATGGTCACAATTGAATATTTTGTTCCAGAATGAACTGGCATTGCTTGGTGAGGATACATGAAGTTGGATGGGAAGATATAAAGATCTCCAGCCTCTGGCTTTATGTTTAAATCTTGTAATCTAAAGTATAGTTCTCCACCTTCATAGTCATCATTAACGTAAGCAACCAAAGACACAGTACAATTATATGAATAGCCATGGTCGTGATGTTCTTTAAAGTGCTGACCTGGTCCATACTTAATAAAATTAAATGCTTCCCAATACTTTAATGGCATAATATTATAGTCTCTTCTATAGTCTTCTACCGCTGCTGCTTGAGCATCATAAATGTCTTGCCATAGGCTTTGAAGTTTAATGGAATCTTCGCTTTTGTCCAATTCAATATCAGTTTTTTTAAATTTAAAATCTACACAATCTCTATACTCTGGCATAAGTTGCTGATATCCAACATATGCTGGCATCCAATGATATCTTTTACCTTCTGTTGATAATTGTCCATATCCAGCAACAGAGCCCAAAGTATTTTCAAGTCTATTAATTACGTCAAACTCTTTTTTAATAACTCCTCTATAACAAGTTATTCCATTCCCAAGACTTTCTTTTTCTGTCCATGTTTGCATATATATCTCCTATTTATACTCTCTTCTTGACCACACTTTGTTTTTATATACCCCGCCGTCTGGCTGACGGAAAAACTGCATGTTCTTAACCATTTTATCATATATCTGGGACTGGTCTAAAATATCTATTTCATGTTCCCAATTTTCTCTTTTAAATGGAAGCACCTGTAAGTATGGCGTTCCTGCTGGAATAGTTCCTTCCCAACCCTCTGTTACAAAAAATGGAAAACTACCTAGTAAATGCACATTATCGCTATCTACAACTCCAGTTGTATTGATAAATGGAAGATCAAACCTATTCATAGGAGTCATAAATAATGCACTATAACCTTCTGGTAACTCTAGTCCCCATGGAGAACTCCATGCAAAATGATGCTGATAATATCCTTTAGGATGCTCAAATTGTGGCATTGGCGGTCTTTGAGTACAGAAGTCCTTATACTTGGGATCATTAATAGTTACATTTATAATGCCCTGAGAATTTTTAGAAAATACTAAATCACAAGGAGTTTTAAAAAGATATCCAGTTGCAAATGCGTCCATAATTGCTGGGCAGGCTTTCCATGTTGGTATCTTTCCATAATCATCTGCTGTACCTTCTTTTGGAAATGGACAAACCTCTTTTGTAGCCTTGTAGTATTCTCCATTTGGCATTTTTGCAAACCTGTCTGCATCTTTATACCAATCTGGTATTTCTTTTTGTGTAGGAACAGGAACAGAAATATCTTCTTTATTTATCCAAGGCCTAAACGATGTAAATTTTGCAATTAGAGACACTACTTGTGTCCTAGTTCATTAATGTCTGTCATTACGACAACACAATACTTTGTTCCTTCTTTCATTGGCAAAGATGCATGTTCATAAATATAGTTGGATGGACAAAGAATAATATCTCCTATTTTTGGAGTGTGAGTGTAGTTGTCCATTCTTGGAAACTTAATCTCTCCACCATTGTAGTCTTCATTTATATAGATAACGGCAGATACTGTACAGTTATACATTGGACCATGATCAGCATGAATATTGAAGTGTGTGCCCTCGCCTTCATATTTTACAAAGTTAAATGCCTCATAGTATATTACATTAATTCCCCAATACCTTGCATAATCGTCAACACAGAACTTTAACTTTTGATAAATTTCTTCATGTAAGTCTAAAAGTTCAGCATTATGTTCATCTCTTGGGCCCAGGTTTTCTTGTTTAAATCTAAAATCTACAGCATCTCTAGCCTTTTTAATTGGAACATCAGAGTTGGTTACTTTTGCTTCTGACCATTTGTACTTTCCATTACCGCCTAAATTTGACTCAAGAATTTTAATATATCTTTCAGAGTCTTCCTTTGAAAATACATTTCTATAAAGGTTTATCCCAAGTGCTGGATTTTCAACTACAATATTATTTCCTATAATTTTTGAAGGATATCTGTTTGTTGCTGTTTCTGATCTATCTTTAGTAAACCAAACATTGTCATTTTCATCATACATGTTTTGCTTAGCCTTTCGCTATTGTTAATATTTTAACACTTAATCTTAAATAAATCTTGAGCCATCCCAGCCGTGTGTTTCGCCAATGGCGACATACTGATCGTCTGGAACTTTGACTAATTTAACTTCACTGGCAAATGCTGCTTCAAATGCTTCTGCTCTAGGAGAATCAGTTCGTACAGCATTTCTAGCAATTACGACATTGTTGTGTAAAAATACATAAAGTTTAAAAGAATCCAATTCTTCTGCTGTAGCATCTGCTGCTTTGCTTACAATACCACCAGAAAAAGATGTCCCATTCCAAGTAGCACCACGAGTTGCTGTTATTTTATGATCAGATGCATCCATTGCAACTATTGGATTTGATAAATCTGAAAGTGCAGCGTCAAGAAGGCTTGCTGTTGCAGAGTCATCATAATAATTAATAAAATTTAAAATGTCATAAGACTCATCACTGTTTTTAACTAATACTGCATATTTCATTTTTATCTCCTTTAATTGTTTTAATTATAGCATATCTTTGGTATGTGGGTGTGAACTTTTACTCACACCCACCAACCTTAGCAACAACAGTTTCCGCAAGGGCAGCGCCAACAGTAGTTAGCGGTGCATTGACATCCTCCACTTGGTGGTGGTGACACTGGTGCTGGTGTAAACGATGGGAAGAACGGTGGGAAGAACGGGAAGAATGGGAAGTAAGGGAAGAACGGTGGGAAGAACGGGAAGAATGGGAAGTAAGGGAAGAACGGTGGGAAGAATGGGAAGAACGGGAAGAATGGGAAGAACGGTGGGAAGAATGGGAAGAACGGGAAGAATGGGAAGAACGGTGGGAAGAATGGGAAGAATGGGAAGTAAGGGAAGAATGGTGGGAAGAATGGGAAGAATGGGAAGAATGGGAAGTAAGGGAAAAACGGCGGGAAGAATGGAGGAGTAGTAACGCTGTTAGATGAAGGAGACACTCCAGAATCACCATTAGCATTAGTTGCTTTTACTGTGTATGTCTGTGCAGTATTTGCTTCTTGTGCTACAGATACAGATGTTGAGGCTGTAGTTCCAGACTTTCCATCAGAGGAATACCAAGTATAACCAGTAATTGCTTTTCCACCAGTTGCGGGGGCAGACCAAGAAACTGTATCATTTTGTGATCCAGTAGTTGTAGATGCCGTTGGAGCACCTGGTGTTGCTGGAACAGTTGTAACTGTAATAGCATTAGATGCAGAAGAAGATGCTGATGTTCCAGAAGAGTTAGTTGCAGTAACAGTAAATGTTGGTGTTGAACCAGTTGAAAGACCACCTACAACAATTGGAGAAGATGATCCACTTTGTGACTGTCCAGTGCTTGCAGTAACCGTATAAGAGGTTGCTGGAGGAGAACCTGCTGGTAATTCAAAAGTAACAGATCCTGCACCATTATTAAATGCTCTGCCTGTTCCTACGTCTGTAGCAACAACATTGATTGGGGGTTTTGGTTCTAAGAAGTCGTTTGCTGCTTGAGACCTTTTACCTACTTTTTTATTTGCCATTACTTTACTCCCCTTTTCTTAGTGCTAATTATTTGAGATCTCCGAACACAACCCAGGTATTTGCTGCTCTCTTCATGAGAGTTGCAGATGACCATCGTGTACGTAGTGTTAATCCTGGAGTAGCATTTGCTGTTACTCCCGCTCCTGCTGCGATTGCAACTGAGCCAGTATCTGTCTGAAGAACATCAATAGTTGTTCCAATTGGGAAGTTCAATGTTGAATCTGCAGGAATTGTTACATTTACTGCCGAAGCACCAGTATGTGCAACTTCAATCAAGGAATCTCTTTCTGACAGTGCTGAAAGGGTATATGCTGCTGTCTTTTGAATAATTGGAGTTCTTGAAGGAACGCCTTCCTTTGTCTGTGTACCGTCTGAGAATGCTACACCAGATGATACTGTTACAGTTGTTGCTTCAAGTCCTGCTACTGCAAGGGTATCAAGAGAGCCTTCTCCGAATGCCACTGTTGTTGATGGCTCTGTTGAAACATCCTTGAATAACTTCCACTTAGCATCAGATACGTCTCTTACGATACCTGCATGCTTTGCTGCACCATCGTTGTATGCTACAACAAGACCAAGGTCAACAGTGTTTGCTGCATTTTGGTGAGCAAGTTGAACCATGTTATCTTCAATTGTAATAGATGTTGCGCTTGCATTAAATGTTGTACCATTTACAGTCAAGTTTCCATCAACTGTAAGATCCTGGTCAATCTCTACTGAACCAGTGAATATTGCGCCAGACAATGAAGCCTTTGCGTCAAGTGCTGTTTGTGTAGCAGTTGAAACTGGCTTATCGGCATCTGATGTATTATCAACATTGCCAAGTCCTACTGAAGACTTAGTAAGTGCTGCTACTGCAGTTGAAATCTTTGTGTCTGCTTCTGTTCCTGCTGAAACAACTGCTGCATTTGCTTTATTTGTTGCGTCTTGTGCTGCTGTTGTAATTGCATCTGCTTCTGCTTGATCTGCATAGGCGGTGGTTGCTATTGTTGAATCAATATCAAATCTTCCGTCTACTGCATTCCAATCAATACCAGTTCCAGCAAGTGCTGACTGATCTACTTCTGCTCCGTCGATAGCATTTTCAAGATCTGCCTGAGTTACAAGAAGAGATGTGTCTGCAATTCCATGTACGCTTAGTGTTAAGTTTGCGTGTGTTCCAAGATCTCCAGAAACTACAGAGACTGCGCCTGCAAGATCTGAGTCAGTAACTAGTACTGATGTATCTGGAATGCCGTGTACATCTGTTGTTAGGCTATTGTGAGTAGTAATTGCGTTTGTTATTGCTGTTGACATTCCTGTGCTGTTAACAAGATCTGTCATATCTGAAATTCCATGAACATTCTCTGTTGTAGATGCGTGATCAGTAAGTTGTGAGATATTTGCTTTTTGACCGAGATTATTTGTAATAGTTGTAGCATAATCAGCATCGTTTGCAAGTGCTGCTGCTAACTCTTGTAGTGTATCTAGTGCACCAGGTGCGCCATTAACAAGGTTATTAATCTTTGTCTGAACAAATTCTGTTGTTGCAATTTGAGTTGTGTTTGTTGCTGCAGATGCAGTTGGTGCCAATGGTACTCCAGTAAACTCTGGAGATGCTATTGTTGCCTTAAGATTTAGTGTGTCTTGTATATCTGAAAAATAATCTGGATTATCTCCTAGTGCTGCTGCTAGTTCATTAAGAGTATCTAGTGCGCCAGGTGCGCCATCTACAAGATTGTTGATTGCGGTTTGCAATTCTGCTGCATTGGCAAAATACTGCAATGCTGACCAGACTGAGGAGCCATTACCCATCTTAAATTTATTTGTGTCGGTTTCAAAACCGATTTCACCTGCTGCTAATATTGGATTGGCAGCCGTCCATTGGGCTGCAGTACCTCTGCGCTGTTGCATTCTTGTTGCCATTTATATCTCCTTATGGGGTCTGCCCATGAACTAGTCTTATTATAACATCAATTTTTAATTAAAGTTATCTACTACGCTACCGCCATCAAATACGACTATCCACTCTGTTGTATCTGGTCCACCTGCGTCTATTCCTATTCCAAGCGGGCTGTTAAAAGATCCACCTTCATAGAATTGAGATACGATGAAACCAGTTCCATCAATTGCGGTATCGTGAATGTGCTGCGGAAGATTATTTGTATCATCAATAGTTGCTTGGGTATACCAAGTTCCATTGTAATAGAAGTTAACTCGGTTTGTTAGAGTATCCAACCACTGAGTTCCATTAATTGGAGATGAAGGAGCAGTTGTGCCAACAGCCATAGATCCTGTTAGAGAATCTACATACTCCTTGGTTGCTGCATGTGAAGCAAGAGTTGGTGCCCCTACTGTTACTGCGCCTCCGAATGTACCGCCGTTAGTTACGGCTAATCCATTCTTTACCTTGAAGTCTTTATCGACTGTTGCCATTTACTGCTCCTTCTTCCAACTATTTATTTTTTTACTTCAAAAGAGTTCCGATAACAGCAACTGTTGAGTTGTTGTTAAGGGTTGCGACACGAAGACGAACATCGTTGCCAGAAACATCTGCTGAAACTGATCCAAGATCACCGTTTGTTCCAACCATTGCGTATTCTGTGATTGCGATATTATCTGATGTGTCAAGTGTCAAGATAACTTTTGAAACCTCTGTATGAGATCCGTTAGCAATCTTAACAAGGAATTCGGCAGAACGATAGTTTGCCTTGGCCCATGAAACTGCTGTGTTTGTGCTTGCAGTAGGAACAGATGCTTCTGCTGCTACCTGCTTTGCTACAGAGGCAATCTCTACTGCAGGGAAATCTGGAGTTACTGCTTCAAGAGCAGAAACTGCACGAGCATCTGTGAAGTAAAGGTTTGTTGTACCTTCTGCAAGATCATCAGTATCAGAATCTGCTACACCGTTTTCTGCGGTAATAGTAAGTCCTGCACCTGTTCCTGTAATTGTGATGTTTGTAAGTGAAGCACCAGTCAAAAGATCTGCTGCTGAAGTCTTAGCACGAGCATCTGTGAAGTACTGTGCTGTTCCTTCTGCTACATCGTCTGTATCAAGTGCTGCAATAGTTCCATTTATTGTTGAAGCAAGTCCATCTGCATATGTCTTAGCATCTGCCTCTGCTGTGTCAGCGTATGACTGATAAGCAGTTGTAATTGCTGTCTCACGAGTATCTGTATATGCTTTTGCGTCAACTTCAGCCTGATCTGCATATGCATTAGCATCTGCCTCTGCTGCATCAACAT